>ERZ779895.1997-NODE-1997-length-19666-cov-6.024374_pt1 | contig 19666 bp, 14 predicted proteins | sample MGYA00511093_ERZ779895 | MGnify/ENA primary metagenome ERZ779895 (study PRJEB29588, sample SAMEA2142970) | human gut metagenome | biome: human gut; feature: human-associated habitat; material: faeces | place: Denmark | collected 2008/2010 ... | reverse complement strand
GTCACGCCGATGGTACTGCGCAAGTGGGAGAGTAGGTAGTCGCCGTTTTAACAGAGGCCCTGAGGCAGAAATGCTTCAGGGCTTTTTTTTGTATCCATAACCCAGATTTTATTGTATCTTTGTTTTAGGTTTTAAAATATATATTTTATGGATACAATCTTACCTTATGCACTGTTGTGCTTCACTTCCTTTTTTACGTTGACCAACCCCTTGGGTACAATGCCGGTCTTTTTGACAATGACGAATGGTCTGGAAGAAAAGGAGCGGCAACATATTGTGAAAAGAGCTACAATCATTTCTTTTATTATACTGATTGCATTTACATTTTGCGGACAGTTCTTGTTTAAGTTTTTCGGAATATCTACCAATGGATTTCGTATTGCAGCAGGTATTATCATTCTGAAGATTGGCTACGATATGTTGCAGGCACGCTATACTAATACGAAGCTGAAAGACGAGGAAATCAAAGCTTATGCAAACGATATTTCAATCACACCACTTTCTATTCCGATGCTGTGTGGACCGGGCGCTATTGCCAATGGCATTATCATGATGGATGATGCTCATACGTGGAGCTTGAAAGTTACCCTTGTTTCCGTGATAGCTTTGGTGTATATACTTACTTATATCATTCTACGTTTATCTACGAAACTGGTTCGCATTATTGGGGAAACAGGTAATAATGTGATGATGCGTCTGATGGGGTTGATTCTGATGGTAATTGCAGTGGAATGCTTTGTCGGAGGAATGCGTCCGATTTTGATTGATATCATTCAAGGAAGCCGTTTGTAGATAATAATTTATTATAATTTGCATTTTGAGTATGTCAAATCATAATTAATGTGTATTTTCTGCTAATATTCTGTTATTCGCTTTGCTTTCTCGAATTAATTTGTTACATTTAATTCGAGAAAGGATTTTCAGTACCTCCTTTTTATTAACTTTTAAAATTTGATTTTATGAAAGTGCTATTAGTCGGTCTGGAACGTGTCGGAAAGCTGTTCTCAATGGAGTCTCTTTTTAAGAAGAAACTCACCGAAGCTGACATGACCGATGTGGAGGTGGTAACAGCTGAGATGACAGAATTTGGTTCTCCGGGAGGGAGAAAGTTGGAACGGAGCATGAACGAAGCTTTACGTGATGAAGCCGACTTCGTAGTAGTAATGGAGCCGTGGCAGAAAGATTTGCTGACTCGCTTTATGGATTATCGTAATTGGCACAAAATTCATTTGTTTGCAGATATCTGCAAACGCAAGTCTAAAGCCGATATGCCTTCATGTGATGTGGATTTTGGTTATAGGAATGGCAATGAGGAGATGAATGACGGATGTCGGAACTTATTGGAAGGTTTGAAAATGCTTTTGAAAAAACGTGAGTCGGATTCTTCCGGCTTAGCAATGGTTTAAAAATACCGTTAGTTGTTATGATTCAATTTGTGTAGAGAAGCCCTGAATAACTATAGTTCGGGGCTTTTCTGCGTTTAAAAGAATTCCAGTACGAAGGTAGTATTCCATCCGTTAGTTTCTGCTTTCAGCAGGCTGATACTGCCGTTGGAAAGCTTCATAATCTGTCGGGAAAGAGAGAGACCGATTCCGCTACCTTCTTTTTTAGTGGTAAAGAACGGTACAAAGATTTCTTCTGCTTCCTTTTCAGGGATGGCGGGACCATCGTTGCTGACGTAGACTAAGATATGTTCTTCCTTGGTGGAATAGGCTCGTATGTGGATTTTTCCTTTATTTCCCCCAATGGCTTGTGTAGCATTCTTAAGAAGATTGATAAGTACCTGGCGAATCAGGTTAGGGTCGGCATACAGCATCAGGTCGTCCGGCTCAATCTGGAGTGTCAGCTGAATGTGCGAGGGGATTAAGTGGATACTTTTCACCTGAAGAAGGAGTTCTTTCAGATAGAACGGCTCCGGTGAAGGTTTCTGAAGCGCAGAAAACTTCCGGTAACTGTCTACAAAGGAAATAAGTCCGGTAGAGGTTTCATGAATGGCACGGATACCTTCGTAAATCGGACTATCAATTACATCTTTTCGTAGCAGGAAGGTTTCACTCAAAGAGGAAATCGGAGCGATGGAGTTCATGATTTCATGTGTCAGTACCCTGGTCAGTTTTATCCACGATTCAAGCTCTTTCGTGTCCATTTCGTTACGAATATCGTTCAGGGTAAGAATCTTTACCGTATTTCCTCCTAATTCCATAATGGATGCACGCACTAACAGTTGGATTTCCCCTTTGGAGGTAGCGTATTGCAGGTTGCACCGTTCACCGGCAGGAAGCGAGCTGAGTAATTCAGGTATGTCATTCCCATAACGCTCCAGTTGTTGCAGGGTACCGAGGGCCGGTAGTCCTAACAGCCTTGTGGCAGCCGGATTGGTTTGTATGATTTTATTTTGCTCGTTCAGCACGATGATGCCGGAACTGATGCCCGAGAGAACCTGTTCATAAAACCGTTCCCGTTGTTCCATCAATTGTTTCTGCTCGCCCATCATGGCACCGAACTCGTTGAGCGCATTTTGCAGAATACGTTCTCCTCCGATGAAGCCATGCGTAGGAAGGCGGAAAGAATAATCTCTGTTGCGGATAGCTTCCAGCATCAGCCAGCTTTTTTCGCGCAACTGTTTCTGGCTGGCATAAAACAGATAGATGGCTAAAGCAATCAGGAAACCTCCTATCCAGAGCCATTCGTTCTCATCCCGGCTGATACCGAGTGTCAGCAATACGGTACCTCCTGTGAGGAATGCGAGCCGTGCCAGCGGAGAAGATAACCATTTAGATGCCATGACGTTTCATCTTGTTGTAAAGTGTCTGCCGCGTAATGCCCAATTGTGCCGCTGCCTGTGACAAATTGCCATCGCATTGTTCGATGGCTTTCTTGACGAGATTTTTCTCCATCTCGTCCAAGGTTTGCAGCGGAGTGTCTTCTTTACTTTCTTCGTGTGTGGCTGGAGCATCTTGTCCCGAAACTTCTGCCAGTTGCAGATTTTCAGCTTTCAACAGATTTCCATCTGAAAGGATGACCGCCTTTTCAATGGTATGCTGTAGCTCACGGATATTTCCATACCAGGGATAATTCAGCAGACGCTGTTCTGCGTCGGCACTGAATCCGGTCAGCGTGCGCAGGTATTGCTGGTTGTATTGTTCTAAAAAACGCTGTGCCAGAGGAAGGATATCTTCTTTCCGTTCCCGAAGAGCCGGAATGTGCAAATGAATGGTATTGATGCGATACAGCAGGTCTTCACGGAACTCTCCGTTGTGTACCATTTCATCTAAGTTGCGGTTCGTGGCACAAATCAGCCGGATATTTGTCGGCTGGGGAGTATTGCTTCCCACCTTGATAAAATAACGCTTCTGAATCACTGTCAACAGTTTGGCTTGCAGATGATAGGGCAGGTTGGCAATTTCATCGAGAAACAAGGTTCCGCCATCGGCTGCTTCAAAACGTCCTACTCGGTCGGTGTGTGCATCGGTAAACGAACCTTTTACATGACCGAACAATTCGCTTTCAAACAGTGATTCGGTTATGGCTCCCATATCGACGGCCACCATCGGACCGTTGCGCCGGGGAGACAGCCGGTGAATCTCTCGTGCCAGCATATCTTTTCCCGTACCGTTTTCTCCGGTAATCAGAATATTGGCATCGGTCGTGCTGACCTTCTCAACCAACAGCCGCAGTGGACGGATGACAGAGGAATTTCCCCAGTACATACTCGATTTTTCCGTCGGTTGTGAGGCCTGCTTTCCTTTCTTTTCGTTTCCACGGGCTTTGGCATAGGCTTCTTGCAGAGTCTGTACCAGTTTGGCATTGTCCCAAGGCTTTACGATAAAGTCGGTCGCTCCATCCTTCAGTCCTGTTACCGCTAAGTTGATGTCGGCGTAGGCAGTGAACAATACCACTTGAATCTGCGGACGCAGCCGTTTGATTTCGCGCAACCAGTAAAGTCCCTCGTTCCCGCTGTTGATACCGGAAGAAAAGTTCATGTCCAGCAGCACCACATCAATCGCTTCCCGCTGTAGCAGAGAAGGAATGGTTACGGGAGAATTCAGGGTGATTACTTGCTGGAAATATTCTTCCAGAAGATATTGCAGAGAAGTAAGTATGTTGCGGTTGTCATCTACAACGAGTAAAGTTCCTTGTTTTGCCATCTGTGATTGAGATTTTGCGACAAAAATAGGAATTTTCAAGGCATAGCCCTCAAAAATGTCTAAAAAATATGTACAGTGACAAAAAATTAGACACTCATTGTCAAAAAATTAGACACTTGAGATTCTATGTAATATTCTATCTTGTTGAAAATGAATAAAATAAAACTTTGGCACGGTATTTGAATAGTCTTTTGCGGATAAAAGAAAACGATATGAATAAAAAGAATCTATTACGCATGACGATTTGCTTCTTTTCCGGTTGGATGGGGTTGGAAGCTGCGGCACAGGAAGTATGGGACGTAGACCGCTGTATGAACTACGCCGTACAGCACAACCGTACCGTCCGGCAGCGGGAACTGGAAGCAGACAATGCAAGATTGGATCGCATGAAGGCTATCGGCAGTTTCTTGCCTGGAGTAACTGCCGGTACCAGCGTACAATATAATTTCGGTCGTTCGGTCGATCCGGAAACCAATACCTACAATACCTTGTCTACTTTCAACAACGGTTATTCCATGGAAGCTTCCATGCCGATTTTCCGTGGTGGGGGACTGGTGAATGAGGTGCGTCGGGCAAAAGCTGCCTGGCTAATGGGAAAAGCTGCCTGGCAGGAAGCCAAAGACAATACAGCGTTAGAGACTTTTCAGGCTTATATTGATGCCCTGTATTGCTACGGCACTTTGCGACTGGCCCGCAAGAAATTGCAGGAAAGCGATTCGCTGCTGTACAAGACGCGCCGTCAGGAGGAATTAGGATTGAAAGGCTTGTCGGATGTTGCTCAGATGGAAGCTCAGCAGGCTACGGACAGTTACAACCTCACCCACCAGAAGAACTTGTATGAAACAGCCTTGCTGACATTGAAACAGAAAATGAATTTCCCGGCAGAAGATACTTTACAGTTGGATACTGCCGTACTCGATACACAAACACTTCAATATATTAAGTTGACTCAGGAGCGTGCGGACGATGTGTTCCGTATCGCACTGAATGTCAATCCTACCCTGCAGCAAGCTGCGCTGAATGCGAAAGTAGCCAATATGCGCCGTAAGATTTCATGGGCCAATGTGGTACCGTCCATCACGTTGTTCGGTGGAATCTCCAGTTCTTATTATAAGGAACTTCATTCTACGGCTTATCCTGATTTTCGTACCCAGTTCAACAATAACTTCGGTTCCTACGTGGGCATCAGCATGAGTATTCCTATTTTCAACCGGCTTTCGGGAGTGACCAGCATGCGGCAGGCAAAAAACAATTACCGCATTGCTTGCGAACAATATGAATCGCAGAAAGAGGAATTGCAGAAATTGGTGCTTCAGGCCGTACAGGACCGGGAAGGCTACCTGAAGGAGAGCATACAGATGGAAAAGAAAGTCAGTTCCGACTCGCTGGCTTATCATGTCACCCGGCGCAAGTACGAAGAAGGCCTGATGACCTCACTCGATGTACAGAACAATGCAGCCACCTTGCTCGAAAGCGAGACTTTGCTGTTGCAAAGCAAACTGACCTACCTGATGAAATGCCGTCTGGTAGACTATTACAAGGGAGAAGAAATCATTCGCGGGTTTGATGCCGCAGACAAATAAACAGGAATTGAAAAAAGACGATATTATGGATATACAGTTAGAAAAGAAAAAAGGAATCCAGAAGAAACATCTTCCTTATATTGGGGGAGGAGCAGTTATTCTTCTGCTGTTGGGCTGGATTATTTTCGGCAATCATGCTTCTACATTGAAAGTCGACGGTAAATCGCTGAACATTGCCGACGTGACTTATGGAAAGTTCAATGACTATATCCGTGTGAACGGGCAGGTGCAGCCTATTTCCGTGGTACAACTCAGTCCCGAAGAGGGAGGTATCGTGCAGGAAAAGGTGGTGGAAGAAGGAGCTCATGTGAAGAAAGGCGACGTGATTCTTCGTCTCAGTAACTCCAACCTGGATTTGCAGATTCTGAATGCGGAGTCTGAACTGGCCGAAAAGCAGAACCTGCTCCGTAATACGCAGGTCACCATGCAACAGGACAAGTTGAACAACGAAACCGAGAAAGTACAGCTCGACATTGATACGCGCCGCAAACAGCGTACGTTCCAGCAGTACCAGCGTCTGTACAAGGAACGTCTTATCAGCCGCGAAGAATATCTTCAGGCCAAGGAAGATTACGAAGTGGCCCAGAAGAAGCATAAACTGATTACGGAGCGTCTGGTGCAGGACTCCATCTACCGTAACATTCAGATGGATCAGATGGAAGATAACTTGCAGAACATGCGCAAGAATGTCTTGTTGATTCGCGAACGGAAGGATAAACTGGAAGTGCGGGCTACCATTGACGGAGAATTAGGATTGCTGGATGCAGAATTAGGACAGAATATCAACGCCGGACAGATGGTGGGACAGATTAATGACTTGTCGGACTTCAAAATCGAGGCCATGATTGACGAACATTACATCGATCGTGTGACCAACGGACTGCCCGCTACTTTTGAACGTCAGGGTTCTTCGTTTAACTTAAAGGTGCGCAAGGTATATCCGGAAGTGCGTGAGGGACGTTTCCGTACGGACTTCATTTTCCAGGGCAATCGTCCGGAAAATATCCGCAGCGGACAGACCTACTACATCGACTTGCAGTTGGGTGAGCCTACTGAAAGCGTATTGATTCCGAAGGGTACCTTCTTCCAGGTGACCGGAGGCAACTGGATTTTCGTGGTCGATAAGGAAGGAAAGAAAGCCTATCGCCGTAAAATCCGTATCGGACGTCAGAATCCGCAGTATTATGAGGTGCTGGAAGGATTGGAAAAAGGCGAACGCGTCATCGTTTCCGGTTATGAGAGTTACAAAGACAATGAAGTATTGGTGTTAAACTAAAAAATAAATTGTGATGAAAAAGATAGTACGTATATTGGCAGGTTTGGTAATGGGTTTGATGTGTGTAAACTGTGCCAGTGCAAGAAGTGGTAACGAAGAAAAAGTAAGTGAAACCCGCAGTGTGAATCCTTTCCATTCCATTGACGTGGAGAGTGTAGCCAGTGTGTATTTCACTCAGTCGGATACCTATTCTCTTCGTGTAGAGGGAGAAAAGAAATGGGTAGACCAGACAAAGTGTACGGTGAAAGACGGAGTATTGCTGATTGCGTGGGCTGAGAAAGGAAAGAAAACTACCCGGAACGTGAACGGACTTTCTATTTACATCAGTGCGCCCGATTTGCAGAAAGTGGCTTTTGAAGGTGTCGGTTCATTCAATTGCAAGTCCCGTCTGAACCTGAAGGATGTGAAGTTTGATGTGGAAGGCGTGGGCAGTCTGCACGTGGCCGACTTGCATGCCCGGAATGTGCAAGTCAGTCTGGAAGGTGTGGGAAGCGGTGAACTGGCCGTAGATTGCGACCACCTGGATGCTAGCATAGAAGGTGTAGGCAGTCTTACTTTAAGTGGAAAGGCTAAATCGGCTCAAATTTCCAAAGACGGAATCGGCAGCGTCTCCACCCGGCGGTTGAAAGTCGGTGAATAACAATCCCAAACCATAAAATACGATGAGCGGTGGTTGATAACCGGAAAACCAGCCTCGAAATATATTGTGTGAAAGATAATTTCCTCCGTTTCTTTGGCTATTCGCTGTTGTCGGGAAATCCTGAACAGGCACTGGTCGATGCACACAGTATCGTGCTGACCGAATCGGCTGCCCGTAAACTGTTTGGGGATGAACCTGCGGAAGGCAAGATGCTTCGTTTCTCCTTGCTGTCTTTGCTGGCAGGCATGCTGCTGGCCGTTCCTTTGGCGTGGTTCGGTGTACGGCAGATAGACGGTATCCTGCACTATTCACCCATGGCGATGTGGGGCGTGTTTGGCGTTGCCTTTCTGCTGGTAGCCTTGATTTCTTTAGGCTCCGTGTGTCTCATCAGTTGGGGAGCCGTTCGTGAAAATCCGGTGAACCACATCAAGACTGAATAATTTTTCATAGTGTGTAAAAACAGATAAAACAATCGGGACCTCCGCTCATTTGCCGAGGCCCCGATTTATATTTTAGAGACGGGCAGCTACTTTCTGCCAGTCCACCAGTGTCCAGAATGCTTCGATGAAGGCCGCCCGGCGGTTGCGGTAGTCAATGTAATACGCATGTTCCCACACGTCGATAACCAGTAACGGTTTCAGTCCCTTCTTGAGCGGATTTCCGGCGTTCGATTCGCTGACGATGGACAAATGTCCGTCCTTGTCACTCACCAGCCAGGTCCATCCCGAGCCGAACAGCGTGGTGGCTGCCTGTGTAAACTTCTCCTTGAAGGTTTCCACCGAACCGAAATCACGGGCCAACGCATTTGCTAAGGGCTGAGGCATTTCCGGCTGCTGAGGAGTCAGTGTATCAAAGAAGAACGTATGGTTCCAGGTCTGGGCTGCATTGTTGAACATCGGCCCTTCCGCTTCCAGCAAGATTTGCTCCAGCGTTTTTTCTTCGTAAGGCGTGCCGGCAATCAGTTTGTTCAGGTTGTCTATGTACGTTTGCAAATGTTTTCCGTAATGATATTCCAGTGTTTCTTTGCTCATTTTCGGAGCCAGCGCTTCTAGTTGATAAGGAAGTTCAGGAAGTAAATGTTTCATATTTTCTCGATTTAAAGTTGATAATTTTTAGTTCTGTTCTTATATAAACAAACAAATCGTTTGTAAAGTTGTAATTACGGTACTAAGTTAATATAAAAATCGGTGTTTTCATAGAAAATCTCTCCCTAAATTCCCTCTATACTGTGAGAAATCGTAATTTCGCTGATAGATTAGGTAGATTTCTATAATATTTTAAGGTTAAAAGTAACATGTGTGGAATTGTAGGATATATCGGAAAGCGAAAAGCCTGGCCGATATTGGTAGAAGGCCTGAAGCGTCTGGAGTATCGTGGATACGACAGTGCCGGAGCGGCCTTGATGAGTGACACTCATCAGTTGAATGTGTATAAATCCGTGGGAAAAGTAGCTGATTTGGAGCGGATAGCCGAAGGGCAGGATGTGTCCGGTTGCGTGGGAATCGCCCATACGCGTTGGGCCACCCATGGAGAGCCCAGTACGGTAAATGCCCATCCGCATTGCAGTGAGAACGGTGATTTGGCATTAGTGCACAACGGAATTATCGAGAACTATGCCGTGCTGAAAGAAAAGCTGCAGGCTAAGGGTTGCACCTTCAAGAGCAGCACCGATACGGAGGTACTGGTGCAGTTGATTGGCTACATCCAGCAGCAAGGCAATCTGGACTTGCTAACCGCCGTTCAGTTAGCTTTACGGGAAGTCATCGGTGCTTATGCCATTGCAGTAGTCGACCGTAAGCATCCCGACGAGATTATTGCTGCCCGCAAGAGTAGTCCGTTAGTCGTCGGAGTAGGCGAGGGAGAATTCTTCTTAGCTTCCGATGCCACTCCCATGGTGACTTACATCAATCAGGTGGTGTATCTCTCCGACGAAGAAATAGCCGTACTACGGGCAGATGCTCCTCTGAAGATTGTCGACCTGAACAATGTAGAGTGTCCGCATGAGGCGCAGACCGTAGCTTTGAACATCGGGCAGCTGGAAAAAGGAGGTTTCCCCCACTTCATGCTGAAAGAAATCTTCGACCAGCCCGACTGCATCAGCGACTGTATGCGTGGGCGCGTGAATACGGACACTTGTACGGTCACCCTTTCCGCTGTGTCCAATTACAAGGAACAACTGTTGCGTGCCGGACGCTTTATTATCGTAGCCTGCGGTACTTCCTGGCATGCCGGACTCATCGGCAAGCAACTGATTGAAAGCTTCTGCCGCATTCCGGTGGAAGTGGAATACGCCTCCGAATTCCGTTACCGCAATCCGGTGATTCATCCTGATGATGTAGTCATTGCTATCTCCCAGAGCGGAGAAACTGCCGACACATTAGCTGCCATTGAACTGGCCAAGTCGCAGGGAGCCTTTATCTATGGCATCTGTAACGTCATCGGCTCTTCCATTGCCCGTGCTACGGATACCGGTTCCTATATCCATGTGGGGCCCGAAATCGGAGTGGCTTCTACGAAAGCCTTTACCGGACAGGTTACCGTACTCACCCTGCTGGCTTTGGCATTGGGGCGAGAAAAAGGTACACTTTCGGAGGAAGAATATCATCGGGTGGTGAAAGAACTGGTCGCTGTCCCCGAAAAGATGCGGACCGTCTTGAAGCAGCATTCGTTCATATCCGATTTCTCAAAGATGTTTACATACGCCCGCAACTTCATTTATTTAGGTCGGGGATACGCCTTTCCGGTTGCCTTGGAAGGAGCCTTGAAGCTGAAAGAAATTTCATACATCCATGCCGAAGGTTATCCGGCCGCCGAGATGAAACACGGCCCTATTGCTCTGATTGATGCCGAAATGCCGGTGGTCATCGTAGCCACACAGTCGCCTTTGTACGAAAAAGTGCTGAGCAACATTCAGGAAATCAAGGCCCGCAAGGGAAGAGTGGTAGCCGTAGTAACCGAAGGAGACACGGTTATCCGTAACTTGGCCGATTACAGCATCGAACTTCCCGCTACGCTGGAATGTCTGAATCCGTTAGTAGCTTCCATTCCGTTGCAGTTGCTGGCTTATTACATTGCAGTTTGCCGTGGAATGGATGTCGATCAGCCACGTAATCTGGCTAAGTCTGTAACGGTGGAATGACGGTACTAATTTTTTTCGATTCTCTTACATAAAAAGGAAAATTTTTAGGCAAATTCTCTGTTTCACAGTGTGAAATACAAAAACCACAGTGTGGGATACATATTTCACACTGTGGGATACAAATCCTGCACTGTGAAACAGAGAATTGTTTGTGGAGTTCAGAAGAATATGAAAGGATGTATGAAAGAATGTGCAAAAGAATACAGAAATAGATAAAGTGAAAAAAGAAGCTGGTCAATAAGGGCTAATACATCTGCCCAGGAATTAGGATAAACCCATAATGACAGCATACGTTTTTACTCACTTTTCAAAACATAAAACTTACTTTATGACAGCATATACAAATTGATTATCAATAAATTAAATATTCTCCAATCTTACTTTACATCTTTACCGACAGATTCACCTTATAAATAAAGAATATATCTTTGCTATACGAAATTTTTACAACACCTGATATTAAAACTTTTGTGTACATAAATCTAACCCAACAACATTAATTTTACATGAATATGAAAACATAACCTTATGGAATAACCAAACACACAATGTGATTGTCCCCAGCCCTGTCGGCAAAGTCTTTAATCCGATGTAATTAATAACTCCTACATATATGAAAAATATAATACAAGTATTTCTATTTTTGCTGTTAGCTGCTCCCCTATGGGCACAGCAGAAAAAGGTCTCAGTAATCAACGACCAGTCTGGTTCCAGGTTGATTGTGAATGGAAAACCTTTCATGGTAAATGGTATGAACTGGGATTATTTCCCCATCGGGACCAATTACTCCTACTCTTTATGGACACAATCAGATGACGTAATCAAGGCAGCCTTAGATCAAGATATGCCTTTACTAAAAAACATGGGAATTAACGCCATCCGATTATATGCGGATGTACCAGCCCAATGGGTACGCTACATTTATGAGCAATATGGTATCTATACCATGGTCAATACCACGTTCGGACGTTACGGACTGACCATCAATGGAGCTTGGGTAGGTAATACAGACTATTCGGATCCGAAAGTTCAGAAAGCCCTACTTGCAGAAGCGCGTAACATGGTGAAAAAGTTCAACGGTACTCCCGGGGTACTTCTTTACCTTTTAGGAAACGAGAACAACTATGGCTTATTCTGGCAAGGAGCGGAAGCAGAAGACATCCCTATTGAAGATCGGAAATCGACCAAACAGGCTATTCATCTGTACCGGATTTTCAATGAGGCAGCAGTTGAAATGAAGCAAATGAATATTTCGTGCCCGGTAGCCATCTGCAACGGTGACTTGCTGTTTCTTGACATCATCGCCAAAGAATGTAAGGATGTGGATATATTGGGGATAAACTGCTATCGCGGTGAATCGTTCGGAGATTTATTCAGCAGAGTAAAAGCTGAATACGGTAAACCTGTATTGTTCACAGAGTTCGGTTCAGACGCATTCAATGCTGTAACCCAAGGAGAAGCCCAGAAAGAACAGGCTGATATTTTACTGCATAACTGGACGGAAATCTATCTGAATGCCGCAGGACTTGGAAACAACGGAAACGCCATCGGAGGATTCACCTTCCAATGGACAGACGGATGGTGGAAAACAGGACAGAGCACAAATCTCAGCATTCACGATACACGAGCTTCATGGAGTAATGGGGGCTACAAGTTCGACTATGTGGAAGGAGCCAACAACATGAACGAAGAATGGTTCGGTATATGTGCAAAAGGTACTCCTGACGCAAGAGGGATATATGAACTTTATCCACGTGCCGCATATTATGTGCTGAAAGACGTTCACAAAATCAATCCGTATGCGGCAGGCAGCACAACCTCGTCCATTATAAGTCAGGTATCTGGTGTCAACGTAATGTCCTCTGTCTTGTCTGCAAGAAGTGACAAAGCTGCTTTACAAGGAGAGAAAACCAAGCTAATCGGTCTGAGTCAATTGAGAGGTGATTTCACCACGTTCTATACAGGAGCAAAACATACAACCACTCCCAAAACAAGAGCAGATGCTCCTACAAGTTTCCCGAGCTCAAAAGGATTTGACCACATGGAATCCTTCTATGTAGGTGTAGAATCCAAACCTGCAGAAAATGTACATGCGGAAGTGACAATGAACGTACTCGGAAACGTAGCAGAAAATCCGATTGATGAAATCTTCTATGAAAACAGAGGACGTACAAACTACATCAACGAAAATGGAGAATACATTGATTTAGGCCCGCTGGAACGTGTGAAAGTCTATAGTGCCAGCTTTAATTGGGACGGAAGCCTTTTCAATCTTAATGCATTTTTCCGTAAGCCCCACTACCACTGGGGGTACGAAGGAGACTTCTTTGGTTTGTACCAAGAAGCAAGCTATGGCGACAACATGGACATTTACGGAGGTGAGGCCCCGTTGGGATGCGAGATTGAAGGAAAGAAATTGTTCTCAGGTCTGAAATTAGCGTTCGGGCCCGAATTGTGGTGGGGCGCCAATCCGGCATTACTCGTCAAATACTACCGCACATTCGGCAAATGGAACTTAGGAGGTATCTTCCATTATGACATTGACCAACGCAGAGAGACTGTCACCTCTTTCGCCATTCCATTGCCAAAGAATACCCGTGCGTCTTTAATGGTAGAAAGAAAATTCGGACGTTTCGACATCACACTAGGAGGACTTTGGTCAGGAACAACCTTGGTAGGTAGAGAATTTCAGGCTACTACAGAGTATAGCCCTACTGCTACTGTCTACCAGGACAGAGTGAAAACATCAGATACCTTCGGGGGTAAATTGAAAATGATATATAGCGGAGGTAATTTCAACGCATACGCACAAGGCGCCATCATGGGACTAGTGGCAAGCGGTGGTGCAGACAACACACAAACCCTGACCGGATGGACATTAAAAGATAGCGGTAGCGGAAACCAGCAGAACGTACTGGCCGGATTCACTTATCAGATAGGCAACTTCCAGATTGCCCCCAACTTCTTGTGGCAGAAACCTCTCGTAGGTCCGATGCCTAATGGTGTGGATGCTCCGGGAAGACTAAGAAACATACTGGATGATCCGTTTGCCGTAAGAAGCAACCGTGAAACAACAGCCGGTGAGTTGTTGCTGACCTATGACCCTACTCCCGGCACATGGATGTATGACTGGGACAACGATGAAACAGAAGATGCTCCGTTTGCCGCTTCACTCGGCTTTGTTTACCGTCATCTTCCTACTGCCCAAGATGCCGCCATTGGTATTCTGGCTGACGGACGTTCTACCTTTGCTTTTGCTTCATCTGCTCCTGCACATGATTTATGGGAAAGCAATTTGAAGATAACGTCCAGAATAACAAAAGACTTCGGACTGATTGCCAGTGCTTATCTCGGTACGGCACAAGCCAACGGTGACGATGAACGTCTCATCAGACGTGGAGGAGGTGACCTTCAGATGATTTATAAGAAAATCAGATTGAATGCCGCACTGAAATTTAATGACTGGGGGCCGTACGACTATCACAGAGATTTCAATCTGACATTCCCGTTCCAGTGCATGGTAGACTTGTCGACTAATCTTTTCAAACCCAAATGGCTCGGTCCGTTATCCACACGCGTAGGAATCAGGGGTACATACCGTACGCTGGACCAATATTCCAACCGCTATCTTGCCGGATATGTATCTGACGGAAACGGTGGGTTTACAGAAAGCACGGATATTATCGGTGCCCCTCAGGGAAATGAATGGGAAATAAGAACTTATATCAGCTTCAGTCTTTTCTAATTACCTACAAACTATTTAACAAGCGATTTATGAACAAACATATATTAAATACAGCAAAAGGTCTTTTTTTCTCGGCAGCCTTAGTTACTTTGGCTGGATGTGAGAGGGAAATAAGTACAGATGTATTAGCCACAAGCCCCAAAGTGGCCGAAGTCTTCCTTGATGAGTTTGCAGCAGGTGTCGATTTTCAGGCATGGGGTAAAACCACCGCTCTCAGCCAGGACAATGAAACCAAATACAGTGGCACAGCCTCCTTGAAGATAGAAGTGCCTACACCTGATGATTTTCTGGGCAACTGGACAGGTGGAGTATTCTTTACGGAAGCAGGAAGAGACCTGTCCGATTATGATGCTTTGACGTTTTACGTAAAGTCTTCCGCTTCAACAAAAATTGAGGTAGGACTAGGAAGTTATGGTGATAATCCGGAATACACTGCCACCATCGCAGGTGTAACGGCAGATGCCAACTGGAGAAAGGTCATTATCCCAATACCGAACCCCGCCAAGCTTACAGCAGAAAAAGGATTATTCAATTTCTCTGCCGGAACAAACGATACAGGAGGGCAGGCATATACACTTTGGATTGACGAAGTCAAATATGAAAAACTTGGCACCCTGGCACACACCAGGATTGAGAATATGACGATGGCAGGCTTCCCCTCTGGAGATTTCGAAATAGGCACTCTCACCGGATATGTGAACCTTCCCAATGGGATAGACCAGAAAATGACGATGTCACCCAAATACTTTACGTTTGAATCTTCAAACCCCGAAATAGCTACAATCAACGAAAATGTCATCACTTTCCATGGCGGCAAAGGCAAGGTGGTATTCACTCCTAAGGAAGCCCAAGGTTCTATTACCGTGACCGACATATATGACTTTGCTCCTGTGCCCACCCACAACGAGGCTAATGTGATTTCATTATACAGCGACAAGTACATCAACACATTGTCCTCTCCGTTCAACGGGTACTGGGATTGGCAGACGACCTCCAACAACGAGATAAACGCCGGTGGCGACCACATCATGCATTACGGTACGTTCAACTATGTAGGTATAGTACTGGATAACGATGCCGACTGCTCCGACATGGACTACCTGCACATCGACATCCTGTTGATGGACGAATCGGACGGGAACCAGCAGATTACCGTAGAAGCCCACCAAGGAGGTGGAGATGCCGTAGCTACCGTAGGTCAGAAAGTAACCACCTTAAAAACTGGCGAATGGGTTTCTGTCGACGTGCCTTTGGATGCCAATACCAATCTAGTTCACGAATTAATGCTGCAAAGGCCTGACGGCAGTAACTATCAGGATATTCTTGTAGACAATATTTATTTCTATAAAAACTAACAATATATGAAAAAATATAAAACGATATTACTCGGCTGTCTGGCTGTTTCACCATTTTTCTTCACCAGCTGTGAAAAAGAGGAAATACCTGAAGGCAATGTGAATCCTGAAAACAACGGATGGGAACTGGTATGGTCCGACGAATTTGATACGCCGACTCCCGACAACCGACCAGACCCTAACAAATGGATATTCGAACTGGGAGCAACCGGCAATGGAAACAATGAACTTCAAAACTATACAAATAAAGAGAAAAACGCATCATATACTACTTACAATGGTGAGGGATGCCTGAAGATAACAGCCTTGAAAGACGGTGATGGAGCGACCTATTCTTCCGCACGTATCAAGACAGAAGGCTTGTTTGAAATCCGCTACGGACGTGTAGAAGCACGCCTGATGTTACCCTACGGACCAGGTCTCTGGCCGGCTTTCTGGATGCTGGGCAACAATTATTCCACGGAAGGATGGCCCGAATGTGGTGAAATTGATATTATGGAGAACAAAGGTTATCAACCTAATATAGTGTCAAGTGCCCTCCACATGCCCGGTCGATATAGCGGTAATCCAGTCACACAGACTTTCGGTTTCCCAGACAAACGATTCGATACGGATTTTCATGTCTTTGCCATTGAATGGGATGAAACCAGAATCGACTTTTTTGTAGACGATGTACTTTATAAAAGAGTCAATGCAGCCGATGTGACTGACGGGAAATGGGTATTCGACCATCCGTTCTTTATTCTCCTGAATGTGGCAGTAGGCGGAACTTTCGGAGGCAATCCGACCGATGGAACAACATTCCCGCAGACCATGTATATCGATTACGTCAGGGCATACAAGAAAAATGACAATACATTGGTCATAATCAATCCTCCTTCAGGCAATGAAGGTAATACCGATAATGAAGGAAATACTGACAATGAAGGGAATACCGACGAAGGTGGGAATAATCCAGAGGATGAGGACAATAAAGAAAATATATCTTCCAGCGGATCCATAAATGACTGGGAATCTGAAAACGGAGATAAAGGCCCAATTCATACCGAAACGAAATGACTTTAAGACAAAATAACTTTTACTTAATTTAAAATCTTCAAAAAAATGAAAGCATACAATTTATTTTTAGGCTTATTGATTTTTGGTACAATTTCTTGTAGTACAGACAATACTTTAGAAAACAATCACCCCAACGAGATGTCATTCTCGGCTGGAGTAGGCAACTTTACCAGTAGAGTAATGAACAATCAATGGGAAGGAGATGAACTGATTGGCGTAAGTGTAGGCACAGACGCTTCTTACAAAACATACAATATAACCTCTACAGGAGCCATGAGTACCAATGAAGAACCCTATGAATGGGAAGGAACTGCTGTAGATGTAAAGGCTTGGACCCCTCTGACAGACCAACCTATCAATCTGACAGACCAGACCACAGAAGAGAAGTTTTATAACTGCGATTTACTGGCTTGCCAGACGAAAGCTGAATCGGCTAATGTACAACTTGCTTTCAACCATCAAATGACAAGAATGTGGTATATGATTCAAAATTACGGTGAATATACCCCGGAAGAAGCACAAAGTGCAAAGGTCTATTTCATAGGTTATGGAAGTGCCACTTACACAAATGGAACAATTACTCCACAAGGAAATCCCGACCAGCTCATATCTACCTGCCCAGCCGGAGACTTAACGGGGGAAGCATTGATGGTTCCTTGCGAAATGTGGGAAAAACCTTTAATAAAAGTAGAAATCGGAGGAGATACCCATATCTATACTCCAAGCCAAGAAGTAGAAAGCGATGTAACAAGAGCTACCGGAGTACTGGCTGTAGGTGTGAAACAGATGTATTACCTGCAAATCACTAAAAAGAAACTTTCTGTAGTCTCTAATGCCATCATCAACGATTGGAGTTCTGAAAATGCAGATAAAGGACCAATTTACACAGAAGTTCAATAAATTCTAACCAAACTTTTACACCCCCAAATATGAAACTATATAATTTATGCATAGGATTAGCTACATTAGGGATTATTTCATGCAGCACTGAAAATAATCTGGAAAACAGCGAAAACGAAAGCATCAAGTTTTCGGCCGGCATAGGAAATTTTACCAGTAGAGTAGCCAACAACCAGTGGGAAGGAGGCGAAATCATTGGAGTAAGTATAGGTGAACAGACAAAAGCATATCATATTACCGCCAGTGGCGAAATGAGTACCGAGGATCCTTATTTATGGGACGACACCCCTGTAGATATTAAAGCATGGACTCCCCTCACCGACGAAGAGATTTCCTTAACAGACCAATCCACTGAAGAAAAGTTCTATAATTGCGATTTTCTGGCTTGCCAGACGAAGGCTGAATCGGCCAATGTACAACTTGCTTTCAACCATCAAATGACAAAAATGGAGTATATGCTCCAAACTCATACCGGCTATACAGATGAAGAAGCCAAACAAGCAAAAGTTTATTTCATGGGATATGGGGCAGTAACTTATTCACAGGGAACTATTGCTACAACAGGAGAACCTAACCAACTCATTTCAACTTGGTCAACAGCTGATTTTAACGGCACAGCATTATTAGCTCCTTGTGAGATGTGGGGAAAGCCTTTGATAAGAGTAGAAATCGGGGGAGATGTATATGTCTACACTCCCCAAAAAGAAGTGGATTCAGATAACCAAAGGAATACAGGCGTTCTTGTAGCAGGTGCCAGACAACAGTATTTCTTACAAGTCAGCAAGACAGGATTACAAGTAACAATGCAAAGTTCTTCTGTGGATTGGGACAATGAAACGATTGGAAATGAAGGAATTGCGGATTCAAAGTTCAAGGTAGTAATACCGGAAGAAATTTCTAAACTAACAGAATATTCTCTCCAAGGTATAGGAACCAATGACTTCATTACAGATGCAGAAGAAGGATTCTCTATTACGTACAAAAAAAGCGAAACAAGTGACGGTATTGATTTTGAAGGCATGTGTGACAGGAAACGTACAGTAAATACTGAAGCGAATACCGTTACATTTAGTTTTACCAATATCCATTCTGATATAAAACTTGCGTATATGCCAGAATACATGGAAGTAGGTTATTATTTTTATAATGACGGGACATACGGAGATACATATAAAGACAATGCAGTAGGTATTATATACAAGATTGGGGCCCATAACACAGACAATGTGGCTAATTATGCCGGCACCACCATTAATACAATACACGGATATGTGGTAGCTTTGGACGATGAGAAAAACGATAGCGAAATAAGCACTTTCAAATGGAAAGAAGGTAACGGAACGTTACTCAGTAACAACTATCCGGAATCTGGTATAGCAGGTGGTAACACATCCAAATACATTGGTTATCAGAATACGAAATACCTCATTGAACAAGCAGCTACTCAAGCCGACACAAAAGTCCCTGCGGTAGCGACTTCTACAGCAAAGAACTCTCCAAATGTTATAAACGGTACTTCTGGTTGGTATTTACCTTCGCATACGCAATTGAAGGATTTGGAATCTCTCGCAGGTATTTCTAAACAAGGATATACAGCCTTGGACGGTACATACTGGGACAGTTCATTTGATAGTAAAGACAATGCTTATATAGTAGTGTTTGGTAATGGTACAATAAGTAGTGCTGATTTTTATCGAGCTGTAGATTCAGAACAGAAAGTACGTTTGATACTTACATTCTAATAACTCATAATTATTTTCTTAAGTTCACTGCTGGGCACTTAGTCCCAGCTGATTTTCAATTGTTTATAATTTAGTTCTT
>ERZ779895.1984-NODE-1984-length-19814-cov-32.864821_pt1 | contig 19814 bp, 19 predicted proteins | sample MGYA00511093_ERZ779895 | MGnify/ENA primary metagenome ERZ779895 (study PRJEB29588, sample SAMEA2142970) | human gut metagenome | biome: human gut; feature: human-associated habitat; material: faeces | place: Denmark | collected 2008/2010 ... | reverse complement strand
CCCCCGCTACAAACCCCTTTGACAGTGTGTTTTCCTAATAGGCGCTAATCATATGATGATTACAGTGGGCACTTCTGTTTCGGAATCATTTACAGCCGTGCAGTGCTGGACAAAAAGAATGAGACGCATACATATTCCATTGATGAGCTGAATGAGATTCCTTCTGTTATCCACGATTTTCTCTTTTTCGCAGAAGAAAAGTGGAAAATAGCAAGTGACAAGGGTGGCAGTGGAAACACGGCAAATATCGGCAGTATCCATAATATTCAAGATATTTTAAATGGTAATGGTGTGTTTGCCAAAGCTGGTGAAGAATTGTTCGATGACTATTGGGCAAACTTTGGCAAAATAGAAATTCTTTCTGCGAACAAGCGAAAAAAGCTTTCCTCTTTTTCAGAATATCTGCAATACAGAGGACTGCCTTCCGAGTTGAATAATTGCAGAGCCTCTAAAAGGAGCACAAAATGAGCGAAAAAATATTCGTTCCTCCTCTTAAAATTCAAGGCATTAAAACAAAGCTTGTCCCCCTGATTCGAGAAAATGTGATTCTGGACAAAGAAACTATATGGTATGAGCCATTTATGGGGTCTGGTGTTGTTGGCTTTAATGTTGAGCCGGAACGTGCCGTATTTGCAGACGTCAACCCTCACATCATCAACTTTTATAACAGAATAAAAGATGGCTCTATCACCAGTGGAAGAGTCCGTGCATTTCTCGAAGCGGAAGGGAAGAAACTCGAGAATGGCGATGCCGATTATTACTATGAGGTTCGTGACCGATTCAACCAGCATCACGAACCTCTGGACTTTCTCTTTCTGAACCGTGCCTGCTTTAACGGGATGATGCGCTTCAATAAGGACTACAACTTCAATGTTCCATATGGACACAAACCTCAGCGGTTTGCAAAGGCTTATATCACAAAAATCGTAAACCAGGTCGCCCACATCGAAGAGCTTCTGAAAAACCATGAATGGGAGTTTTTGTGTCAATCCTTTGAGGATACGATAAGTTCAGCGACCCATTCCGATTTCATATACTGCGACCCTCCGTATATTGGCCGTCATGTCGATTACTATGACAGTTGGGATGAAGAACTCGAAGTTGCTCTGCACAGCGCACTCGTTAAATCACAGTCCAATTTTATGCTGTCAACATGGCATCACAATGATTACCGTTCAAACGAATATATCGAGCAGGTGTGGAATGACTGCCAAATCATCACACGGGAACATTTTTATCATGTAGGTGCAAAGGAAAAGAACCGCAATCCTGTCGTAGAGGCACTTCTTACAAACTATGTCATTACCGGCACTCAAAATCAGCTCCGGCTTGAAAATGAACAGTTGTCTCTATTTGGCACTTCCGATACTCTTCCAGAAAAAATAGCAAATTAAAAACGTCCTGTATTGCTGCGAAATCAATACAGGACGTTTTACATTTCTCAAAACACCATCTGCACCAGCAGCACATAGCACAGCGTGCCGCCGGCGATGGAAACCAGCGTCTGATGCTTCCACTTATGGAGGGCGACGGTCACGCCGATGGCGATGGCCTCCGGGATGCCGTGGCTGCCCGAGGTAAGGCTGACGCCCTTGAGGCAGTAGACGATGAGCATTCCGAAGATGGCGGCAGGCAGCACATGGCCCAGATACTCCACCACCTCAGGCACCTTGCCGCCCCGGGAGCCGAACACCAGAAAAGGCAGAAAGCGGGTGAGCATGGTCGCCGCCGCGCAGACGGCGATGGTCAGGATGAACTGGATATTGCTCATTTTGCCGCCTCGCTTTCTTTGGCCTCGATGGGGCGGCGGAGCAGCAGCAGTGCCACAAGGATGCAGACCATCGAGGAGATAAGGAAGCTGCCCGAGCCGAAGATGCGCAGGCAGACCAGCGGGGCGGCAATGCCGAGGATGGCGCTGGCGTGCTGTTTTTCCTTTTCCCACTGGTTGAGGAAGATGACCACGAACATGGCCGTCATGACGAAATCGACGCCCTCGGTGCTGAAGGGCAGGACAGAGCCGAGGGCCGCGCCCATAGCCGCGCTGGCGACCCAGTAGATCTGGTCCAGCAGGGTGATGAAGAACATGAACCAGCCCTTATCCACGCCCTCGGGCGGCTCTGCCGAACAGGTGATGGAAAAGGTCTCGTCGCTCATGGCGAAGATCATGTAGGCGCTGCGCAGGCCGTAGCCGCGGTAGCGCTGCAGCATGGTCAGGCCGTAAAAAAGATGCCGCGCCTGGATCATCAGCGCCATCAGAAAGGCCGACACCGGCGCAAAGCTGCCCAGAAGCAGCGACGCCAGCACGAATTCCAGCGAGCCGCCGTACACTACCGTACCCATCAAGGGCGGCAGCCAGACTGGCAGGCCCAGCGACTGCACATAGATGCCGTAGCCGAGGCCCAGCACCCAATATCCGGCAAACACCGGCAGCGTCTGAGGCGCTGCGGCCCGGAACGCGCGCCACGCCGGCGCACGGTTCAAATTTGTTTCGTTTTGTTCCTGCATTTATTTCAACCCTCCAATATAGTAGTATAACAGGTTTATCTGCATTTGCAAGAACTATTTATAAAGCAAAGAGGGTTCTGTGCGGCCGCACAGAACCCTCTTTGCCTTATATCTTTTATTTTTGGGTGAGGTTTTTCGTATAGAGGGCGCGGGTCGCATTCAGGACAGCGAGGACCATGACGCCGACGTCGGCAAAGATGGCCGCCCACATATTGGCGATACCCAGAGCACCCAGCAGCAGGCAGGCCGCCTTGATGGCCAGAGCAAAGACGATGTTCTGGTAGACGATGCTCTTGGTGCGGCGGGCAATGCGCATGGCGAGGGCGATCTTAGCCGGGTCGTCATCCATCAGGACGACGTCGGCGGCCTCAATGGCGGCGTCAGAGCCCAGAGCACCCATGGCGATGCCCACATCCACACGGGAGAGGACAGGGGCGTCGTTGATGCCGTCGCCCACGAAGGCCAGCATCTCTTTGGGTTTCTTTGCGGCCAGGAGCTTCTCGATCTGGTCCACCTTATCGCCGGGCAGCAGACCGGCGTGGTACTCGTCGATGTCCAGCTCTGCCGAGACAGCCTTTGCCACCGGCTCTGCGTCGCCGGTAAGCATGACGGTCTTGCGGACGCCGGCCTGCTTGAGGCCCTTGATGGCCTGTGCGCTGTGGGGCTTCACCACGTCGGAGATGAGCAGATAGCCCGCATACTTGCCGTCGATGGCCACATGGACGATGGTGCCGGTCTGGGGGACATCGGGGACGGTGAGACCCAGCTTTGCCATCAGGCGGGCATTACCGGCAGCGACCAGCTTGCCGTCCACCTTGGCGGTGACGCCGTGGCCGCCCAGCTCCTCCACGTCGGTGACGCGGGCAGCGTCGATGTCCCTGCCGTAAGCAGCCTTGATGCTCAGGGAGATGGGGTGCTTCGACCAGCTCTCGGCCAGCGCAGCGGCTTCCACGAGGCTGTCTTCGGTACCGCCCTCCACGGGGCAGACCTTGACGACCTTGAAGGTACCCTGGGTCAGGGTGCCGGTCTTATCGAAGACGACGACGCGGGTATCGGCCAGCTCTTCCAGATAGGTCGAGCCCTTGACGAGGATGCCGCAGGCAGAGGCGCCGCCGATGCCGCCGAAGAAGCTCAGCGGGATAGAGATGACCAGAGCGCAGGGGCAGCTGATGACGAGGAAGGTAAGGGCGCGGTAGACCCAATCGCCGAAGCGGGCGGGCTGACCCATCAGCAGCAGAACGATGGGGGGAATGAAGGCCAGCGCCAGCGCGCCGTAGCAGACCGCCGGGGTATACACCCGGGCAAAGCGGGTGATAAAGTTCTCGGCGCGGGCCTTCTTCATACTGGAATTTTCCACGAGGTCGAGAATTTTAGAGACGGTGGATTCGCCGAACTCCTTGGTGGTCCTGACCTTGAGCAGGCCGCTCATGTTGACACAGCCGCTGATGACCTCATCGCCGGACCGGACATCCCGGGGCAGGCTCTCGCCGGTGAGGGCGGCGGTGTTGAGGGTGGAAGCGCCCTCGAGGATGACGCCGTCGATAGGCACACGCTCGCCGGGCTGGACCACGATGACGGTGCCGATCTCGACCTCATCGGGGTCCACCTGCTCCAGCTTGCCGTCCTCGACCTCGATGTTGGCGTAGTCGGGCCGGATGTCCATCAGGGCCGAGATGCTGCGGCGGCTCTTGCCGACGGCAACGCCCTGGAACAGCTCGCCGATCTGGTAGAAGATAATAACGGCACAGCCCTCGACGTAATCGCCCAGCGCAAAGGCACCCACGGTGGCGACGGCCATCAGGAAGCATTCATCAAAGGGCTGACGGTTCTTGATGCCCAGAAGGGCCTTGCGGAGCACATCCCAGCCCACCACGAGGTAGGGGATACAGTAGAGCAGCAGCTCCACCGACGCGGGCAGAGGCGGCAGCAGCTTGAGCACCAGCACCAGCGCCAGAGCGGCGATGATGCGGTACAGCATTTTCTTTTGTTTTTTCGTCACGGGTACCAGCCTCCTTTTGGGGCAGTTTTCTCAGATTCAACAGGTTTTCCCCACAAGGGGCTTGTTTTCCACGCTTTCCCCCGGCTTTTCCACGAGGTTTTCCCGCAAAAAGCCGCAAATACGCGTTCATTTTTCTATTTTTGCGTCCAGAATGTTGAAAACGCCGTGGAAATTGTTGAAAGCTGATTTATTTTTCCACATTTTCCACGCGCATCCCGGCAGTATAAGTCGAAACTCAGATGCCAAAGATCTCGCAGTCGTCCTCGACCTTCTTGCAGGCGGAGAGGACGTTCTGCATGGTAGCCTTGACGTCAGCACCCTCATCGAACTCGACGTTCATCTTCTGGGTCATGAAGCTGACGGTAGCCTTTGCAACGCCGGCGACCGTGTTGGCGGCATCCTCCATCTTCTGGGCGCAGTTTGCGCAGTCAACTTCGATCTTGTAGCTCTTTTTCATAATAAGTACCAGCCTTTCTTTCTATATCCCCGCTCCACCGCAGGGTGCGGCAGAGCTTGCAGCGTTTTGGGGGCATCACTCTTCGATGTGGTCCATGCCCATGGAGAGGATGCTGCGCACATGGTCATCGTCCAGTGCATAGTAAATGGTCTTGCCGTCGCGGCGGAAGCGGACGAGCTTTGAGTCTTTGAGCACCCGCAGCTGATGGCTCACCGCCGACTGGCTGAGCTGGACGGCATTTGCAATGTCCTGCACACACAGCTCATCGTCGTGGAGGGCGTAGAGTATCTTGATGCGGGTGGAATCGCCAAACACCCGGAACAAATCGGCCAGCTCGTAGAGCACCTCATCGTCCGGCAGCACCGGCGGGGCCTTGGGCAGCTTCTGTTCTGGGGCAAGAGCATTCTCAGCCATCGTTGTCATCCTTTCGCTTCAATATATGAACATCTGTTCATGTGTTCATGATAGCACGCCGTATGACTCCTGTCAAGGGGATTTGCGCAAAAAAACAGCATTCTCTTAAAATTGATAAAACAGACCGCAAAACGCAAGAAATTTGCAGATTTATTTTGCAGGAAGGGTGCAATTTAGGGCAACAGAAAAAGGCAGTCCTGACCGAACTGCCTTTTTCTAAAGCACTACATTCATGCCCGCTTTTTCTTTTTATAGTCCGCCGCCCACGGCAGATACATGAGGAACAGCGCCAGCGCGGTGGCAGGCAGGAAGCCCAGGATATAATATTTTTCGCCCAGCAGGGCCGTGAAGGTGCTGGTGATGATGTTCCCGTAGGGATTATTGAGGAAATAGAAGTTGGTGTTAAGGGACTTATTCAGAAAGTAGATAGGCAGGGCAGAGCCGAACAGGAACGCCAGCACCTGCGGCACCCGCCGGGGACTGGGACGGTAGCCGCCCGCCACCAGCAGGACTGGATAGAGTACCAGCAGGGCATGGATACTGACGGAGTGCAGATTGATGAGCGTCCACCAAGAGGGGACATCCAGCCAGCTGGGGCAGAGCAGTGCCAGCATTGCACCCGGGATACAGAGGGCATACAGCTCCTCTTTGCACCAGTTTCTGTCCGTGATCGTGTTGTACAGACAGACGAAGACATTGATATTGCACAGGTGCAGGGGCAGATAGCTCCAATTCCACTGGCCGGTCAGGGCCATCCCCAGCAGAAGGGCAGCTTCGTCCAGCAGGAGCAAAGCGGTGACTCCGACTAAAATGCGCCGCCGGGTGCGGGCAGAACTGCGGCGATACCACAGGGCCGCCCCCACGATAAAGGCAAGCGAAATGGCCAGCTCCATGAGGTGAACCGTGCCATACAGCGGGTAGCATCGGTAATCGGCCCCGTATTCGGCGTGGGTGATGTCGTAGGATTTCCAGAAATCGTTCATATTCTTTCCCTCCTTGTCCAGCTTATGATACCGCGTTTGGCCTCAGACGGAAAGAGTTTTGAAGGAAAATCCCGAAAACAGGTGCAATAGTGTGAGTTTTGTGGTATCCTTACAAATGTGAAATTATCTGCCGCAAACCGCGGCATCACGACAAATTAAGAAAGAGGGAATTTTTATATGTTAGAAACTGGAATCCGCGGCAAGCAGAGCGTCGCCGTGACCCCCGAGAACACCGCCAAGACCATGGGCAGCGGCACGCTGAACGTCTTCGCCACCCCCGCACTGGTAGCGCTGGCCGAAAAGACCTGCTGGATGAGCGTCGCCGACGCTTTGGATGAGGGCTGCGGCTCTGTGGGCACCAAGCTGGAGCTGGAGCACACCGCACCCACCCCCGTGGGCATGACCGTCACCTGCGAGAGCGAGCTGACCGCTGTGGAAGGCCGCAAGCTGGTGTTCAAAGTCTCCCTGTACGACGAGAAAGGCCCCGTGGGCGGCGGCGTCCACGAGCGCTTTGTGGTCAACGACGCAAAGTTTGCCGCCAAGGCCGAGAGCAAGAAGGGCTAAGACTCTTTTTTCTCGGCAAGCTCGATGGGCGGCGGGTCGGCAGCCAGCAGCTGCTGCTCGGCCCGGGCCTGAGCTTCCTGCAAAAGCCGTGCCGCCTGTTCGCTGGCACGGAACAGCTCTAAATACATCGCTTTATAGTCCGGCGCAGCCAACACCCCCTTTCGTCTCCCATCACGGGCTTTGGGGTTAGTCTGCCCGGCAGGCTGCAAAAAAATCAACCGAGGAGTTTATCATGAAAAAAACCAATCTCTCGTGGGTGGGCGCGTTGCTGGTGTTTGCCCTGCTGCTGTGGTGTACCGCCGCAACGCCCGGCAAAATCGACGACCCTTCCACCTACACCTGCGCCGTGTACAGCTCGGCGCTGTCCCTGCTGCCCCCTGTGATAGCCATCGTGCTGGCCCTGAACACCAAAGAGGTCTACACCTCGCTGCTGGTGGGCATCGCCACCGGCGCACTGCTCTACGCCAACGGCAACCTTGAGCTGGCGCTGACCACCCTCTTCTTCAACGAAGACGGCGGCATGGTGTCCAAGCTGTCCGATTCCAGCAACGTCGGCATCCTCGTCTTTCTGGTGATGCTGGGCATTCTGGTGGCCCTGATGAACAAGGCCGGCGGCAGCGCCGCCTTTGGCCGCTGGGCCTCCACCCACATCCACACCCGGGCGGGCGCACAGTTCGCCACCCTGCTGCTGGGCATCCTCATCTTTGTGGACGACTACTTCAACTGCCTGACCGTCGGCTCCGTCATGCGCCCGGTCACTGACCGGCAGAAGGTCTCCCGCGCAAAGCTGGCCTACCTCATCGACGCCACCGCAGCACCCGTCTGCATCATCGCGCCGGTGTCCAGCTGGGCCGCCGCCGTCACGTCCTCTGTGCCGGAAGGCTCGGGCATCAACGGCTTTACCATGTTCCTGCGCACCATCCCTTATAACTACTACGCCATCCTCACCATGGTGATGAGCCTCTTCCTCATCTTCAGCGGCCTCGACTACGGCCCCATGAAAAAGCACGAGGATAACGCCCTGCTGGGCGACCTCTTCACCACCGACGACCGCCCCTACGGCGACGACGCAGACGACGGCAGCGACACCCGCGGCCATGTGGTGGACCTCATCGCGCCGGTGCTGGTGCTCATCGCGGCCTGCATCTTCGGCATGGTGTACACCGGCGGCTTCTTTGAGGGCGTGGACTTCGTCACCGCTTTTGCCAACTGCAGCGCCTCCATGGGCCTCGTGCTGGGCAGCGCCATTGCGCTGATGTTCACCTTCGTATTTTACCGCGTGCGGGGCGTCATGACCTTTCAGGACTTCGCCGCCTGCATCCCCGAGGGCTTCAAGGCCATGGTCAGCCCCATGCTCATTCTGACGCTGGCATGGACGCTTTCCGGCATGACCGGCCTGCTGGGCGCAAAATACTACGTCGCAAGCCTGCTCAGCGGCTCTGCAGCGGCTCTGCAGTACCTGCTGCCCATCATCATCTTTGTGGTGGCGGTCTTCCTCGCCTTTGCCACCGGCACGTCCTGGGGTACTTTCTCGATTCTGGTCCCCATCGTCTGCCATGCGTTCCCGGAGGGTGAGATGCTGGTGGTCTCCATCGCCGCCTGCCTGTCCGGCGCGGTCTGCGGCGACCACTGCTCGCCCATCTCCGACACCACCATCATGGCCTCTGCCGGCGCGCATTGCAGCCACGTGAACCATGTCTCCACCCAGCTGCCCTACGCCATGACCGCCGCCGCCATCTCGGCGGGCTGCTATCTGCTCTGCGGTGCAGCACAGGCTGTCCTCGGTGATGCCGCCAACACCCTGACCTCCTTCGTGCTGCTGGCCTGTGCCATCGTCATCGAACTCGTCGTGCTCAGCATCGTCAGGGCGCGGATGGGCCATACTGGGAAGGAAGAAGTCACAAAATCTTAACGGAATCGTAGATTTTTGTCTTCCCCTCCGGCGCAAATCATGGTATACTTATTAAAAGAGTAAATTTTTTGAGCTATTTGCTCACTGGAGGAGAACCCCATGCTGGAAGAAGTCTTTCAGGACGTCTATACAAAATTCAAGCTGCATTTTTATCAGAATGTATTTCAGCGCTTTGCCACCCGCGAAGCCACGCTGACTACGGTGGAGTCCTTCTGCATGGAGGGCATCATGGCGATGGGGGAGCCCACCATTGCAGAGTTTTCCCGCATGATGGGCATCTCCACCCCCAACGCGGCCTATAAAATCGGCAGCCTCGTCAAAAAGGGCTATGTGGAGAAGATCCAGTCCACCACCGACCGCCGCGAATACTTCCTGCGCCCCACCCAGAAATACATCGATTACTACAGCATCAGCTATTCTTACCTGCACACGGTCATCGAGCGTGTGCGCAAGCGCTTCCCGGCTGAGGACTGCGACAAGATGGAGCAGATGCTCTCGGTCATCAGCACCGAGCTGATGCCGGAGCTGGATATGCTGGCCAAGTGCCGCCACCCTGAGGCTCCGGCAGAAGATACCACCCACTGACAAGCACAAAAGGCCCTCCCAGGCAAATCCGGGAGGGCCTTGTTGTTTGCAGGGAGCTTACCCTCTTACAGCACCATAAACAGGGTGCCGGCGGCGACGAGGGCGCAGCCCACCATACTTTTGGCGGTAAAGGGCTCGTGGAGGAACACAAAGGCCAGCACCAGGGTGATCACCACGCTGAGCTTGTCGATGGACACCACCTGAGAGGCCCGGCCAAGCTGCAGGGCCCGGTAGTAGCACAGCCAGGACGCCCCGGTGGCCAGCCCCGATAGGATGAGGAAGAGCCAACTCCGGCGGCTGATCTCCCCCATGCCTCCCTGGGCCCGGGTGAGGAACACCATGCCCCAGCTCATGGCCAGCACCACCACGGTGCGGATGGCGGTGGCCAGAGTGGAGTTGACCCCCTCGATGCCCACCTTGGCCAGGATCGAGGTAAGGGCCGCAAACAGGGCCGAGCCCAGTGCAAATACAAACCACATAAACAGACCTCCGTTTTTGCTGCCCAAAGCGAAGTGCGGCCGCCCCGACGGAACGGGACAGCCGCAGCTTCATGGGAATGTAACAGACAGAGCTTGTCAGGATGTTGAGCTTATGCCTTCTCCTGTGCAGCGTTTGCAGCAGCACGCTTGTTGATCTTGCTCTGGTTATAGACAGAGTAGACGATGACCAGGATAGCGACCGTTGCAAAGACCATTGCGATGGGAGAAGTGGTGATGGCGAAGAAGTTGCCGCGCTGGATGTTCATGTAACGCACGAAGTTCTTCTCGCACATGGGTCCCAGAATGAGGGCCAGCAGGATGGGAGAAAGCGGGAACTCGTACTTGTTCATCAGCCAGCCGATGATACCGAAGGCGACACAGACGCCCACGTCAAAGGCATTCTTGTTGATGGAGAAAGCACCCAGCAGGGAGATGACGAGGATGATGGGGTAGAGCATCTTCTTCTCGACGGAGACGATCTTTGCAAAGAAGCGGACGCCCAGGCAGCCGACGACCAGCATGCAGAGGTTTGCCAGCATCAGAGCCGCAAAGACGCGGTAGACGGTGGGCAGCTCGGTGACGTACATCATGGGGCCGGGGGTGATGCCCTTCATAATGAAGGCACCCAGCAGGATGGCGGTGACGGAGTCGCCGGGGACGCCCAGAGACAGCAGGGGGATCATAGCGCCGCCGGAGCAGCCGTTGTTGGCGGACTCGGTAGCAGCAACGCCGTTGGGGATGCCGGTGCCGTACAGCTCGGGGTGCTTGCTGGCGGACTTGCTGGCACCGTAGGAAACGAAGACCGCGATGTCACCGCCTGCGCCGGGGATGGCGCCGATGAAGGTGCCGATGAGGCCGCCGGAGAGGATGTTGGGCCAGATCTGCTTGATGGTCTTCCAATCGGGCAGGACGTTGGTGATCTTCTCGTTGGACTTCTGCTCATGCTCTTCGCCGCGGATGATGCGCTCAACGCCGGCGATGACTTCAGAGACAGCGAACAGACCGATCAGAGTGGGGATGAACTGGAAACCATCCAGCAGGCCGGTCTGCTTGGTGGTGATGAAGCGGGGGATGCCGTTGGTGGGGTCAAGGCCGACGGTGCAGAGCAGCATACCGAAGAAGGCGCTGATGAGGCCCTTGGCCACAGACTTGCCGGAAATTGCGACGATGACCGACAGGCCGAAGACGGCCAGCATGAACATCTCGCCGGGGCCGAAGTTCATGGCCATATCAGCGACCAGCGGAGACAGGAAGGTCATGACCAGTGCGCCGATGACGCCGCCGCAGAAGGAGGCGAACATGGCAACGGACAGTGCCTTGCCGGCCTGACCTTTCTTACACATGGGGTAGCCGTCCAGCAGGGTGGCGGCTGCGGCGGGCGTGCCGGGGGCGTGGATGAGGATAGCGGAAATGGAACCGCCGTACATACCGCCGCAGTAGATGCCCAGCAGCAGGCCGATGGACGGGATGAGGTCCATGCCGAAGGAGAAGGGGATGAGCAGCGCCACGCCCATGGTGGCGGTCATGCCCGGGATAGCGCCCAGCAGAACGCCGCCCAGTGCGCCGATGAAGGTCATCAGAAGGACCTCGGGGTTGGACCAGACAGTAGCATAGCTGGAAAGAAGCAGACTAAAATCCATAACTGTGCTCCCTCCTTATATCATGTCCACGAGGGTGCGCAGGAAGTTCAGCGGACCCAGCGGAATATTGACGGTAAGCACCTTGTAGAACACCAGCCACATCAGCAGCGGCACCAGAACGCTCACAAGGACCATCTGCACCCAGTTGCGCTTGCCGATGAGGAACATGATGATCATCGAGAGCACCACAGCGCACAGGATGTAGCCGCAGCTCTTGAACAGAGCCGCGAACAGCACACAGAGGAGCATAACGAGGTAAGCAGCGGCCACTCCCTTATCCTTGAGGGGATTCAGGGTGCCGACTTCGACAGCAACGGGGTCGGTGGGCTTCATGGTACCCATCAGCTTGAAGATGGACTGGATGAGCAGAACCACCGAGAAGATGAGCATACCCACGATCATGACGCGGGGGAAGGTAGAAGCCTGCACATAGGTGTTGGCCACCTCAGGGAAATTATCGGTCTGGAGCCACGCCCAGATGCCGATCGCGAGGAAAATGATGGAGCCTACCAGATTGGAGAAGGCCATCGTTTTCATTTTGTCTTTGTTCAAAAGGGGTTCCTCCTCTCTATATCTTCTCATAAAAAAGGGCAGGCATGAACTGCCTGCCCCAGCAAATACTCAGAGAGACAAATCAGAGGCCGACAGCGTCCATAGCAGCTGCGACATCGACAGCAGCCTGCTTCAGGTAGTCAGCATAGCCCTGTGCATCCAGATAGGAGATTGCCTGACCGTTGTTGTTCATGAAGGTCACGAAGTCAGGATCCTCGATGGCAGCGGCGCAGGCCTCTTCCAGACGGGTCATGATGGCATCATCAACGCCCAGAGGAGCGGCCATACCGCGCTGGGTGTAGTAGGTGATGTCGTAGCCCTGCTCCTTACAGGTAGGAACATCGGGGAAGACGGGGTTGCGCTCTTCGTCCATGACGCCCAGGCAGATCAGGTCGCCGGACTCGATGAAGCTGCGAGCTTCGGCCAGAGAGACGGTAACGCCCTGAATGAAGCCGCCAGCTGCGTTCTGGACAGCGGTAGCAGCACCTTCCTGATAGGTAATCATCTGGATGTCGATGCCGGTAGCGCTCATCAGGTAGCCGCCAGCGATGTGCCAGACAGAAGCGTTGGAAGAACCGCCCATCTGCACCTCACCGGGGTGAGCCTTGCAGTAATCAATGAAACCGGGCAGGTCGGTGATGCCGTTGTCAGCAGCCCACTTTGCGCCGACGGTGATGGCAGCTGCGTCGGTGTTGACGCGGCACAGGGGAGCGTAATTCTCCCAGGTCAGTTCACTGGTGCCCAGCTTCTTATAGGTAGCCAGCTCGAAGGTGATCATACCGATGGTGTAGCCGTCGGTGTTGGCATCTGCGATAGCCTGATGGCCCAGGATGCCGCCGCCGCCAGTCTGGTTATCGACGGTCAGGGTGACGCCCAGGTTCTTGCCCATAGCCTCGCAGAATGCGCGCAGGCAGGAGTCCGTGCCGCCGCCTGCAGACCAGGGGCAGATGACGGAAATACCCTTGGTGGGGTAGTCGGTGGACTTGCCGCCGGCAGCGGTGCTGGCAGCAGTGGAAGCTGCAGTAGAGGTGGCAGTGCTGCTGGAAGAACCGCCGCAGGCGGTCAGGACGCCAGCTGCACCCACAGCAGCAGAAGCTGCGAGGAAGTCACGACGAGAGATCTTTTTCATTTCTTGTTACCTCCGATTCACGTTGCGTTTATCCGTATTATGGCAGCGCCGTGCTTTGCTCACAGCGCCATTCCTTCCGCATACGGGTCGCCTTTGGATATTATGATAACGCATATTTTCTCATCCCGCAATTAGATTCAAGCACAAATTTTTTAGGCAATGTTTGTACAAAGTGACCCGTTTGATTGGTTTTTGAAGCCTTCTGCAAGCCTTCCTTTCGATTCTTAGCTCTTATATCCAAAATTCTTTGCTGATGTATTTTTGATGCATACAGTCATTCTGAAAATCCATCTGTTCATCGTCCAGATTTCGTTGTATAATGTATTGTATAAAAATATTGTATATTATAAAGATACAGCAGCCAGCCGCCCGCGCGGCCCGTTCGGAGGCGACGTTTTCATGCTTTACCGCATCTGGCCCCTTCTCAAGGAAGTATATCATTACGAAAAGCATTCTACGCTGGACTCAGACTACCTGCGCCAGGTGCTGACGCTGGCGGTCGTCGTGCTTTTTGCGCTGAATTTCAGCTGCAACGGCCTCGACAAGCCCGTCGTCTTCGTCCTCACCGGGCTCACCAGCCTTGTGCTGCTGATGGTGGAGTGGCTGCTGCCCCGGGCGAAAAACGAAAAGCATCTGGTCATGTTCTCAAACACGGCCCTTATCTTCATAGGCCTGCTGCTTCTGGTCTGGAACGAGAACGACGGCTTCCAGAACCTGTGGTTCTTCCTGATGCCGGCTACTCTTTTCGTGCAGTCGGGGCTGCCCATCGGCCTGCCGTTCTGCACGGCCTACGGCCTCGCGGCCACCTGTTTTTTGTGGCTGGGTCCCCTCGTCGGCAGCACACTCTACCGCCGGGACTATGCGCTTTTCTACCCCGCAGCCTACTGGTCGTTCTGTCTGCTGATGATAACAGCGGACATCTTTTACAAACACTACCGCATCCAGCAGGAGCAGAGCGAAAAAGAGATGGAACGTGAGGTCCATGCCACCATCTGCGAGGCCCGGCAGCTGATGGTGAGCTCTGTGGCCGCCATCAGCCAGATGATAGACGAAAAAGACCGCTACACCAGCGAGCACTCCCACCGGGTGGCCGAATATGCCCGCCTCATCGGGGCGCATATGGGCTTCGCCGGCAAGGAGCTGGACAGCCTCTACCGGAGCGCCCTGCTCCATGACATCGGAAAGATCGCCGTGCCGGACGCCATCCTCAACAAACCCTCCCGGCTGACGGACGAGGAGTTCGACATCATGAAGCAGCACACCGTCTGGGGCCGAAAAATTCTCGAGGGGCTGGAATTTCTGCCTCAGGCCGACTGCGGTGCCAGCTACCACCACGAGCGGTTCGACGGCAAAGGCTACCCCGCCGGGCTGAAAGGCGGGCAGCTGCCGGAGATGGTCTGGATCATCAGCGTCGCCGATGCGCTGGACGCCATGGGCTCCGACCGGTGCTACCGCGGCCACTGCGACAGGGACTACATCATCGGCGAGTTCCGGAAATTGAGCGGGACGCAGTTCGAGCCTGCGGCGGTCAAGGCCGTGGTGGAGCTGCTGGAAAGCGGAGAGATAGCGGTGCAGTGACGCGCCAAAAGGATGTTTTATGAACAAGGATACGCTTGAACGACTGCGCGAGACGGTACTCGTCCCCCATGGCGACCCGCAGCTGGTCCTCTACACCAAGCTCGTCGTGGGTCTGCTCTGGCTGGTACATCTGCCGCTGGGGTTTCTGTACGGCGCGCCGCTGCCGTTTTATCTTCTGCTGGGCGGCATGATGCTTCTGGACGGCGTCAACCTCTTTCTGTCCCGCCGCAGTGCCAGCCGGGCGCGGGAGCTGGGTGCAGCGCTGGCGTTTCTGGCCGGCAGCGCCCTGCTTTTCCAGAAGGCTTATGTGGGCTATTTCAGCTGGTTTTTCCTGCTGATATTCTCCTTTTCCTGCACCTTCGTGCTGGGCCTCGTGGACGGCACTTTTATCAACCTTCTGGGCTTTCTCTGGGTGATGGCCTGCCTGCGCGGCGGGCTCATCCCCGACCCCGCCGCCCTCTACGGCGAGAGCTTCGTGCGCCGTTTCCCGTTCCTTTACATCTGCATCCTCGGGGTGGCCTATATCATCATGTTCTCCATCCAGCGCTACTGGGTGGACAAGGCCAAACGCCATCTTTTATTGCAGCAGCGCATCGACGCGGAGAAGGGCAAACTCTCGGAGATGTCGCTGAAGGTCATCACGGCCATGTACAGCGCCCTCAGCTCCAAGATCCCCGAGATCGACCTCCACTGCCAGCAGACTGCGGAGCTGACGCAGGAGATGGCCCGCCGGATGGGTCTGGATGAGGCCGCCTGCCGGGACGGCTACTATGCGGGCTTGCTGCACGAAGTAGGCACCGTGGGCCTGCCCGATGATGTGGTATTGCAGCGGAACATCACCGAGGAGCAGTACCAGCTCTACAAGACCTATGTAGAGCGGGGCTGCCGCATCATTCAGGAACTCCAAATCGTAGACCGGGTGGCCGAGACCGTGCGGTATCACCGCGAAAATTACGACGGCACCGGCTACCTTGAGGGGCTGCAGGGCGAGGCCATCCCGCTGCTGTCCCGCATCCTCGCTGTGGCCGACTTCACCGACCGCCACCGCCGCCGGGGCGAGACGGACGCCCAAATCGCCGCGGCCCTCCGCGAGTGTGCCGGACATGCGTTCGACCCACAGTGCGTGGAAGTCATGTGCGGAATGCTCACTGAAAGGACGTAAAAAGGAGGATGCTCCATGCCGGACGAAAAGATGAAATATCCACTGCTGGAATTCGAATATGATAAAAAACTTTATGAGGAGCTTTTGACGCTGAATCCGCATCCGGAGTTTATGGATAGGGTCAGCATCGTGACAGAGGATTATGAGCACGATGATTTCGGGAGTCTTCCCGGTGATGAGAAAAATGCTCTCGGCCACGCAGCAGGTGTTTTATGGAAGATTCAAAAATACGGGCTGTCCTTTTCGGATGAAGAAAGCAAAACCATCCGAACGAGAAAACGCTCACATACAAAAAAGCCAGACCTGTTGTTATTCGTAAACGATTTGGAAAATGATTTTTATAATTACTGTGCTTGCATCAAACATGGCCTCGGAAACAAAGCTGACCTGTGTGCGCTAACGGAGGCTTTGCTCTGCTACGGCTGCGAAGATACTGTATGGGAAGAAGTCACAGAATGGCATACCGCTGTGAGCGAGAATAAAAACTTTGCCAAATCAACATTTCTTCCCAACTTTGACAGACTCTATATCCGACAGGCAGACCGTTTTTTGTTTCTGGAGCTCAATACTGAGGAAGCCCTGAAGTTTTACGGGCTGGCGGCCCTGTCGTGGAAGATCGACTCTGCCGGAAAGCCGGCGAAAGACTTCAATGACAGCTATTTCATTTCTTTTTCACGCCAGTATGAGCTTTACACCCGTATCCTGAAGGGCGCCCCCTATCCCTACAGCGTTTCTTCCGATTCGCCGACCTATTTTCAACGGTACAATCGTATCATCGACCCGGAAGCTTCGGCTGCTTCCCGCGCGAAAAATCTGGATGCATTTCTTGCGGCCATTAAGGAAGTGCTGGACACACCCAACCCTCGGCGGCTCCACCGGAACCGTCTGGCACTGCTGATGTTCATCGTCATAACGAGAAAGCGTCTCCTCCCTGAGCTTGCCCGTCTTTATGATGACCCTGACAGGGAGCGCTGGGAAGTCGCTATCATGGAAAAATCCCGCCTGCTTGAGGATACCGGTTACTCTATTCTTTCTCGCTATGCAGCGCATATGACATGGAAGTCGGGGATATGGTGCTTCGACTCTTATCTGAGGCTGGCAAAAGCTGCATATCTTTCGGAACTTCTTTTAGATGAACTGAACGCTGAGGAGGATGCGGAGGAAATCGCTTATTATACATCGGCAGAAGTTTTTTCTTATATGCTCCCCGAAAAATGTACCGAAGAGGACGACACCGCTGACCGGCTGGGGAAGCTGACGGTGATGCATCTCTCCTACATGAATGACCCAAACGAAGGTAAAACTCTGCAAAAAGCAATTTACGGCCCATCGTATGGAGCACTTCAAAAAGGCCGCAAACCTCTGGATGTTCCCTTTGTATTTGTAAAATGCTTCAGCCCCCGCATCGACTACCTGCCCATGTGGGAAATGTATGGCGACCACGCCAGAGGCTGCTGTCTTGTCATCGACTGGAAAGCATCAAAATGGATGGAAGAAGAAGCCGAGCCTGTTCTCTATCACGTCTGTTACCTTCGGAAACAGGGAAATTCGTATGTAGTCTTGAACGAAGACAATGAAAAGCTTTCCCGCTCCTGCCGCGCCATAAATTCACAGCTCCAGGAACTGCACAATGTCGCCGAGGAAATCGCAGAACAGGACCGCCGTTATCTCGATGATGTCCTAGGGAAAGTCCTCTACCTCTTCAAAGACAGCAGCTACAGCTACGAGCAGGAGCTGCGGGTCATCTACCAGACGGAGGAAAACATCCTCCACACTGACGGCGACAAGCCGTGGCTTTTCGTTCAGACGCCCTTCCCGCTCCAGCTGGATGAAGTCATCTTGGGGCCGAAATTCCCGGACGTCAGCACCCGGGTACCTTACCTTCAGGAGCAGATCGACCAGATGTGTGAAAAAACCGACACCGAAATGCCCCGCATCACCCTCTCCGAGATAGACTATCGTTAAACGCAGAAACAGCCCGCAGGCTGGGCATTCGTCCGCCTGCGGGCTGTTTCTATTTCCTGTGAAATCATACCTTCCCGGCGCCCTTGTCCAGTATCTTGTCGAAGCGGGAAAAGAAGGTGATGGCTGTAGTGGTCGCTGCCAGAATATCACTGACCGGCTCGGCGAGAAAGACGCCGAAGCACTTATCTGCCGTGAAGCAGGGCAGGATAAAAATCAGCGGGATAAGCAGGATGATCTTGCGCAGACAGGCCAGCAGGAGGCTGACTTTGGCCTGACCCAGCGCCATAAAGCTCTGCTGGCAGGCGATCTGAATGCCCATGGCGAGGATGCCCGCCATGTAGATACGCATGGCCCATGTGGTGTATTCGATGAGGGCGGCATCCGAGGTAAAGATGCCCGCCACCACGCCGGGGACCAGCATCATGAGCAGCCAGAACAGGGTGGTATAACCGAAGCAGAGGGTGAGCTGGAAGCGGAACGCCTCCTTGACGCGGGGCTTTTTGCCTGCGCCGAAGTTGAAGCTCATGACCGGCTGGCCGCCCTGACAGATGCCCTGAATCGGCAGGGTGCAGAGCTGGGACACGCTGGTGATGACGGTCATCGCGCCCACAGCCACATCACCGCCGTAGCGGGCGAGGCTGGAGCTGAAACTGATGGAGAGCAGACTCTCCGTCGAGAGCATGACGAAGGACGAGATGCCCAGCCCCAGCACCGGCAGGATGATGTTCCGCTCCACTTTGAGGTTTTCTTTCCGCAGCTTGAGGATAGTCTTGGGGCCGGTGAGGAAGTTCAATATCCAGCAGGCACCCACGGCCTGACTGAGCACCGTCGCCACTGCCGCACCCCGGACGCCCCAGCCAAGACCAAAAATCAGGATGGGGTCGAGGATGATGTTGATGACTGCGCCGATGACCGTCGTGAGCATACTGATCTTCGCAAAGCCCTGGGTCGTGATGAAGGGGTTCATGCCCATGACCAGCAGCACGAACACCGAGCCGAGGATGTAGATGCGGCCATAGGCCACCGCATAGGGGAGAGTGGCGTCGCTGGCACCGAAGAGCCGCAGCAGGGCGGGCGCACCGGCATAGAAGCCCGCCGTCAGCACCACAGCGAAAAACAGCAGCATGGTAAAGCTGTTGCCGATGATTTTTTCGGCCTCGTCTTTATTGCCCTGTCCCAGCGCGATGGCCGTGCGGGGCGCACCGCCCGCGCCGATGAGCATGGCGAAGGCGTTCAGGAGCATAAGGATCGGTGCAAACAGACCCACGCCCGTCAGCGCCGCCGCACCGATGCCCTCGATGTGGCCGATGTAAATGCGGTCTACGATGTTATAGAGCAGATTGACCACCTGCGCCACTACGGCGGGTATCATTAACTGCAAAAGCAGGGGCTTGACTGGCCCGCTGCCCATATCCTGTCGATTCTGTGCCATAGGTTCTCCTTTGAGTATATACTTCAAATTTGAAATAAATATAGCACACCCCGTTCTGCCTGTCAAGCACAAGGGAAAGGGCTTTTTGTATTTCCAGTTGACGGAAAGGCGGGATTTTGCTATAATAATTAAGCCGTATTGTGAATATGGAGCATTACTCAAGTGGTCGTAAGAGGTCGCACTCGAAATCCAAGTGGATGCTTCGCTGAATGTCTCCATATCACACGAGGGAACGTCAATTTTGATGTCCTGACAGGCTTCAGAACCTGTCTGAACGATGCGTTTTCTAACAATATTCTAACAGCAACTGTTCCAAGTTTCAAGGCCGATTTGCGATATACAAATCGTAAATTTGCCATGGAAATATACTTGGAGATGTATCGAAGCGGTCGTAACGAGAACGACTCGAAATCGTTTTGTCCTTAATCGGGCACGTGGGTTCGAATCCCACCATCTCC
>ERZ779895.1983-NODE-1983-length-19820-cov-4.994738_pt1 | contig 19820 bp, 21 predicted proteins | sample MGYA00511093_ERZ779895 | MGnify/ENA primary metagenome ERZ779895 (study PRJEB29588, sample SAMEA2142970) | human gut metagenome | biome: human gut; feature: human-associated habitat; material: faeces | place: Denmark | collected 2008/2010 ... | reverse complement strand
GCACGGTGGTGTGAGAGGTCGGCTGTTCAAATAATGGGCGGCCTCCTACTCGATTCATATTATTTTATTTTTCCTGCATTTTGCCGAAGGTATTCAGCAGGCCGCCCTTGAAGCACAGCAGCAGGCCGCCGACAGCGCCAACTGCCGCTTGCAATACCTGGTAAGGTAATTTCAGGTAGGCGTAATAGGGAGTGCTGTAAATAAAGGCGCGGCCCAGAGAGTAGCCGACTACCATAATGATTGCGCCCAGGAAAACGCCCCAAGCGGCATTTTTCAAAGTAACTGTACCGTCGCGGTGGGCCAGCTTGCAGATAACTACGGCTTGCAGGCCGTGGGTAGCCAGGGAGACGAACATTGGCGTGGGGTAGAAGAACAGGTCGCCTAAAAAGGCGCCTACGCCGCCGACGATAAAGGCTGCCTTGGCGCTGGGCAGCAAAATGGCCGCCGTGCAGATGATAACGTCGTTTAAATATAAGCGGCCGCCGGGAACGGGCATGCCGAAGGAGCTCATGAGTATATTCAGCGCCATAAAGAGAGCCGTCATGCAGATGGCCCAGGTGGCGTTATTTCTTTTATTTGTCGATATGTTAGCCATAAAAATACCTGCTTCCCATAGTATGATGATAAAATTTATTATAATGCCATTTGATTATGTTGATATGACCAAAAAATAAAAATTTCTCAATGCCAGATTAAAGAGCACTAAAGAGATTTACAGCTTCTTTGAAATTTCAACCTAGCCTAAAGCAGGAAATTTTGGTATAATTGTTGAATAAACAATAAGATTAAATAAAGTGTGGGAGGTTGTTGAATTGACAGAATTAAAAAAATACAAGCGCGTTGTTTTGAAGCTGAGCGGCGAGGCTATGGCCGGTGAAAAGGGCTTTGGCATCGACCCGGAGGTAGTTTATTCCCTAGCTAAGCAAATCAAAGAGGTTACTGAATTCGGCGTAGAGGTGGCCGTTGTTAATGGCGGCGGCAACATCTGGCGCGGCCTCAGCGGCAGCAACAAGGGTATGGATCGCGCTACCGCCGATTACATGGGTATGCTGGCAACCATTATCAACTCTTTGGCTTTGCAGGATGCGCTGGAAAATCTGGACGTGCCGACCCGCGTGCAGACTGCGATTGAAATGCGTCAAATCGCCGAGCCTTATATCCGCCGCCGCGCTATACGCCATATGGAAAAGGCCAGAGTGGTTATTTTTGCGGCAGGCACCGGAAACCCGTATTTTTCCACGGACACCACGGCTGCTCTGCGTGCGGCAGAAATTGAAGCCGACGCTATTTTGATGGCTAAAAAAGGCGTGGATGGCGTTTATGACAGCGACCCGGCTAAGAATCCCGATGCGAAGAAGTTTGACAAGCTGGAATACATCGAGGTTATTCAACGCAAGCTGAGCGTTATGGACTCCACGGCTATCAGCCTGTGCATGGATAATAATATCCCCATCGTCGTATTCAATATTGATAAACCGGGTAATATTCTGCGTGCAGCAGCCGGTGAAGAAATCGGTACCCTGGTAGGAGGTAAATAATAATGGCAACAGTAAAAGAAATCACCACAGCTATGGAAGGCAAAATGCGTAAATCCGTCGACGCCCTGCGCGTTGATTTAGCCAGCCTGCGCGCCGGCCGCGCTACTCCGTCCCTGCTGGAAAAGGTTATGGTAGAATATTACGGTACTCCTACGCCTGTTACCCAGGTAGCCAGCGTAACCGTTCCCGAACCGCGTATGATCGTTATTCAGCCCTGGGAAAAGAACCTGTTGAAAGATATTGAAAAAGCGATTATGAAATCTGACTTGGGCCTGAACCCTAACAGCGACGGCGTGTGCATTCGCCTGAACCTGCCCCAGCTGACGGAAGAGCGCCGCAAGGATTTGGTGAAGGTCGTTCACAAGAAGGCTGAGGAATACCGCGTAGTGGTACGTAACCTGCGCCGCGACGCCAACGACGCTATTAAAAAGGCGGAGAAGGCTAAGGAAATTACCGAGGACGACGCTAAGAAGGGCACCGAGCAGGTGCAGAAGCTGACCGATAAGATTATGAAGGACGTCGATGCGGTAGCCGCTAACAAAGAAAAAGAAGTTATGGAAGTATAATGGAGATGCCCAATGTATTGGCGCTGCCTTTGGATGAAGCCGCCTGCCGTTTAGAGCAGGCCGGCTGGTCCTGGGAGGCGCGGCCCTTGCTGCCGCCTCGCGACAGGGAGGAGGATTTTGCCGGTCGGGCAGTGCGTAAATATGTAGTAAGGCAGCAAATGCTGTCTGCTAATAGATTAGTCCTTACCGTTGTGTATAGATTAAGGAAGGAGGTGCACGATAATGGCTCTGAAAATTGATAAAGACAGCTGCATCGGCTGCGGCGGCTGCGCTGCCACCTGTCCGGTTGGCGCTATCACTGAAGCCGACGGCAAATACGAAATCGGCGAAGATTGCGTAGAGTGCGGCGCTTGCGCTGCTCAATGCCCCGTTGGCGCTATTGAATAATTCAAGGTTGCAAAATCAGGAAGGCGGCCTCTGCTTGGAGGCCTGCCTCTTCTTCTATTTTAAGACGAATGGAAAGGCTGGATTAGCGTGTTTAAAGGCTTGTTCCAAACAAGAAGTAAGGCAAAAAACAATATAGTTATGGATACCAACGGGCTGGATATGAATAATATCCCCCGGCATATCGCTATCATTATGGATGGCAACGGCCGCTGGGCCAAGGCTCAGGGCAAGGTGCGCACTTTTGGCCATCAGGCGGGCGCAGAAACCTTGAAAACTATTGTAAGAGCGGCGGACAAGCTGGGCGTTAAGGTTATCAGCGCTTATGCTTTTTCTACGGAAAACTGGAAGCGTCCCGTGACTGAGGTGAACTTCATCATGGAGCTTTTGAGCCGTTATCTGACGAATGAAATTGACGAATTTAACGAAAATAATGTGCAGGTGCGTTTTATCGGCTCCCGCGAAGGCTTGCCGGACATCGTTAAGCAAAAGATGGATCACGCTATAGAAGCGACTAAAAACAACACTGGCATCATTTTAAATCTGGCTATTAACTACGGCGGTCAGGCTGAAATTCTGCACGCAGTACGCTCTATTGCGGCGGAAGCGGCGGCCGGTACCTTGGACGTAGAGCAAATAGATAATCAGGTGGTGGAAAGCCATCTTTATACCGCAGGGCTGCCTGCGCCGGACCTTTTAATCCGTCCCGGCGGCGATTTGCGCATCAGTAATTTTTTGCTGTGGCAGATTGCTTATGCTGAAATATGGACTACGAAGGTTTTTTGGCCGGAATTTACTCCCGACCATTTGGTAGAGGCTATTTTGGCTTATCAGGGCAGGGAGCGCCGTTTCGGCGGTTTAGTAGAAAAAAAGTAAATTGAGAAACAGGGTGTTTAGATAAGATGTTGACTCGTATTATCACCGGCTTAGTTGGCATTGCAGCGGCTATAGCCATTATTACAAAGGGCGGCTTGGTGTTTTCTGCCGCCGTGCTGCTGCTGTCCGCTGTGGGCTGGTATGAATACCATAAGATGGCGGCCTCCAAGGGCTATCATGTTTATCCGCTGACCTCCGGTCTGGGCAGCCTATTGCTGGTCGGCATGGCGGCTTTGGGCTATTATGTGGAAATGGAGCAGGTCTTTACTTTGGCTTTTATGCTGATGCTGACGGCTCTGTTTTTCATATTGAACGCTATCGAGGGCTTGTGGCATCATTGTATGCGCGATGATAAAAACTGGCTGGCCAATACGGCCTTGTCCATGTGGGGCATGCTGTACTGCGGCTTGCTGTTTGCCCATATTATTATTCTGCGCGTGTTCGACGGCGGGCCGCATATCGATTTGGGCTTCCGCGTTTTTGAATATGGCGAGGTCTGCCTGTGGGTGGTGCTGCTTGGCACCTGGGCCAGCGATACCTTCGCCTATTTCTTCGGCCGTGCCTTCGGCAAAACTCCTTTCTGCAGCGTCAGCCCCAAGAAATCCTTCGAGGGTGCAGTCTGCGGCTTCGTAGTCTGCTTTATTACGGTGTTGGCGCTGTGCATAATCTGCCTGGGCGTTTCTCTGGCGCAGGCAGTGGCGGTGGCGTTGGCAGTAGCCTTTTTCGCTCCGGTGGGCGATTTAATAGAGTCCATTATTAAACGCTCTTTTGAAATTAAGGATTCCGGTAATATTTTCCCCGGACACGGCGGCGTGCTGGATAGGTTTGACAGCCTGCTGTTTACCGCGCCCGTGGTTTATTATTTAATGCTGCTTATCAGCATTTTCGGTATGTACCAATAAAGAGGTGGAATATGAAGAATATTTCTCTTTTGGGCAGTACAGGCTCTATTGGCCGTCAGACCATAGAGGTGGCTGCCGCAAATCCTGATAAAATGAAGATTCGCGTGCTTGCGGCTCACACCAGCGACGAGCTGCTGGAACAGCAGATTTTGGCCTGTCAGCCCGATTTGGCGGTGCTGTCGGACAAGGAGGCCGCGGCGCGGCTGTGCAGGCGCTATCACGGCAGGACGGAAATACTGGCCGGAGAGGAGGGCCTTTTGGCCGCCGCTACTTATGAGGGCGCGGATACGGTGCTGGCTTCCATGGTCGGTTACGCCGGGCTGCGGCCTACTATGGCGGCGATTAAATGCGGCAAGAATATTGCGCTGGCTAATAAGGAAACACTGGTGGCGGCAGGCAGCCTGGTTATGGAGGCCGTGGCTGAGCACAAGGTAAGCCTGACTCCTGTGGACAGCGAACACAGCGCTATTTTTCAGTCCCTGCGCGGCGGCAGGGAAAACGAGGTCAAGCGGCTGATTATTACGGCCTCCGGCGGGCCATTCCGCGGCAAAAAGCGCAGCGAGCTGGCGGATGTGACTCTGGCCCAATGTTTGCATCATCCTAATTGGAGCATGGGCAAAAAAATTACGGTGGATTCTTCTACTTTAGCCAATAAGGGCCTGGAGGTTATCGAGGCTCACTGGCTGTTTAATATGCCTTATGAAAAAATCGACGTGGTGGTGCATCCACAAAGCATCGTCCATAGTTTGGTGGAATTTTGCGACGGCAGCGTTATTGCGCAGCTGGGCGAGCCCGATATGCGTTTGCCCATCCAGTACGCCTTGAGCTGGCCGGAGCGCTATCCCTATAGCTTTGAGCAGCTGGACTTGGTTAAGGCCGGGACGCTGACCTTTGAAGCGCCGGATATGGAGGCCTTTCCTTCGCTGAAGCTGGCGGTAGAATGCGGCAAGGCGGGCGGCACGCTGCCCTGCGCCTTTAATGCGGCTAATGAGGAGGCGGTTTACGCCTTTTTGGCAGATAGAATCAAATACCTTGATATCCCGTATATTACGGCGAAGGTTACGGAGCTGCATAAGAATGTGCTGCGGCCTGCCATTGAGGATATTGAAGCGGCGGACGCGGCTGCGCGTCTGGCGGCCATAGATATCATTGCGTCCTTGTGATTTGTTTGTGAGGGAGGTATATTTTGTTAACAATATTAGCGGCAATTTTTGTTTTTGGCGTTTTGGTTACGGTTCATGAATTCGGTCATTTTATTACGGCTAAAATGACAGGCATGCGCGTTGATGAGTTTGCTATCGGCTTCGGCCCTAAGATTTATCAACAGAAGGACGGCGATACGCTGTACAGCCTGCGCGCCATTCCGTTGGGCGGCTATAATAAAATTGCCGGTATGGACCCGGACGACCCTGCGGAGCCGGGATCCTTTAAATCTAAATCCATTCCGGCGCGGATGTTGGTTATTCTGGCGGGCGCGCTGATGAATTTTCTGCTGCCCGTGCTTCTGTTCACCGGCATTTTCTTTGTGCAGGGCTCGGAGCGCGTGCTTAACGAACCGGTGCTGGGCAATGTTATGGTGGGCATGGCTGCCGATAAGGCGGGGCTGCAGGCCGGTGATAAAATCTTATCTATTAACGGCCAGGCGGTGCAGGATTGGCAGACCATCGTTACGACGCTGAGGGCTAACGGTACTAAAGAGGTTATGCTGACGGCTGAAAGCAACGGCGCAGTTAGGCAGTATACCATGCAGCCGGTTTACGATGAAGAAGCCAAGCGCCCCTTAATTGGCATTACGCCTAAGTTTGAACGCATCAAAATGGGCTTTGCCGAATCCGTTAAGGAGGGTTTTAATTACACTAAATATATTATTTTCGCTATGGTTGACGGCCTGACGAAGATTATCACGGGCAAGGCTCCCGCCGAGGTGTCCGGACCATTGGGCGTGGCGCAGATGGCGGGTCAGGTAGCGGAAAAGGGCTTGCTGCCCTTGATGAATTTCGTAGCCTTTCTGAGCATCAATCTGGGCGTTATCAATTTGCTGCCGCTCCCGGCTTTGGACGGCGGACATTTCGTGCTGCTACTGCTGGAGGGCTTGCGGGGCAAGCCGTTGGGCAGCAAGGCTATGAACAATATCCAGATGGTAGGCGTAGCCTTGATTTTAGCTTTGACCGTCTTTTCTACCTTTAAGGATATAACACGTTGAGAGGTGAATAAGGTTGTTGGAACGTAGAACTACACGCCGGCTCCAGGTGGGCGGCGTACTTATTGGCGGGGGCGCGCCCATCGCCGTACAGTCCATGACTAATACCCATACGGATGATGCGGCGGCGACGCTGGCGCAGATTAAACGGCTGGCGGAGGCCGGTTGCGATATCATTCGCTGCGCTGTGCCGGATATGGCGGCAGCCGAGGGCTTAAAGGCTATTTGTAAGGAAAGCCCCATACCCGTTATCGCCGATATTCATTTTGATTATAAGCTGGCTTTGGCCGCTATTGATGCCGGGGTCGACGGCCTGCGTCTGAACCCCGGCAATATCGGCGGGGAGGACAGGGTGCGCGCGGTGGTGGAGGCCGCCAAGGAGCGCCAGCTGCCTATTCGCATTGGCGTGAACGCCGGCTCCCTGCCCAAGGATCTGCTGGAAAAGTACGGGCATCCCACCGCGGAGGCCTTGGTGGAGGCCGCATGGCGTCACATTCATATCTTAGAGGATATGGATTACCGCAATATTAAAATTTCCCTTAAAGCTCACGATGTGCCGCTGACGCTGGCCGCTTATAGGCTGATGGCGGCTCAATGCGATTATCCGCTGCATGTGGGCATTACCGAAGCAGGCACCGTCAACAGCGGCATTATTAAATCCGCCGTGGGCATCGGTACGCTGTTGGCCGAAGGCATCGGCGATACGATTCGCGTTTCGCTGACCGGCGACCCGGTGAACGAGGTCAAGGTCGCTTACGATATTCTCAAAGCTTTGGGCCTGCGCGAGCACGGGCCGACGCTTATCAGCTGTCCTACCTGCGGACGCACGCGCATCAATCTGGAAAAGCTGGCGCTGGAGGTAGAACGCCGTCTGGCAAATATCAGCGAGCCCATCAGCGTGGCCGTTATGGGCTGCGTGGTCAACGGTCCAGGCGAAGCCAGAGAGGCTGACGTGGGCTTGGCTGGCGGCATCGGCGAGGGCCTCATTTTCCGCAAGGGCCAGGTGCTGCGCAAGGTTCCCGAAGATAAGCTGATTGATGAATTATTTACTGAAATAGATAAAATTTTACTGGAGAGGAAGGTATCCCTTTAATGAGAGTTACAAAAATGTATGCACCCACCCTGCGCGAGGTGCCGTCCGAGGCTGAAATCGCCAGCCATCAGCTGCTGCTGCGCGCCGGCTTTATGCGTAAATCTACCAACGGTATGTACACCTATCTGCCCCTGGCCTGGCGCGTAATTAAAAAAATCGAGGCTATTATCCGCGAGGAAATGGATAATAAGGGCGCTCAGGAAATTATGATGCCGATTATGCAGCCGGCGGAAATCTGGCAGGAGAGCGGCCGTTGGGGCGCTTACGGCGCAGAGATGATTCGGTTGAAGGACCGTCACGGCCATGAATACTGCTTGGGACCGACCCATGAGGAAATGGTGACGACCGTGGTTAAGAACGATGTGCGTTCCTACCGCCAGCTGCCGTTGAATCTGTATCAAATTCAGGATAAATTCCGCGACGAGCGCCGTCCCCGTTTCGGCCTGATGCGCAGCCGCGATTTTATTATGAAGGACGCTTATTCCTTCGACCGCGACGAGGCCGGTCTGGAACAGTCCTATCAGGAAATGTACGACGCCTATACGAAAATTTTTACCCGCTGCGGCTTGAATTTCCGTCCGGTAGAGGCTGACAGCGGCGCTATCGGCGGCAGCGGCGCCAGCCATGAATTTATGGTGCTGGCAGAAAGCGGCGAGGCGGAAATCGTTTACTGCTCCGCTTGCGATTATGCAGCCGACGTGGAAAAGGCCGAGCTGCATACGATTACTGCGCCGGAAGAAGCCGAGCTGCCTATGGAAAAGGTAGTAACGCCGGACTGCAAGACTATTGCCGATGTGTGCGCTTATTTGCAGGCTCCCGTGGACCATTCCATGAAGGCTGTTGCCTTCCAGAGCGAAAAGGGTTTGATTTTGTGCTTTGTACGCGGCGATCACGAGGTTAACGAAATTAAGGTTATCAATACCGTAGGAGTTAACGAGGTGGAAATGGCCGAGCCGGAGCTGCTGGCTAAGGCCGGTACTGTGGGCGGCTATATGGGCCCTGTGGGCATGGACCCCAAAAAGGTCATTATCGTTGTGGACCAAAGCGTTATGCAGATGCATAATATTTGCTGCGGCGCCAACGAAGAGGGCTATCACTATATCAATGTAAATCCCGGCCGCGACTTTACGCCGACCTATGTGGCCGATATCCGCTTGATGGCCGAGGGCGACCCTTGCCCGCACTGCGGCGCGCCTGTAAAGAAGGCTCGCGGCATCGAGGTAGGCCAGGTATTCAAGCTGTTCACTAAATACAGCCAGGCTATGCACGCTACTTACTTAGATGAAAACGGCAAGGAGCAGCCGATGGTTATGGGCTGCTACGGTATCGGCGTAGGCCGCACCATGGCCGCCGCCGTAGAGCAGAACAATGATAAGGACGGTATGATTTGGCCGGCCGCTATCGCTCCTTACCATGTATTGGTGGTTCCCGTAAACATTAAGGACGAGGCCAGCAACGCCAAGGCTGAGGAAATTTATCAGACGCTGCAGAAGGCTGGGTTGGAAGTAGTTATCGACGACCGCAAGGAGCGTCCGGGCGTAAAATTCAAAGACGCTGATTTGATTGGCTATCCTTTGCGCGTAGTAGTGGGGCCCAAAACCCTGACTACCGGCGAGCTGGAGGTTAAGGTGCGCCGTACCGGCGAGGTGAAGATGCTGCCTTTGGGCAGCGACTATGCTTCTGCGCTGAAGGAGATGCTGCACAGCCTGTAATAAAAAAAGCGCGCAAGCGCTTTGCGGAGGTGCAAAATGTTTGAGAATATGTCCTGGCTTCATAGCCAGGAGGTAGTTATGGTTGTCCGGTTGGTAGTGGCGGCTGTTCTGGGCGGTATCGTCGGCTTGGAAAGGGGCAGCGGCGACCGTCCTGCCGGCTTTCGTACCCATATTTTAGTGTGCGTAGGCTCCGCGCTGTTTATGCTGGTTTCCATGTACGGCTTTGACGAGCTGGAACCGGCGACAGCCGTGGCTGAGGGCGACCTGGGGCAGCGGCGCGATTCGGCGCGTATTGCCGCTCAGGTAGTCAGCGGCATCGGCTTTTTGGGCGCAGGTACGATTCTGCACGAGGGCATGACAATCCGCGGCCTGACCACTGCCGCCAGCCTGTGGATGGTATCTGCCATCGGTCTGGCTGTGGGCAGCGGTATGTTCTTCCTCAGCGCCGTGGCTACGCTGATTACTATGGTCACTCTGGTGACCTTTCATACCTGGGAAAAGCGCTTCGCCGCTACCAGCCGCAGCGACCGCCGTTTTGTGCGCGTCATTACGGGCAATCGTACCGGAGCGATTACCGATATTACGGGTTATCTGTCTTTGAACAGCGTGCAGGTAAGGTCGTTGAACGTAAAGAAGGACAAGGATAAAAACTGCTTGGTCATTGACCTCTATTTAAAGATAGGGAAAACTGCGCCGGAGGGAGCGGATATCGTGCGCGGACTGCAAGGTATCGACGGCGTAATCAGCGTGGAAAACGCCAAGTAAGCTTTTAGCTGTTATTGCTTTGAAAGGACGAAGAAATGCAAACTAAATATTGCATCGTGCCTGATGAAAATAAATTTTTTGCCTTCTTGGCTGGTCAGTCATTTTCGGGCAGCGAGCAGATGCAGCTGCGGCTGATGCATATCAGTCAGATTTGCGTTGACGAAAGCGCCTGCCAGTGGGAGGTGCATTTCAGCTGTGCCGCTCATTTGACGGAGGGGCTGCTTCAGGCGGCGGCGGAAAAATTAGCCGCCGCTTTTTCTTTGCGACAGGTTGATATGATTTGCGACGGAGACGGCAGCAAATGTCAGCTGCCGCCAAAGAAGCCAGAACCGGAGGTGGTTTTTACGGATTGTACGGGCGAACCCTTGCCGGAGGAATTGCCTTTGCCGCCGGAACCGCCGTCTGTGGAAATAGGCGCGGCGGAGCCGGAGGAGCCGCCCTTGTGCGAGCCTCCGGAAGATTCCGATTACGATGCGGATGCGGAATTTAGAGCTGCCTATGACGCTTTGTACGGCGCGAAGAAGGACGACGGCCTGTTGTGGGGCAAAAGGATTAAAGGGCCGGTGCGCACTATTGATTCGCTTACAGAAGAGGAAAACAAGGTCGTCATTGAAGGAGTCTTTGTTAAAAGTCTGGATAAGGACGGTAATTTACAGACCTTTATCGAGCATGAGCTGCGCAGCGGCGATATTATGTTGACCTTTAACGTCAGCGACGATACTAACGGTATCTTTGTTAAAATGCGCTTTCGCAAGCAGGAGGGCGGCAACGTCCGCAAGGACTGCAATGATTTCAAGGGACAGCTCAAGCCGGGTATGCGGCTGCGTTTGCAGGGCAATGTGGCTCCCGACCGCTTTGCTTTTGACGAAATGACTATGATGCCCTTCGGCATTATGAAGCTGGAGGCCGCTGCGCAGCGGATGGATAACGCGTCGGAAAAACGCGTAGAGCTGCATTGTCATACGAAAATGAGCAAGATGGACGGCCTGACGCCTATGGAGGGCCTGGTTAAGCAGGCTATCCGCTGGGGGCATAAGGCTTTGGCTATTACCGACCACGGCGTAGTGCAGGCCTTTCCGTTTTGCTTCGACGCCGCCGAGGGCAGCGATTTAAAGCTTATTTTCGGTATGGAGGGCTATCTTATCAGCGACCGGAAGCAAAAGGGCGCGGATTTTGACCAGGAGCCCACGGATACCGTTAAAGCCAGCCGCGCTCCCAAAATACGCAGCAATCACATTATTATTCTGGCGCAGAACGAAACAGGTCTGCGCAATTTATACAAGCTGGTTTCCATCAGCCATCTGCGTTATCTGAACAAACGGCCGCTGCTGCCGCGTCAGGTTATTGCCGAATACCGCGAGGGTTTGATTTTGGGTTCGGCCTGCGAGGCCGGCGAGCTGTATCAGGCGGTGCGCAATGGCGCCAGCGACGCAGAGCTGGAGGAAATCGCAAGCTTCTACGATTATTTGGAAATTCAGCCCACGGGCAATAATATGTTTCTGGTGCGGGAAAATATTTGCTCCCTGGAGGATTTGCAGGAGCATAACCGCAAAATTTATCAGCTGGGCAAGCGCATGAACAAGCTGGTGGTAGCCACCTGCGACGTGCATTTCCTTAATCCGGAGGACGCACAGCTGCGCGCTATTTTACAAGCCGGGCAGAATTATAAGGACGCCGACTTGCAGCCGCCGCTGTACCTGCATACGACGGAGGAAATGCTGGAGGAATTTGCTTATCTTGGCAAGGACGAGGCCTATGAGGTAGTCGTAACGAATACCAATAAGATTGCCGATATGATCGAACGCTTTAAGCCTGTGCCGGACCGCGACCAGCTGTATTCGCCGTCCATTCCTGGCGCGGAGGACGCCGTAAGGAATTTATCCTACGCCAAGGCTCATGAATGGTACGGCGATAAGCTGCCGGAGGTAGTGGAAGCGCGTTTGAAAATGGAGCTGGACGCTATTATTGGCCACGGCTTTTCCGTACTGTATTTCATCGCGCATAAGCTGGTTAAGCATTCGCTGGACCGCGGCTATCTGGTAGGTTCCCGCGGCAGCGTCGGCTCCTCTTTTGTGGCGACGATGCTGGATATTACGGAGGTTAACGCGCTGCAGCCGCATTATCGCTGTCCGCACTGCCGTCACAGCGAATTTTTCCTCAAGAACGAGGTGGATTCGGGCTTCGACCTGCCGCCTAAGGATTGTCCGGAGTGCGGCACTCCTATGCTGCGCGACGGCCACGATATTCCTTTCGCCGTTTTCCTGGGCTTCCATGGCGACAAGGTTCCCGATATCGATTTGAACTTTTCCGGCGGCATCGACCCGGACGATCCCTCCGCTATGTCGGACCAGTCGGTTGCGCATAAATACACCGAGGAGCTTTTCGGCCGCGATAATGTGTGCCGCGCCGGAACTATATCCACCATTGCCAATAAAACGGCGGTGGGTTATATCAAAAAATATTACGAGGAAAAGGGTGTGCATGTGCATCCCGCCCGCATAGCGGCGCTGGTGGAGGGCTTCGCCGGCATCAAGCGCACCACGGGCCAGCATCCCGGCGGCATTATGGTTGTGCCGCGCAATATGGATATTCACTATATTACGCCTATGAACCGTCCGGCCGACGATAAAAACGGCGATACCATCACCACCCATTACGATTATCATAGCATTAACGACCGTTTGGTTAAGCTGGATATTCTGGGCCACGATGATCCCATGGTTTTGAAAATGCTGGAAAAATATTTGCAGGAGGACGTGGACCCCAATTTCGACCCCAAGCATATTCCTATGGGCGACGAGGAAACCCTGCGTATTTTCCAAAATACTACGTCCCTGGGCGTTACGCCGGAGCAAATTGGTAGCGACGTGGGTACCTTCGGCATTCCGGAGTGCGGCACGGCCTTTGTCCGGCAGATGATCAAGGACGTACAGCCGAAAAAATTCAGCGAGATCGTGCGCGTGTCCGGTTATTCTCACGGCACGGACGTATGGCTGAACAATGCGCAGGATTTAATTAAAGAGGGCAAGCCGGTGGCGGAAACCATTTCCACTCGCGACGACGTTATGACTCACTTAATCAGCAAGGGCGTGGAGCCCAGTCTGGCCTTCAAAACTATGGAGCATGTGCGTAAGGGCAAGGCCGCCAAAAAGGGCTTGGAGCCGAAAATGCTGGAGGCTATGCGCGCCGCGCAAATACCGGAATGGTATATTAAATCCTGCGAAAAGGTGCAGTATTTGTTCCCGAAGGCGCACGCCGTAGCCTATGTTTTGATGGCCTACCGCATTGCCTACTGCAAGGTGCATTATCCTAAGGAATTTTACGCGGCCTACTTTACCGTGCGCGCCAAGGATTTTGATTACGCTAACGTGGCCAAGGGCTTGCCCTATGTGAAGAATTTCATTAAAAATGTTTATCAGCAGGGCTTTAAAGCCAGCGTGCTGGATAAATCCACCGTTGCCTATCTGGAACTGGCTAACGAAATGATGGAACGCGGCTTTAAGTTTACCCATCTAGATTTGTACGAATCCGATCCTATTAAATTCCGTGTTACGGAGGAGGGCCTGATGCCGCCGCTGGCAGCCTTGGGCGGCGTGGGAGAAAGCGCGGCCAAGGCTATAGCCGCTGTGCGCGATAAGGCGCGGCCCTTTATTTCCCAGGAGGATTTGCGCCAGCGTGCCGGTATCAGCAAGAGCGTTATCGAACGCTTGGCAGAGGTGGGCGCGCTGCAGAATCTGCCGGAAACCAATCAAATAGATTTGTTCAGCTAGAAATGCTGAAATTACGCTTATGGAGGTTATATGCAAAAAATTATTTTGGCCTATAATTTTGCGCCGGAGCGTTTGCAGGCGCTGCGCTTGGCCTGTATGATGCTTAAGGTGCAGCTGCGCGCCGTACCGCGCAGCGAGTTATTGCAGCCCTTGGGCTGTTTGGCAGGTGCGTCTGGCGTTGAGCCGGTGCAGGAATCTTACGAAGGCGAAGATGCTGCGGAGGAAATGCTGGTGATGTGCGGCTTTACCCGTCCTGATTTGGACAGGCTGCTTTCTGCCATCAAAAAGGGCAAGCTGAAAAAGGTGGCGCTCAAGGCTATGCTGACGCCTTATAATATGCAATGGAGCGGGCTGAAACTGCAACAGGAGCTGGCGCAGGAGCACGCCTATATGCACGGCAAAAAAGCGCCTAAGCCCAAGCATTTTGCCGCTGAAACAAAAGCGGAAGGATGACAGAGCCGCTGTAGGCGTGGTATAATGTTGTACACAGCGATTCGCGAGCTGGAAGCGAAGCGAGAGCTGATGTACAACATATGCCCTTGCGGCGAAATGCTTGTACACAGCGATTGCGGAGCAGTAGGCGAACGCAGAGCTTAGCACAACATATGCCCTTGCGGCATAATTTATTTATCATTTACAGAAGCGAGGTATCATACATGGCTAAAGACAGTTCCTTTGACGTAGTTTCCCAAATCGATATGCAGGAAATGGACAACGCTGTTAATCAAGTGAAGAAAGAAATCGACCAGCGTTACGATTTTCGCGGCAGCAACGCTTCCATCGAATTAGGCGACAAAGAGGTTAAACTGGCCGCAGAGGACGAATATAAGCTGGGCGCAATTTTAGATATGCTGCGCCAAAAGATGGCTAAGCGCGGCATTCCGCTGCGCTGCTTGGTTCCCGGCAAGATCGAGCCTGCCGCTAAGGGTACGGTACGTCAGCAGCTGGAAATTCAGCAGGGTATTTCCAAAGAAAACGGCAAAAAAATTGTAGCCGCTATTAAGGCTACCAAGCTGAAGGTTACGGCCCAGATTCAGGACGATCAGGTGCGCGTGGCCGGAGCGAAAAAGGACGATCTGCAGGCCGTTATCCAAACACTTAAGGCCGACGATTTCGGAGTAGATCTGCAATTTATCAATATGCGTTAAAATTTTATAAGCACAGGGCGTTTCGGAAGAAGCGTCCTGTTTTTTTGTCTCGCTAGTTGCGGCGCTGTCATGCGCTCGCTTGATTTTTAAATTCTCGAAAAGTATAATATTCTTAGAAGCCAAGTAACAAGGAAATGAGGAAGAACGCATGACGGATAAGAAGAAGGATGTATTCGACAGTTCGCAGATTACCGGCAAGGAGCTGCAGAAATATGAGAAGAATTTCAGCGAGGAGGGCTTGCTGCACAAGCTGACGCAATACGGCAAAAGCATCGGGCTGGAACTGCTGTATAAGGCGGCGCAGCTATGGTTCGTTATGCAAAGGCCGGATGTGCCCGCCGCGACCAAAGCGCTGATTATGGGCGCGCTGGGCTATTTGATCTCGCCCTTGGATTTTATTCCCGACCTTACGCCGGTGCTGGGCTATTCCGACGATTTGGTGGCGATAACCTTTGCGCTGATTCGCGTGCAGGGCTATATCGACGAGAATGTGCGCAGGCAGGCGCGGGAATTTTTGGGCGAAATTTTCGGTCAGGAGGCTGTTAAGAGCTTGCAGGAGGAATGATGCTTTGCAGAAATGTCACACTTTCTGTCTTGACTTGAAGCGCGCTTCAGCTGTTATACTATATGAAAATTCAACAAAGCGGGTGAGCTTATGTATAGAAAAATTTTAGCGCTCTTGCTGCTGGCCTTGGCTATGGCGCTGTTGGGCTGCGGCGGCCAGACTGCCGGTAATAAAGAAGCGCTTGGCAGCGACAGCGCGGCAGGCGTTAAATATGTACGCCAGCTGGTGGCGGAGGATAATGAAACGGGCCGGATGCTGGCGTGGCAGAGCGACGTGAAGCAGCCTTATACGGTGGAATACCGTTTGCAGGGCGGCGGCCAAATCAGTACGGTGCAGGCCGAGGATTGCTCCTTTACGGACGCAAAGACAGATTACATTCAGTACCGCGCCCCGCTGCGCAGCCTGCAGCCCAATGCAGTTTATGAGTACCGCATTAGCACCGAAAAAAATAAAGGCGCCTGGCATACGCTGCGTACCGACGCCGGTACAGGCTTTACGGCGCTGATTTTCCCGGATTCGCAAAGCAGCGATTATAGCGGCTGGCAGCAGCTGGCGCGCGACGCCTATAAGCGCCATAGTGACGTCAATTTCTATGTTAATATGGGCGATTTAGTGGATAACGGACAGGACGCCAGCCAATGGCGCGCCTGGCTGAGCAGCGTGGAGCCCTTCAGCGCCGATATTCCTTTGGCTCCCTTGGTAGGCAATCATGAAGCCTATTCCTTGCAATGGCAGGCAGCGCTGCCCCGAAGCTATGTGCATCTTTTCCCTACGCCGCTGAATAGCTTGAAGGCTTATCCGCATCAGTTTTACAGCTTTGATTACGGCCCGGTGCATTTTACGGTGCTGGACACCAATTTTTACGAGATGGAAAAATTCCAGCCGCAGCTGTTGGAGGACGAGCTGCGCTGGCTGGAGCAGGATTTGACTGCCAGCAAGGCTAAATGGAAGGTAGTGCTGCAGCATCGCGACGTGTTTATTTACGGCTTTGGGCCGGAGTCGGGACGGGAACGGACGCAGACCCGTTTCCTAGATTTCAGCTACCGCTTGATACCGGTGTTTGAAAAATATCAGGTAGACGCTGTGCTGACCGCGCATTTGCACACCTATCGCCGCAGAGTGCCGCTGCGCAATTTTGCGCCTGCGGAAAACGGCATTACCTATATTCTGACGGGCGTAGCTGGCAGCGTGCGTTACCCCAAGCTGTGGGGAGATTTTGCCTGGGACGCGGCGCGGGCTCCGCAGCCGGAAACGGCAAACTATATGACCATGCAGGCCGACGCAAATAAATTGGTTTTCAAGGCCTTTTTGCCGGACGGCAAACAGTTTGACGAGGCCGTTTTAAGCAAATAATTGCGCCGCAGGAGCTGCAGAAACGTAATTTCTTGTAAAATTTAGCGCTAACGGCGGCAGATATAGTAGTAAGCTCTTGCCATAGGCGCGGGATAATGTTATAATAACAGTAGAAAATATAAGTATTCTTTGAGAAAGAGTGGGTGCGATACCCGCTCTTTCCGCTTATTATGCAAAAAACTAAATATGGAGGTGAAGCTGATGCAGGCTAAAGAGGTTGAAGCACTGATCGCCGAAATGGTGGAGCCTATTTTGCAGGATACCGAGATGACCTTGGTGGATGTGGAATATGTGCGCGAAAAGGACTGGTATCTGCGTATCTTTTTAGACAAGCCGGGCGGCGTGGAAATTGACGACTGCCAGCTGGTCAGCGAAAAGCTTACGGCTGTACTGGACGCAAAGGACCCGATTCCTGAAAAGTATTTTCTGGAGGTGTCCTCGCCCGGCATCGACAGGCCGCTGAAAAAGGATAAGGATTTTATCGCGGCGTATGGCAGCAAGGTGGATATTATGTTCTTTGCTCCGTGGGAAGGGCTCAAAAGCCTGGTGGGTGTACTGGTATCCCATGACGACGAGGCTGTTTGGGTGAAAAAAATTATTAAGGGTAAGGAATTTAAAAATCCGGACCGCATTGAACGCAGGCTGATAGCTAATATCAGACCGCATATTGATTTTTAAAAATACAAAAACTAGGAGGCGTACTAAGTGAACGCAGATTTTATCTCAGCTGTTCAAGAATTGGGAAAGGAGAAGGGCATTGAACCCGAGCTTCTGTTCCAGGCCGTTGAGGATGCTTTGGTTGCTGCTTATAAGAAAAATTCTAATTCTAATTCCAACCAGAATGTCAGGGTGGATATGAATAAAGAAACCGGCGAAATCCACGTTTATGCTCAGCATACCGTAGTGGAGGGCGAGCCTGCCGACGATACGGAAATGTCTTTGGCCGAAGCGCAGGTTATCGACCCGCGCTATGCCGTAGGCGATATCGTAGAGGTGGAGGTTACTCCGAAGAATTTTGGCCGCATTGCGGCGCAGAACGCTAAGCAGGTTGTTGTGCAGCGCATTCGCGAGGCGGAGCGCGGACAGGTTTACGAGCGTTTCCAAAGCCGCAATCAGGATATTGTGACCGGCATTATCCAACGTATGGAAAACAAAAACGTGTATATCGATTTAGGCAAGGTAGAGGCCGTGCTGACTCCCAACGAGCAGATTCCCGGCGAGATTTACCAATACCACGACCGCATGAAAACCTTTATCGTAGAGGTTAAGCGTTCCAGCAAAGGCCCGCAGATTATGGTTTCCCGCACGCATCCGGGTTTGCTGAAGCGTTTGTTCGAGCTGGAGGTGCCGGAAATTCACGACGGCATCGTGGAAATTAAGTCTGTGGCCCGTGAGCCGGGCATGCGCTCTAAAATCAGTGTATATACCGAGGATGAAAACGTCGATCCCGTAGGCGCATGCGTAGGCCATAAGGGTATGCGCGTGCAGACCATTGTCAACGAGCTGCGCGGCGAAAAAATCGATATCGTCAAATACAGCGAGGACCCCGCTCAGTATGTTGCTAACGCTTTGAGTCCGGCAAAGGTTGTCAGCACTACCGTTAATGAAGAAGAAAAAATCTGCCGCGTGGTGGTGCCTGATTACCAGCTGTCCCTGGCTATCGGTAAGGAAGGCCAAAACGCGCGTCTGGCAGCTAAGCTGACCAGCTGGAAGATCGATATTAAGAGCGAGTCTCAGGCTAAGGAAGAGGCCGCTTTAGCGGAACAAGAGCAATGATGAAGGTAAAAAAAATACCGCAGCGCAAATGTGTGGGCTGCAATGAAATGAAGGATAAAAAGGCTTTGCTGCGCATTGTCCGTTCTCCTGAAGGAGAGATCAGCCTTGACCTGACGGGTAAGAAGAACGGCCGCGGCGCATATGTGTGCCCCGATAAGGCGTGCATTACCAAAGCCGTTAAGGAGAAGCGTTTAGAGCGGGCTTTGGAAAAGCCTGTCAGTGAAGACGTATATCGTCAGCTGCTGGAGGACTTGGAACATGGGCGACAATAAAGCGGCCTTTGCTCTGGGTCTGGCCCAAAAGGCTGGTAAAGCCGTTTCGGGAGATTTTGCCGTGCGCGGCGCTCTCAAAAGCGGTACTGTCGAGCTGCTGGTGCTGGCGCAGGACGCGGCGCCTAATTCCAAAAAGGATATGTACTACCTGGCGGAGCAGGCGGGCGTTCCCGTGCTGGAGCTGTTGAGCCGCGCAGAGCTGGGCGGCGCTATCGGCAAAGCGCAGCGGGCTGCGGTGGCGATTACGGACAGTAATTTTGCCGGTATGCTGATGAAAAAATAATCTCCTTATATCTAGTCTGGAGGTGGATGCATGGGTAACAAGAGAATATATGAGGTTGCTGCCGATTACGGCAAGCACGTAAACGAAGTCTTAGACTTATTAAAAAAGCATAATATCAATAAAACAAATTTCAGCGGTGCAGACGAACAGGTAATGGCTGTTATCCGCAAGGCCTATGACAAAAAGCCGGAGGCGCCGAAGGCCGCTCCCAAGGCTGAAAAGCCGGAACCGGCAAAGCAGGCGGCTCCTGTAAAAAAGGAACAGCCGCAAAAAAATATGAAGGCTAATACTAACGGACAGAGGACTATGCAGCAAAATAATCATAACCAACGCACCAATAACGGCCAAGGTGGCCGCGGGGACAGCCGTCCCGGCAATAACCGTCAGGATAACCGTTCGCAGCAGAACCGCGGCGGCCAGCAGAACGGCCGCGGCGATAACCGCCCGCAGCAAAACCGCGGCAGCCAGCAGAACGGCCGTCAGGACAACCGCCAGCAGCAAAATCGCGGCGGCCAGCAGAACGGCCGTCAGGATAACCGTTCGCAGCAGAACCGCGGCGGTCAGCAGGGCGGTCGCGGCGATAACCGCCAGGGCGGCAACCGTCAGGGGGGGATTTT
>ERZ779895.1964-NODE-1964-length-19948-cov-6.059719_pt1 | contig 19948 bp, 19 predicted proteins | sample MGYA00511093_ERZ779895 | MGnify/ENA primary metagenome ERZ779895 (study PRJEB29588, sample SAMEA2142970) | human gut metagenome | biome: human gut; feature: human-associated habitat; material: faeces | place: Denmark | collected 2008/2010 ... | reverse complement strand
CCATACGCTCGCCGGTCTTGCTGAATGCCACCACAGACGGGGTGGTGCGGTTGCCTTCCGCGTTAGGAATAACGACTGCCTCGCCGCCTTCCATCACGGCTACGCAGGAATTGGTCGTACCGAGGTCGATACCGATAACTTTAGACATAATGATTGCCTCCTGAATTTATCTTAATTTCATTTATTTACGGGTTTAAGAGATCAATAGGGCCGGTCGGGCATAATCAGCGCCGCGATGATATAGGCCAGCAGACCGCTGCCGCCCAGCAGGCTGAACAGCACCCAGCCCAGACGCACCAGCGTGGAGTCGATATTGAAATACTCGGCGATGCCGCCGCAGACGCCGGCCAGCTTCTTGTTCGTACTGCTCTTATACAGCTTCTTTTCGTTCATGGAAATACTCCTTTCAGTTTGCCACCTTCACCATGGCGAAGCGCAGCACCTTATCTCCGATCATGAAGCCCTTCTGGAACACCTCCACGATGGTGTTCTCTCCGGCGCTCTCGTCCTCCGTGTGCATCACGGCGTTGTGCTTTTCCGGGTCGAAGGGCTGCCCCAGCGCGGGGATCTCGGTAACGCCCATCTGGCCCAGCACGTCGATGAACTGCTTGCAGATCATCTCCAGCCCCTGCCGGTGGCCGTCACCCTCCTCAAACTGCTGCACGCCCCGCTCCAGATTGTCCAGCACCGCCAAAAACGGCTTGATGGTGTCGGCTTTGGCCGTACCGTACACATTTTCCTTTTCGCGGGTGGTGCGCTTGCGATAGTTGTCGTATTCCGCCGCCAGACGGAGGTATTTGTCGTTGGCATCGGCCAGCACCTTGGCCAGCTGCTCCATCTGCTCCATCTGGGACTTGGTGACGGTGAACGTCTCCTCCTGCACCGCCTCCTCGGCGGGCGCCGCAGTCTGTTCTGCCGTCTCCTGTGCCGCCGTTTCTTCGGCGGACGCTTTCTTCTGCTTATCCTTTTCGCTCATTGTATATCCTCCGGTAGCTGTTTTTTACCAAACATGCGGCTCAGGCTCTCTGCAAAGTAGCTCAGCCGCGCCGCCACAGCGGCGTAATCCATGCGAGTGGGGCCCACAACGCCCACCAGACCCCGCATGTTGTCCCCAATGTCGTAGCTGGCGATGACCACGCTGCTCTCCTTCAGGGCGTCGTTGACGTTTTCCGGCCCGATAAGGATCTGCATGGGCGCATCGCTCTGGGGCACCGGCAGGTCCTCCTTATTGTCCACCATGAAGCTCATGAGATCGTGAGCCTTGTCGATGTCCCGAAATTCCGGAAACTTCAGAAGCTGGCTGGCGCCGTTGGTAAACACCTGCTGGTGCTGGGTCTCCTCCAACAGCGTGCAGGCATATTCCGTCACGCGGTTGAGAAGCAGGAACCACTGGCCCGACACCTGATCCGACAAGCTCATCAGCGTGGCATTCATCTGTTCCGGCGCCGCCCCCACAAAGTGGGTGTTCAGCAGGTGGCTCAGCTGCGGCAGCGTCTCGGCGTCCACCGGCAGGTCCAGCTGCATCAGCTGGCTCTTGACGCGGTTGTCCGACAGCATCACCACGGCGATAAAGCTGCTCTCGCTGACGGAGATGAGCTCGAACCGCTGCACGGTGGCGACCGTCCGGTGATCGGCCACGGCGTAGGTGGGGTAGCCCACAAAGCTGGATACCATCTGTCCGGCCTGACTGATGACCTGATCCACCTGCTTCATCTGGCCGGACAGGGCATCGTTGATCTTGGCCGTCTCCTCCGGCGACAGAGCCTTGCGCTCCATCAGCTCGTTGACGTACAGCCGGTAGCCCTTGGCCGACGGCACACGTCCCGCAGAGGTGTGTGGCTGCTCCAGATAGCCCATCTCCACCAGATCCGCCAGCTCGTTGCGGATGGTGGCGGAGCTGATCTTGCCGGGCATCTGTTCCACGATGGCCTTGGAGCCCACGGGCTCGGCGGTGTTGATATAGCTTTCCACCACGATCTTCAATATTTGCTTTTTGCGGTCTGTCAATTCCATAGCTTTCTCCGTTTAGCACTCCTGCTTTTCGAGTGCTAAACGCAGTTTACCACCCTCCCCAGATAATGTCAATAGGTGCTATTTTAATTATTTGTAAACACGGCGCAGGAAAAAGCGCCCCGCCGGAAGGCGGAGCGCTTTGGGCCGTATGGCTTATTTTCAGGACTCCTCCGCCGGCTTGCTGCGGATGAACTCCTGCACCAGCGTGTATACGATGGAGCACACCGGCACGCCCAGCAGCATGCCCAGCACGCCGAAGGCCCCGCCGCCCAAGGTGACGGCGGCCAGTACCCACAGCCCGGGCAGTCCCACGGACTTGCCCACCACCTTGGGATAGATGAGGTTGCCCTCCACCTGCTGCAAGATCAACAGGAAGATCAGGAATGTCAGGGCCTTGATGGGGCTCTGGAACACGATGAGGAACGCGCCGGTGGCCGCGCCGATCCACGCGCCGAAAATGGGGATCAGCGACAGGGACGCGATGATGACCGATACCGGCAGCGCGTAGGGCAGGCGCAGGATCAGCATACCGATGCAGCACAGGGTGCCCAGGATAAACGCCTCGGTCACCTGTCCGGTGACGAAGCTGGAAAAGGCGTTGTTGGTCAGGCTCAGCAGGCGCATAAGACGGTCGGCGGCCTTCTGGGGCAGGATTCGCCGCAGCAGGCGGCGGGACTGTGCCAGAAGCGTCTCCTTCTGGGCCAGCAGGTACAGGGAGAACACCAGCGCCAGCAGGAAGTTCACCAGCGCCCCCACGATGGAGGCGGTGATGTTCACCGTGGTGTTCACCACGCTGTCGCCCTTCTCCTGCAAAAAGCCGGTGATGGTGTTCTTCACGCTGTCCGCGTCCAGCGCCAGCTCCGGCAGGGTCACGCCGTGCTCCGCCCCGAAGGCGCTGAGGTTCCCCCACCACGCCTGGATCTGGGCCACGTAGGTGGGGATGTTGGCCACCAGCGTGGAGCCCGCCTCCTCCAACCGGGGAAGAAGAATAAAGAAGATGGCGAAAATGATGCCGATGAACAGCACCATGGTCAGCGCCAGACAGACGGGCCGCTTCAGCTTCCGGTTCCACCGACTGTCCCATTTGGCCAGCGCACGGTCCCACAGCCGTTCCAGCGCCGCCATCATCAGGTTCAGCACAAAGGCGATGCAGATGCCCAGCAGCAGCGGTGACAGCAGATCCAGCAGCTTCCCCAGCACCTTTGTCACTGCCGAGATGTTGTAAAGCCCCCAGAACAGCAGCACCGCAAAGGTGATGAGCAGCATGATGCGCTGCATGGTCTTTTTGTTGAGTTCCAAGTGTACTCCGCCCTTTCTGACCGTATTTTCTCTATTCTACCATGTTTGCCGCCGGCAGTCTATTAAGATTCTGTATACTTTTTCCCCGCTTGTGTCTTTCCGCTGCGGATGGTATAATCAGAGAAATGACAAACAGGAGGTATGCGCATGACTGTTACCGAAGCATTGGAAAAGCTGAAAACCTATGAACAGACCAGCTTTGCACTGGGCCACGCCATGGGCCTTTTGTACTACGACGGCGTCACCGTGGCGCCCAAGGGCGCTGCCGCCGTCCGCGGCGACACATCGGCGGAGCTGAGCCGTATCGACTATCAGCTCACCACTGCACCGGAGACGGTGGAGATGCTGGAGACCCTGATGGCTGCGCGGGAGGAGCTGGACGCCGTCACCCGCCGCAAGGTGGAGGAGTACTGGCGTAGCTACGACCGTACCCGCCGCATCCCGGAGGAGGAGTTCGTGGCCTATCAGCGTCTGTCGATCAAGGCTGACGATGTGTGGCAGACCGCCAAAGAGACCAATGATTTTGCCCTGTTCGAGCCGTATCTGCAGGAGATGTTCGACACCCTGAAGCGCTTCGCCCTGTACTGGGAGCCGGACAAGGCTCCCTACGAGACGATGCTGGACAACTATGAGCGGGGCCTGACCACTGCCGCCTGCGACGAATTTTTCGCCGCTCTGCGGCAAAAGCTGGTGCCCCTGATCCATCGCGTCACCGCCCACGCCGACCGGGTGGACGACGCACCGCTCCACGCCGATTTCCCCATCCCCATCCAGCGGGAGTTCTCCGACTTCGTCATGGATGTCATGGGCATCGACAGGAACCACTGTACCATCGGCGAGACGGAGCACCCCTTCACCATCAACTTCTCCCGGGACGACGTGCGCATCACCACCCACTACCACGCCGACATGGTGGCCTCCTCCCTGTTCTCCGTGATCCACGAGGGCGGCCACGCCCTGTACGAGCTGCACACCGGCAGGGAGCTGGCCCGCAGCAATCTGGGTACCGGCGTCTCCATGGGCATCCACGAGAGCCAGTCCCGCTTCTATGAGAACATCATCGGCCGAAGCCGCGCCTTCTGCTCCGTCATCTATCCGTGGCTGAAGGAGCACTTCGCCCCACGCCTGGACAATGTGACGGAGGACGACTTCTACCGCATGATCAATAAGTCCGAGCCCTCCCTCATCCGCACCGAGGCCGACGAACTGACCTATTGCCTGCACATCATGGTGCGCTACGAGCTGGAAAAGCGCATGTTCGACGGCTCCCTCACCGCCCACGACCTGCCCGCCGAATGGAACCGCCTCTATAAGGAATATCTGGGCATTGATGTGCCCGACGACCGGCAGGGCGTACTGCAGGACTCCCACTGGGCCAACGGCAACATCGGCTACTTCCCCTCCTACGCCATCGGCTCGGCCTACGGCGCCCAGTACCTCCAGGAGATGTCCAGGGATCTGGACGTGGACGCCGTGGTGCGCTCCGGCGACCTGACCCCCATCAACAACTGGCTGGAGGACAGGATCTGGAAGCATGGCTGCATGAAGGACCCCGTGGCCCTGTTCGAATCGGTCTGCGGCAAGTTCGACCCCGACTGCTACGTGGCCTATCTGGAGAAGAAGTTCACCGAGGTCTACGGCCTGTCATAAGACAAAAGGGAACGCGCACGATGTGCGCGTTCCCTTTTTTCCTTTATACGGCGGCTCCGGCGGGGGCATTCTCCGTCTCCGCCTCTGCGGCGGCAGGGATCAGCTCCTTGATGAAGCACCGGCGGCGCTTGTGCTGTTCCGTTTGAAAGTCCTTCCACTGGGACTGCACCTTGTCGTTCATCTCCAGCATGGGGCCGGTCTCCGCCTGCTTGATGCCCATCTTCAGGCAGCCCTTCATGGCCTTGCTGAGGATGACGGCGTTGACGCCACGGGACTGGTAGTCCGGATGCACGGCGATGAGCAGCAGGTCTACGGTATCGTTTTTCCGGAAGGATTTCAGCACGTCCACCCAGCCGGTGGGGAACAGCCGTCCCCTGTGCTTCTGCATGGCGGTGGCCAGACTGGGTGCGCCTACGCCGAAGGCGACCATCCGGTCGTTCTTATCCATGACGAAACAGGTGGTGTGGGGGTTGATCAGCGGCGCGAATTTGGAAGCATACTTTTTGATCTGTTCATCCGTCAGATCCACCGTGCCGTACAGCGGGGCGTAGGCCACGTTCACCAGGTCGAAAAACGGCTTCAGCAGCGGCAGATACGCCAGCCGGCTCTTGGGCTCCACGATGTGCAGATGGTTGCGCTTGAGCACGAAGTCCGACAGCTTCTCCCACCGCTGGATGGTTTTCTCGTCGGTGGGCACGGTGATGAGCTCCTCGATCCAGTCCACGTCCTTCACGTAGCCCAGCGCCGCCATGTGGTCGATGTAGTAGGGGTGATTATAGTATGTAAAGAAGCAGCTGCGGCGGTCGAAGCCCTCCACCAGCATGCCCTCACGGTCCATGTCGGTGAAGCCCAGCGGCCCATGCACCGCGGTGCAGCCCAGCTCCTGTGCCCAGTCCTCCACGGCGGCGAACAGCGCAGCGGATACCTCAGGATCGTCGATAAAGTCCACCTGGGTGAACCGCATCCGGTTGGTGCCCCACTTTTCATTGGCCTTGCGGCTGCGGATGGCGCCGATGCGCCCCACGATCTCCCCGTCCCGTTCCGCCAGCCAGCACCGCGCGTCGCAGTAGGAGAACGCCGGATTTTTCTGACGGTCCCAGTCGGACAGGTCGTCGCCATACGTGGCGGGCACGAACTGCGGCACGCCGCGGTACAGCTGATTGGGATAATCCACGAACCGGCGCAGCTGCGCCTTCGTGGTCACTTCTACAATAGAAACCATAACTGCTCCTCCTGAGCAAGCGTATTATATCCATATGATATATATGATGTATGTGTATCCACACCGTAATTCCATACAGTGACAGTGTACCTCTTTCTTTCCGTAAAAGCAAGCGCATAAAATACTGGTATCTTCTGCGGTGTTGTGTTATACTCAACTCAAAAATGAATTATCGGGAGGAGAGGGAAACATGGAACTTCTTTGGTACGACATCCGCACGCTGGACACGGATACCATGGCCCATACCGTGGGTATGATGGATGAGGAGCGCCGCCGCCGCGTCAACGACCATCACCCGTCAGGAGCTGGCAGGGCTGTTCGCCAACGTGCTGCGCGCGGACGACCTGCCCCCGCTCAACGATCAGAGCATCCCTGACCTTGCTGCTGTGGATGCGGAGTTCCGCGCCGCAGTGCAGCGGATGTACGCCGCAGGCGTCTTTACCGGCAAGGACGGAGGGCGCTTCGATCCGAAGGGTTCCGCCACGCGCGCGGAGATCGCTGTGATCGTCAGCCGTCTGCTGCTGCCCGGCCAGCGCGTCAGCCATGACAGCCGCATCAATACCGCCATGTCCGCTCAGATGGGCAACTACTATCAGGGCGGACTTGCCGTGCAGTCCGGTGATACGGTCTACTACGGGTTCCGCGACGACCGGAAAGCCGACAGCGGAGAATGCTACGGCCTTATCGCCCGCAAGACGGACGGCAGCACGAAAACAGTTTTCACTTCGAACCGTGCGCCGGACAGTCTTTACCTCAGTGAGGACGGTGCGTTCTACTTTCTGTGTTGGGAAAAGCTGCTCCGCTACGACCCCGCCGCCGACAAGCTCGAGGAGGTCTACGCCGCAAAGGGCAAGATCGACTCGTTCCAGATCTATGACGGCAGGCTCTATGTGCTGGAAAATTACTCCGGCGACTCCAACTATTCGGATCAATGGCGCTACCGCTTCGGCTGCGTGGAAAACGGGCAGTTCAGAAGTCTGATGGACGGCATTACGTTCAATCAGGTAATCAACATGGACCGTTTCCATATTTTCAACAACAAGGCGTATTTCCTCTTTGGGGACAGCACGGAGCCTTCCAGCAGCGGAAGCGGCCATGTTTTCTACAACTATGCGCTCTGGTCGATTGACCTTGCGACCGGTCAAAAAGGCCGCGCGGTGGATATCGACGACTTTGATATGAGTGAGATCGCCTTTGACGGCGCGACCGCCTACGCACTGGAGTGGGATAAGGATGATACAGTCCCCCTGCGCATCGTCCGCTTCAGCCTGCTCCGACCGGAGCTGCGCGAGGTCATGGCGACGCTTCCGAAGGAAGCGAAGGAGCTCTATCCTCTCCTTTTTGCCAACGGCGGAGATCTGTACTACCTGTCCTCCGGTGCGCATCGCCTGTGGCATATCGGCAGTAACGGTGACGTCACGGTAAGCGCACAGCTTCCCTGGGGAGATCGCACGTTTGACTATGCGACCGTCACGCCGCAGGGCGTTCTGTTCCATGATGTAAGCTCTCTTCGTATGAATGATTCCTCCGTGTTCCGTGTCCGTCTTCCGGACGGCTCGGTTGTGAACTACCTTGATTTCCTGGGCCTCAACTGAATTCATCAACCGCCTGAAAATAAGGAGAGCAGATAAAATCTGCTCTCCTTATTCTTTATTCCGTGCCGCCGCAAAGGGCAAGGCACTGCTCCCGCAGGATAAACAGTCCCGCGGCACGATTGTGCCGCGGGGACTTTGGCAGTCTCTCCTATCGGCGTTACGCGCCTTGTACCAAGGCAAGGAGCTGCGCCTTGGGGCGGTAACCCACGGACTTGGCAACAGCCTTGCCGTTCTTAAAGAGTACCACCATCGGAATGCTGGAGACCTGAAAGCGCATGGCGAGCTCCATCTGCTCGTCCACATTGACCTTGCCGACCTTGAGGGTATCGGCATATTCCTCGGCGATCTCATGCAGCACGGGGGAGAGCATTTTGCAGGGGCCGCACCAGTTGGCGTAAAAGTCCAGCAGGACGGGTTTGTCGGAGTGCAGCACTTCGGTTTCAAAATTCAAAGCAGTAATGTTCAGTTCAGCCATGGGGAAGGCTCCTTTCTTTGTTGTGGCCTTATCATACCGCGAAGACCGGCGGATCTCTGTGACAAAGTCACATTGCCGCAAAAAAGATCCGACGTACAAACGGCGTCGGATCTTTTCGTTTTCTCTTACTTGCACTCCTGCTTCATGGCGCGGTAGCCGATCAGCACCGTCCACACATAGGCGCAGGTCTTGGGGATCATCAGCATACCGATCATAGGGATCGTATCCGCCCACAGCACCACGGGGATATAGAAGCCAAAGCTCAGCACGATGGTCAGCCACATCCAGCGGAAGGCGCTGTCGCAGCGCTCCTTCGCGCTGCGGTAGAAGAGCACGATGATGAGAAGGCCCAGAATAGCGAAGGGAATGTTGCGGTAGATGCCCCAGGAAAGCGGGGAGGCGGCGCTCAGCCACTGGTTCTGCGGCATCATGCAGAGAATGACGCGCGCGGCGGCAAGGCCGTACACGGCGGCGGTCAGGCCGGCCTTTCCCTTGATCTCATAGCGCTTGCGCCACACATAGTAGAGCAGCACATAGAAGGCCGTCATCGTGACGGAGGTGATCCACTTGCCAAGGCCAAGGGGGACGGTGTAGTTCTCAAGGCCTGTGGTGCACAGCGCCAGCGCGCGGGGAACGAGATGGAACGAGTCGCCCGCGCCCAGCACCACGGCCATCAGGCCGAAGAGCTTGAACTGAGCATTGCCCTTGCTCCCGCGGATCATCAGAACGCCGATGGTGATGACCGAGATGAGATAAACAGCATCAAAAAGTGTTTCAACGATTGCCTGCATAGTTAGTTTTCCTCTTTTCTTGAATGATTCGTTGCTCTTGGCGGCGGCCTTTGCCGCTTTGCCGAAGTTGCAGCCAAACAGCAGCCCCGCCAGCAGAAGCGAAGCGCCGAGACCGGTGTAGAAAAATGCGATGAAGCGCTCAGGCGCGAGCCCGCTTGAGCGCAGCGCAATGCCGCCGCTCATCATCACCGCCATGATCGCAAAGGACTTGAGATCAAAGAACTTGAGGAAGAAGTGGCGCTCCTCCTCATAGGCGCTGATGCGCGCGGTGTGCTTTTTGACGAGTTTTCCGAAAATGAATTTTTGGAAGACGGCAAAGACCACTGCTGACAGCAGGTAGTTTCCCGCTGCGCGGTAGGCGGGATACGCCGAAAGTCCGATGCGAAGAATGTTGAAGCCCGCCGCGCTCCACACAAGGCACGCGAGGAGCAGCAGGGTATTCCGTTTTACTTTCATAGGTGACCTTCTCTTGCTGAACATCGTTCACTTTGTGAGATATAAAATTCCCACGGCGCGGTGGGAATTTTTTTGTTTTAATAAAGCGTCCTTCGGACGATCTCCAGCACGGCGGCGGGGTCGTAGTCCTGCCGCAGCAACGCCGAGAGCATCTGGAAAAACAGCACGTCCGCAAATTTTTCCACCGTGAACTGCTCGTTGAAAGCGTCCGGCCGGATTTTGGCGTCCTGCTTCAAAACAGAGCAGAGCCCGGCTAAAATATGCTGCCAAGTCTGCTGCATGCGGCGCTTGCCGTCGTCCTTTTCCTCCCGCACGAAGCCGAGAGAATGCAGCGTAAAAAAGCCTGGATACTGCCGGCAGCCGTAGGCCATTCTCTCATACATCCACACGATGCAGGCCTGCACATCACGAAAAACGGCATCGTCCTCCGGGCGGTGGAAGATCTCGCACCATACGCTTTCCACCGCGGCGCTCATCAGCTCTGCTTTGGAATCGAAATAGTTGTAGATTGAGCCGACCGACACGCCGCACGCCGCCGCAACGGAGCGAATGCTGATGGCAGACCCTCCTCGCTCACGGATCAATTCCCGGCTGGCCTTCAGGATCTCATCTTTTGATGTTACGACCGTATTCATGTGCTTCCCCTCAATGTGAACATTGTTCAATATCATTATACGAAAAATCCCCGCGCTGTCAAGCACGGGGATTTGATCTTTTTCGACATGATTGCGAAGGAACATGCCGCCGATTTTGCGCGCTATTGCAGTTTCATCAGTCCGTCCACGTCCCGCAGCACGATCTCTCCGCGCTTGAGCGCAACAAGGCCGTCCTCCGAAAAGCTCTTGAGCATGCGCGCCACGGCCTCGCGCGCCGAGCTGATGTGCTGAGCGATCTGCTCGTGCGTCATGCGGATGGTGGAAGAGCCGGTGCGCTCGGCTTCGGCGAGAAGAAAGGTCGCAAGACGCCGGTCAAGGCTCTTGAATAAGATCTGCTGCATCGCCCACATCACGTCAGAAAAGCGCTGGGTCGCCAGTTCGTAGAGGAAGCAGCGCACCGTGAGATTTTGCTCTCTGAGCGCGGCGACGATGCTTGCCGGGATAATCAGAACCTCCGTCTCCCGTTGCGTGCAGATCTGTGTGTCGAAGGTGATCTGGCTGATGACGCAGGAGGCCGACAGCACGCACAAATCATCAGGATACAGACGGTACAGCGTCACCTCTCGCCCCTCGTCGGAGAGGAGGTAGGTGCGGATCTCGCCGGAGAGCACCAAAAGCATGCCGAGGCATTCGCTGCCGCCGTCGTGAATAAGCGCACCCTTTTCATACCGGCGCGTGACCGCGCTGCGCCGCACCGTTTCCTGCTCTCGCTCCGTCAGCAACGACCAGAACGGAAGCCGAGCTGCCATCTGCTCCATATCAGTGGCAGCTGTGATGCCCGCCGCCGATGCCGCCGCAGATCAGGGCATCCACGCCGTGCTGCGCCCAAAAGCCCGCCAGCGCACCGTGGCCGCTGCCGTTGGTGTTGACCACTTCTGCGTGGACGACCGCGTTTTCTGCCACTTCATAGATCTTGAACTGCTCGGTATGACCGAAGTGCTGGAAGATCATACCGTTTTCATAGGTAACTGCGATTTTCATGGTAGGTACTCCTCCGTTTTTTGATAAGATTCACCGCACGCTCATGCCGGTGCATCTCACACTGCGGCGGTTCAGTCCTCATTGTAAGCGTCCGAAGCCTTGATGCGCTGGTACATATCCTGCATCTGGCGGTCGATCTCGGCGATCTTGCCCGCGCACTCGAACATCTCCTCGTTGATGCCCTCGGGCAGCTTTGTCTTGTCCACCTTGTAGCGGATATCGTGCTCAAGGCTTGCCCAGAAGTCCATTGCAATGGTGCGAATCTGGATCTCTGCCCCGACATATTCCGTCCGGTTGGAGAGATAGACGGGCACCTTAATGTCCAGGTGCAGCGAACGGTAGCCGTTGTAGTTCGGCGTTTTGATGTAGTCCTGCTTTTTCACGATCTCCACATCGGTCTGCCGCTCAAACATCTCCGCCACGCGGTATACATCGTCGATGTAGCTGCACACCACACGCACACCGGCAATATCGTTCACGTTTTCCCGTGCAGACTCGATGCTGACAGGCAGTCCCTTTTTCACAAGCTTTGCCACAATGCTCGACTGAGACTTGACGCGCCCGTCGATGTGATGAATGGGATTGCGTGCATAAAGAACATTGAATTCACTGTTGAGAATATTGAATTTCAACGTGAGCTGCCGAACTGCCGCGTCATAGAGATTCTGCATGACAAGAAAGTCATGCGGATCCTCGCAGAGCACGATGCCGTTCCCCGTTCGATTCATTCTGAGCCTTCCTTTCCATCGGAAGCGTCAACGCCCGCCCGATGTGCTTTTGTCCCTTTCAGTATAGCAGACGATCACCGCCGCGCCAAGGGGAGAAATGCTGATTTTCCGCAAAAGTCTGCGCGAAAAAAGCAGCGGGCAGGAGAAACTACCAAGCGACGGGCAAAAGAACTTGCAATGCAGCGCAAGCCATTCTATAATTAACCTGAAAGGATATGCACAGCGTTCGGCACTTCCGCTCCGGTGGCAGAGCGAACGCGCGGAAGGTGCAGAAAAGAACAATGGATAAAAAAGGAAAACAGCAATTTCTTCTGGTCGCGTTCGGTGTGGCACTCTATGCCGCGCTGATGAATCTCAATGAAGTCGCGGCGTTTCTCACGAGGCTCGCTACCCTCTTCACGCCGGTGATCATAGGGTTATTGATGGCGTTTGTCCTCAGTGTGCCGATGCAGGGCATCGCAGGACGTTTGACGCGCCTGATGCCAAAGGCAAAGGAAAAACACATTGACCTTCTCAGCCTGCTGCTGACGCTTTTTTGCGTGGTCATCGTCGTGGTACTGCTGTGCGTTCTGGCGCTGCCGCAGCTTGCCGCGTCGCTCAAGAGCATCGGCACACTGGTCAGGGAGAACTGGCCGGACTGGGCGCGCCTTCTCTCGGATCACGGCGTGGATACAAGCGAGCTCACCGATCGCATCGCCGCGCTCGATTGGAAAACGGTGCTGGAAAAGGCGCTCACCGGCGCCGGCGCGCTGATCGACTCGGTGGTGGATCTTGCCGGTACCACAGTCTCGGCGGTGGCCAACGTCACCTTTGCCATCGTCATCATGTTTTATGTGCTGCTCGACCGGCGCAGCCTTGCTAAACAGAGCCGCAGACTCCTCTACGCCAACCTGAGCGAGCGAAAGGCCGATCAGGTCTGCCGCATCGCGCGCCTGACGCACACCACCTACGCCCGTTTCCTGTCCGGGCAGTGCGTGGAGGTCGTGATCCTCGGCACGATGATCTTTCTCGCGTTCTCCCTGTGCGGCATTCCCTACGCGGGGCTGACCGCCGCGCTGACGGCGGCCTTCGCCTTTGTTCCCTACATCGGCGCGCTGGCCTCCTGCGCAATCGGCGTACTGCTGACGCTGCTTGCCCAGCCGGAGAAGGCGCTGCTGTGCCTGATCGTCTATCAGGCGGTGCAGTTCACGGAAAATCAGTTCATCTACCCGCATGTGGTTGGCAGCAGCGTGGGGCTTGCGCCGCTGTGGACGCTCCTTGCGGCATTGCTTGGCGGCAAGCTCTTCGGCCTTGTCGGTATTGTGTTTTTCATTCCGCTCACGGCGGTGGTGCTCCAACTTATACATGAGCACACCGCACAGCAGCTTTCGGAAAAGAAACTCGACCGCGAGGATCTGATCGAATAACAAAAAAGGACGACAGCTTAAAAAAGCTGTCGTCCTTTTTTGTGCGGTCACGACTGCGCCATGCGATCGAGGAGCTGGAAGGCTTCCTCCAGCTTGGGGTCGACGTGGTCTGTTTGCAGGGCTTCGCGCACGCAGCCTTCAATATGCGCGCGCATGATCTCGCGGTTGGCGCTTTTTAAGAGCGACTGCGTGGCGAGGATCTGGTTGGAGATGTCCACGCAGTAGCGATCGTCGTCGATCATCTGCAAAATGCCGTCCAACTGGCCGCGCGCGATTTTGAGCTTGCGGCGGACGGAATCCCGGTCGGCTCTCATGTCCTCAGCGAATGGAAACGGTCTGATAGCCCGCCCCGTCGACCGCAGCCTTGAGCGCCTCATCGCTCACGCTGCCGTCCACGCTGACGGTCGCCGTCTTGCTCTCAAGGTCAACGTTTGCCGTCTGCACGCCAGGAACGGCGGCAAGTGCCTCCTGAACGTGCTTGACGCAGTGCATGCAGGCCATACCTTCGATGTTGATTACTTTTTCCATTGTTGTTTCTCCTTTTTCTTCATTTGCTGTCATTTGATTGGTGGTTATCTCCGCTCCGCCGTCCGACGGAGAAGGCGCCGTATGTGCCGCTGCGTGCTTTGCCTTGAACCAGCGCAGGCGCAGCGCGTTGCTCACGACGAACACCGAGCTGAAGCTCATCGCCAGCGCGCCGAGCATCGGGTTCATCTTGAGGTGGAAGGCGGGATAGAATACGCCTGCCGCGATGGGAATGCCGATGGCGTTGTAGAAAAACGCCCAGAAGAGGTTCTGCTTGATGTTGCGGATCACCGCTCTGCTCAATTGCACGGCGGTGGAAACGTCCAGAAGGTCACTGCGCATCAGCACGATGTCCGCCGACTCGATGGCGATGTCCGTACCCGCGCCGATGGCAATGCCGACGTCCGCACGCGCGAGGGCGGGCGCGTCGTTGATGCCGTCGCCGACCATGGCGACCTTTTTGCCGCTTTCCTGCAGCCGCCGGATCTCGCGCTCCTTGTCCTGCGGCAGCACCTCGGCCACCACGCGATCCACGCCGACCTGACGGCGAATGGCCTCGGCGGTGCGCTCGTTGTCACCTGTGAGCATGACCACTTCGATGCCCATGTCGGAAAGCTCAGCGATCGCCTGCGCGCTTGTGGGCTTGACGACGTCTGCCACGGCAATGAGGCCGAGAAGCCGGCCGTCGCGGGCGAAGAAGAGCGGCGTCTTGCCGTCCTCCGCGAGCGCTTCGCCGCGCGAAAACAGCTCGTCGTCAGAAATGCCGTTCGCCTCCATCATGCGGCGGTTGCCCGCAAGGCAGATTCTTCCTTCGACCGCGGCGCGAAGGCCCTGGCCGGGGATCTGCTCAAACTTCTCGACGGGCAGGAGCGCGAGTTGCTCCTTTTCCGCTTCCGAAACGATCGCTTCGGCAAGCGGGTGCTCGGAGCGCTTTTCAAGCGACGCTGCAACGGCGAGGAGTTCGTCCCTCTCCGCGCCGAAGGGCAGAACGTCGGTGACGACGGGCTTTCCCTGCGTGATGGTGCCGGTCTTGTCGAGAACGACCGTATTGACGCTGTGCGCCGTTTCCAGCGCCTCGGCGGACTTGATGAGGATCCCGTTCACCGCGCCGCGTCCCGTGCCGACCATGATGGCCGTGGGAGTTGCAAGGCCGAGTGCGCAGGGGCAGCTGATGACGAGCACGGAAATACCGATGGACAGCGCAAATTCCACGCTGTGCCCCGTCAGGAGCCACACCGCCGTCGCGATGACGGCAATCGTGATGACCACGGGGACAAACACGCCGCTCACCTTGTCGGCAAGCTTGGCGATGGGCGCTTTGGAGCTGGTGGCCTCGTCCACGAGACGTACGATCTGGGAGAGCGTCGTATCGTCGCCGACCTTCGTCGCGCGCATCTTGAAGTAGCCGGATTTGTTGATCGTTGCGCCGATGACGGTGTCACCCACCTGTTTCTCGACGGGAATGCTCTCGCCCGTCAGCGCGGATTCATCGACTGCGGACGCGCCCTCGAGCACCACACCGTCGACCGGAACGCTCTCGCCCGCCTTGACGATGAGCACCTCACCGGGCTGCACCTCGGCAGCGGGAATGACGCGCTCTGTGCCGTCGCGCTCGACGGTCGCGGTCTTGGGTGCAAGATCCATGAGCTTTGTGATCGCATCGGAGGTTTTGCCCTTGGCGCGCGCTTCCATGGTCTTGCCCATGGTGATGAGCGTCAGGATCGTGCCGGCGGACTCAAAGTACAGCTCCATCATATAGGCATGCACCGTGTCCATGTCCATCTGTCCGAAGCCGATGCCGATGCGATAGATGGCATAGATGCCGTACAGAATGGCGGCGCCGGAGCCAAGTGCGATGAGCGAATCCATGTTCGGCGCGCGCTGAATGAGTGCTTTGCAGCCGCCGATATAATACTGGCGGTTGAGAAAGACGATGGGAATGAGCAGCAAAAACTGCGTAAACGCGAACGTCATCGCGTTCTCCATGCCGAGGAAACACTCCGGCAGCGGCCAGCCCATCATGTGCCCCATTGAGAGATAAAAAAGCGGCACGGTAAAGACGAGCGAGAGCGCGAGGCGGCGCTTCATGCCGCGGTAGGCCTCCTGCGCGGCGCTGAGGCCGCCCTGCTTACCGCTTTGCGCGGCGGGCGCTGCCGCGCCGGGCTTTTCGTGCGGTGATGCGCCGTAGCCCGCCTGTTCGACTGCCGCAACGATCTGTGCGGAGGAGAGCGCGCTTTCGTCGTACTCGACGACCATGCTGTTTTTCAGCAGATTCACACTGACCTGCCGCACGCCGCTTTGCCGGGCGACCGCCTTTTCCACGCGGCTTGAGCAGGCGGCGCAGCTCATACCGGTCACATCGTAGGTTTCTTTTTTCACCGGGATTCCTCCTTCGGGATAGATACAATACCCCTGTGGGGTATTCTTGAATTGCCCATAGTATAGGTCGGAATATAGAGGTTTGTCAAGCATTTTTTGGGCAAAACGGAGATTTTGCCTTGGCGAAGAAGGGCTGTGAAGACTGGACAGTGTCCCCCCTCTTATGGTAAACTGACGATACGATTTTTAGTAACAGCAGGTGCGAAATGAAAGAGAAAAATACGGCAAAGCGCCTCTTTTCGGTGCTGTGGATCTACCTTTTGTGCGCGGCGCTGACGGCGATCCTCATTCCGCTGCCGCAAAAGGAGTCGTACGGCGAACTCTGGCGGCAATATGAAGCCCGTCTGGATACCTCTGCCGCGCAGGAGCGTGTGATGACCATTGAAGATTCCGACAGCGCGCTGCTGCTCCGCTTGCAGCTCATTGAGAGCGCACGAAGGGAGCTCATCTTCTCGACCTTTGACCTGCGCGCAGATGAGAGCGGGCAGGACGTGATGTCTGCCCTATGCGCAGCGGCGGAGCGCGGCGTGCAGGTGCGCATGATCGTCGACGGACTCAACGGCTTTCTCCATTTGCAGGGGGACGCAACCCTCCGCGCGCTCGCGGCGGCGGAGAACGTCGAAGTCCGGTTCTACGACCCTGTGGATCTGCTGCGTCCCTGGAAGCTCAACTACCGCCTGCACGACAAGTACCTCATCGCCGACGGCGAGCGCTATATCCTCGGCGGGCGCAACACGAGCGACCTCTTTCTTGGCTCATATCAGGAGAAAAGAAACATCGACCGCGATGTGCTGGTCGTGTCGAATGGGAGCGAAAACAGCTCCGTCCGTCAGCTTGCGGCATATTTTGAGTCCGTCTGGTCGCAGCCGGAGAACCGGACGATCAAGGGGCGCGCATCGGAGAAAACCGGCGCGCTGCACGAGAGATACGAATTGCTGCGGGAGAACTGCCCTGCGGCCTTCGCGGACGCCGACTGGGAAGAGATGACCATGCCGGTCGCGCGCGTGAGCCTTTTGCACAATTCTCCCCGCGCGGAGAACAAATCTCCCGAGCTGTGGGACACGCTCTGCCGTCTGATGGAGCAGGGGGACGACGTGCTGCTGCAAACGCCCTATCTCATCTGCAACCGCGCGATGTATGGAGATCTTGCCCATCTTGCCGGGGAACGGCAGGTGCGCATTCTGACAAACGCCGTGGAGACCGGCGCGAATCCGAGCGGCTGCGCGGACTATCTGATTGAAAAAAGAACGATCCTCTCGTGCGGGCTTGATGTATACGAGGCGGTATCCGATCAGTCGCTGCACACCAAAACGGTTCTGATCGGAAACGATTTGAGCGTCGTCGGCTCATTCAATGCCGACATGCGCAGCGCCTATCTTGATACTGAGTTGATGCTTGTCATCGAGAGCGAATCCTTCAACGATGTGCTGCGGCAGGCAGAAGCGCCTTACATCGCGCGCAGCCGCCTTGTTCTTCACGATGGCAGTACGGCTTACGGCGCGCAGTTCGAGGAAACCGCGCTGCCGCCCTTGAAGCGCGCGCTTTACAGAGTATTAAGCGTTGCGCTGCGTCCTGTGCGGCATTTGTTATAAGAAAACCGGATGCCGCCGCGGATAGGCCATAAAACAGATGCAGATTTTGGTGCAATTTCTGCTTTTTTTACCTTGCAAAAGGCTTTTGGTTTTGTTAGGATAGGAACATGTTTGGAATGTTCCGTGTTTTTCACGGAGACAGAGGATAAGAAAGGAAAGTTCGTTATGATTTATACGACCGAAGTGCAGCATATGTGCCCCGTCGCAAAGGGCGCATATCACGGTCCCGCCCCGATCCCTGAAGAGGGCAAGTGGGTTCAGGCTAAGCAGCTCGCCGACATCTCCGGCTTCACCCACGGCATTGGCTGGTGCGCCCCCCAGCAGGGCGCCTGCAAGCTGACGCTCAACGTCAAGGACGGCGTCATTCAGGAAGCGCTCGTTGAGACCATCGGCTGCTCGGGCATGACCCACTCCGCTGCCATGGCTTCTGAGATCCTGATCGGCAAGACCATTCTCGAAGCGCTCAACACCGACCTTGTGTGCGACGCCATCAACACCGCCATGCGCGAGCTGTTCCTGCAGATCGTCTACGGCCGCACCCAGTCTGCCTTCTCTGAGGGCGGCCTTGCCGTCGGCGCATCCCTTGAAGATCTTGGCAAGGGTCTTCGCTCTCAGGTCGGTACGATGTTCGCCACCGTCGAAAAGGGCCCCCGTTACCTCGAGATGGCTGAGGGTTACTGCACCAAGATGGCGCTCAACGCGCAGGACGAGATCATCGGCTACGAGTTCGTCAACCTCGGCAAGATGATGGACTTCGTCAAGAAGGGCATCGATGCCAACGAAGCGCTTGAGAAGGCCAAGGGTCACTACGGCCAGTGGGACAGCGCGGTCAAGTACATTGACCCGCGTCAGGAATAAGGAAGGGAGGACGAAACAATGGCTTTATTTGAAAATTACGAGAGAAGAATCGACAAGATCAACGGCGTCCTCGCTCAGTACGGTATTTCCTCCGTCGAGGAGTGCCGCGAGATCTGCAAGGCCAAGGGCTTTGACCCGTATGAGATCGTCAAGGGCATTCAGCCCATCTGCTTTGAAAACGCCTGCTGGGCGTACACCGTCGGCGCGGCCATCGCGCTCAAGTCCGGCGTGAAGTCTGCTGCCGAAGCTGCCAAGCTCATCGGCGTGGGTCTTCAGTCCTTCTGCATCGACGGCTCCGTCGCCGAAGACCGCAAGGTCGGCCTCGGCCACGGCAACCTCGGCGCGATGCTGCTCTCCGACGAGTCGAAGTGCTTTGCCTTCCTCGCCGGTCATGAGTCCTTCGCTGCCGCAGAAGGTGCGATCGGCATCGTCAAGAATGCCAACAAGGCCCGCAAGGAGCCGCTGCGCGTCATTCTGAACGGCCTCGGCAAGGACGCTGCTCAGATCATCTCCCGCATCAACGGCTTCACCTATGTCCAGACCCAGTTCGACTACTACACCGGCAAGCTGAATATCGTCCGCGAGATCCGCTATTCCGAGGGCGAGCGGGCCAATGTCCGCTGCTACGGCGCCGACGACGTCCGCGAGGGCGTGGCCATCATGCACGCCGAGGGCGTGGACGTGTCCATCACCGGCAACTCCACCAACCCCACCCGGTTCCAGCATCCCGTGGCCGGCACCTATAAGAAGGAATGCATCGAGCAGGGGAAGAAGTACTTCTCCGTGGCCTCCGGCGGCGGCACCGGCCGCACCCTGCATCCGGACAACATGGCCGCCGGCCCCGCCAGCTACGGCATGACCGACACCATGGGCCGTATGCACTCCGACGCGCAGTTCGCCGGCTCCTCCTCCGTGCCCGCCCATGTGGAAATGATGGGCTTTTTGGGCATGGGCAATAACCCCATGGTGGGCGCCACCGTGGCCGTGGCTGTGGCCGTGGCACAGAGCCTGAAGTAAGAAAACCTGCCTGCTGCTGCACCCCCTATCCGAACAGGATAGGGGGTTTTCTTTTGAGGCGGCCATACCCAAGTCCCGGCGGTGGGAAATTTTATTGAACCATTCGGCGTTTTTTCATTGACGGGTCCGGTGCAACGCTGTATAATGTGGTCAGAGTGATAGACGAGAGCGACTGTTTTTTTGTGGATAGATACAAGGAGGAAAAGCAATATGATCCATACCATTGACGGCATCATCGAGGCTGCCCGGGGCGGAACCCCGGGGGTCATCGCCGTGGCTGCCGCCCATGACCAGCCGGTGATCCA
>ERZ779895.1963-NODE-1963-length-19950-cov-31.866348_pt1 | contig 19950 bp, 25 predicted proteins | sample MGYA00511093_ERZ779895 | MGnify/ENA primary metagenome ERZ779895 (study PRJEB29588, sample SAMEA2142970) | human gut metagenome | biome: human gut; feature: human-associated habitat; material: faeces | place: Denmark | collected 2008/2010 ... | reverse complement strand
CCGGACTGTCTTATAGGCTTAAGGAAACACAAAAAATGAGACAAGATAAATGAATATTTTAAACTTATAGTAATTTTGTAACAAGTTATGGATGGAGCTCTTTTCAATTAGAATACAGCGCACTTTTCAATTAGTATCTACAGCTGATAACCCAGATAGATTCTCTTGAAACATCTTTTCAGGGTGATATTGACACATGCGGACTCTTACTCTCAATACTTCCGGACACCCTGGCATCGAAAGTCTATGACAGCTACAGATTGAAAGAAATTGGAGTTGTGTATCAATATGCCGTTCATCCTGCTGTTAACGAAGATAGTCTGATGTTTATAGCACATTCAGAATTGTACCAGCACGCAATCGGTGCATGGGAAACGTCAGACGAACTGCAACGTCATAAACAAGAATATTTTGGCAGGACTCTCAATACCGGGTGTATATACATCGGTTATATCCTGTTTGCCTTCTTGGGCTATCTGCTACGCTACAAACCTATAAAGAAAATATTGGCTGTCTTTGCGATACTGATAGTAGCTGCCTGGATTTATCGTGAAATAAATTCTATTGTTCAAGGATATGCAAAGAAACTCAATACGGAATCCCATCAGATTGTGGTCGATACCTATAAAGAGATAGTTGGGATAAGGGAAAGCAAAGAGCGGGAAATGAATGCAGACACACAATTAGAATAATTATCTTAACTACAATATACTAAGAACCATTAGATTAAATAATGAAAAAGATACAATACTGATAACAACGCAGGATAACGGCAAACCGTTCCCTGCTGAACCATTAGTGATAACAGCATAATTTACAAATTCAAAATATATAGGTATATGATTGTATGTGCAATAACTATTATACTCATAGCGATTTTACTCTCGCTATTCTTGTTTAGGAAAAAAAAGTACAGTATCGGAAAGAAAATAATATTGATAGTATGCTTTTCGATAGGCATGTATATTTTGTTCAGTATCATTATGCTGCTATATTTCTTCTTAGGTGATTTCTCCGCAGAAGAATTATGGTAAAAATATCACTGACAACGCAGGGTAACGGCAAGCCGTTCCCTGCTGAACCATTACCCGCTATAAACAAAGAAAATAGATATGGAAAAAGAAAAGAAAATCGAAACAGCTAAACAAGTATTTAGGAAAATGCTTGTTGACGAGTACGGTATAAAATCAGCCGACCAGTTTTTCTCTACCGAAGGCGAGGCAATGGCTGAAATATACGAGAGTATGAAAATTGAACAAGAAAATTTCAATCTTACAGACGATGAATTGAATAGTCTTTTAGATTCAATTTTCGAAGAAATGTAAATGTAGATAACACGCAGATAAGCAACTTTATCAAGCTGCTATCTGCATTCCATTAGATACAATTAGAAATGAATATACCAACTGCAATAAAGGAAATACTTGTTCATAATCATTGGGACGAGTTTAATTTTCAAATGATGCAGGATTGTTATAAAGACAAGCTAAGACAATCCTATTCAAAGTTTGATTATCCTTTGAATGAAAGGATTATAAGTAAAATTGCTCTATTTTATAACATGAAATTAAAGTTGAACCAGTCTGATATTCTTTATTTCGATTTCAAGAAAATAAAGAAATACAGTCCGGAAGCTATACAAAAACAAGCCTTGAAGTTAAAGGTCAATAAGGTTATTTATTTGGCAGACATTCATCCCGGTTATTTAACCGTATGGTTAGATGAACAAGAGCGAGTGTGGGCTGATTATGACAATCTTATTTATTATTACGGCGGTGATATATTCAGTGGCATTCAAAATATAGTATCAGGCAATATTCTTGAAACTATAAATCTGCATCTAACGATGAAAGATAGCATTTGACGATGCTTCTTTCTAATCAGTAACATCATAAGCGGAGGTATCTGAAAATACGTCAGGACAAGTCATATGAAAAGTGCAGCAGTATCTGGGCTGTACTGTTCCTGATATTGCCGCTTGTCATTCTAATTGTGCTGGGGCATATCGCTGACGGTGAAATGATATGACAATCCATACATTATACCACTGACCTGTGTGAGATTTTCAATCTGCTCCCACTTCGTCATATACTGATTCTTCATACCTGGTTTCATACGTAACATCCAAAATTCTACCGGTTTCCCCGTCGATGCTGTAACGGGCGTATTTTCTGTAAAAAGGAGATACAGGGTTTGCTTCAGGTTCCTTCTCAAAGTCGAGATTAATATCCGCAAGCCATATATTCGTCTTATCATCATATTCCAAACTGAAGAAGAATGCAAATTCTGACGCCGAGACCTTGCGAGACCTTCCATCTGACAAGGAAATAACTTTCTCTCTTTCCAGTATGGACAATATATCCTGTGGAGATACTCTGCCGAATTGTTTACTATAATCAACCTGTTCGGATATATTGCCGTTTTCATCATAAAAAGTCTGGATTCCCACCGGCAGATTTGCCACACACTCTACGATCATTGAAAGTCTGCCGTTGTCCCAATACCTTACATAATACTGCGAATAGGATGGTGCCAAGGGAAGGATATGTCCGCAAACCATTTCTCTATCAGTCAAATCCCGTATATCCAACATATAGAACATCCATCCATCTTTTTCGAAAACCGCCTGCAGAGATCCACCTGAAAAAACATCAGCTTCCAACCTGGTGTCCAATATCACATCGGGATATTCCCTTTCACTGGAATAACCGTCCACAGGAACAAGCAAGATTGCTGCCATTACCGCCATGAACAAGGCGGCATATCCTTTAATCCTGTTTATGAATTCCGTATCCATACATCTCTTCATTTATTTGTCTTATAACTGACCTTCAATTCAGCTATCAATCCTGTATTCATACATTCTGTCTCAGTCGTAATAAAAACGGTAAATGCCTATAATTGATACCAAAATACTAAAAATGGCGAGAGCGAAGGCAAAACGACAGTGTGAAATATGTGTAAATAATCATAAAATGCAACTTTAATATAAGTATATGACTTCTGCTTCAAAAGAAAGAAGCTATATTTATAGAGAAACAGACTGAACCATTAAATTGAATGAATAACATGGTGCCCAAGATTTATTATTTGAATGAAGCATCCACTACAGGTATCTGTATATTGCTCGTATTGAAGTTATTGTTTCCCGAAATCATAGCCGGGACTTGGTTTGTGAGTGCGGTCATCATATTGATGGCCATCATTCTTTATTGTGAAATGAACAGAAAAAAAGAGCAGCGCCCCTTATTGTACACCATGCAGCGGGAACTCTTTCTGACTCCTTTTCTCTGGTTCTATTATTATTATGAGAAAGCGCTGTTTATAGTCGCCATATTGTGCTTCTTCACTGGTTCCGACGATTCGCCTCTGGTTATGTTCATTCCTTTTATTCTCGGCATATATATCGGATTGAAGGTCGCTGTCAATCTGATTGAATATGCAATACAGAAAGATAGGAAGAACTGATTGTCAATATAAAGGAATAACAAGTGAAATGAATATGGAGAAAGTGATACGTTTCAAGACTATGATCGGATACTGCTACCTGTATCCGGATAGAATAATAATGGCCAGAAACGGCAATCCGGAAGAGGTCAATCTCAAGAACGAGGAACAAAGACTGTGGAAACATCTGGTTTTCTATACCATAACCGGATTGTTGCTCGCGTGGCTGGCCTACATGGACAGAGACCATCTGCCCATGTGTCTGTGGCTGGGGCTAACAAGCGCATGGTTATTGTTCAATGTCTTGAGAAGTATCTTTCAAAAAAGTTCAAGTTCGGCATTAATAGAGCGGGACAAGATTCGTTCTGTCCAGTTCAAGAAAGGAGTAAGATACCTGACACGTTCCCGATTCATCGTTGTCTTCGAAGACAGGAAAGGATGCAACAGAATCAGGTATATCCTTTTACCCGGTTCTCTCAACGATGGCCCGAAAGCAACAGAAGAGGCATTAATAGCCATGCGGGAAGGTGGTTATTATCCGTTTTCGAACCAAGAAGGATCTCTGACGGGTATAAGGAAATACAATGAAACTTAGGGGAAAAGAAAGTGGAACAGGTTAAATTAGAGAACAGTGAAAATCAAGGAATACGATACCAATGAGCTGCTGATGATAGCCAACAATGTAACCGGAGAATATACGGAAAAGAAGGTCAGGCAGGCGAAAGAGGAACTGTACCGACGCGGTGTAGATGACAAGATCATAGCGGACATCATGGAAGAGAAAGAGGAAGCCTTCATGAGAAGGCTGGATGCCGCCGCCCTTGCGGAACAGACACGGCTCGACAAAAAAAGAGAGAAGAACAGGAATGTCAGTTACCACTGGTGGGAACTTATCCCGATGTTCTTGTTCGCCCCATTTTATATGTCCTATGGAATGAGGCGTCTCCCAGGTATCATTGTTCTACTACCTGTCCACCTGCTAAGCTGGACCCCTGTTGACTTCAGCGATATGTTCAGGGAACTGAGAAGACTGAAGGAGGAAAAGTATGACCTGAAATTCAAGCAACGGCTTACAGCACTGATTGCAGGAGACCTGATCTATTTTACCGGAGTATGGTATTACTTTATCAGTCCCAATCTATAATCCTACCAGAAAAAATGTATTTCACTTGTTAAAACATATCCCCCATTTCTACAATACAATATAACCGTGCATTGATTTTTGTCAGGATTTGGAACAATAGTCCAGCGACTCCACGCTACTTTTGCCGGAAAACCATTATAAACCATTAAAACAGAGAAAGATGAAGCTGAGAATTACAGAAGCGGTGCTTGCGGAGGCATACAGGGCAAAAGTGTGCAGGGAACGGATGGAAGAACTGGCGGAGAGCATACGGAAGTCGGTGAAGGAACGGTACTCGCTGCCGAAGATGAGAATACGGCTGGCGGAGTACGGCAATGACACGGAGCTGATGCTGGCGGCAGTGAGCGCACTGCGGAAGGATAAGGAAGCACCGTCGGCAAGGGACAGGGATTTCAGGGCATGGATGCTCATGCTGTGCCGCTCACGCGAGTATGAAGTGATCTGCTACATGTGCAATGAACTGACGGATGCATGGGAACGGAAATACCGGACACAGGAAATGCTGGTGCTATGCGACGTGCTGCATACACTGAAAGGCCATGCACGTACGAACGAGATGACAAACAGGGTATGCGACTATTTCTTCAGGGAAAGACGCAACAAGCTGTATGGCAAGACTTTCCGCATAGAGGAAAAGGATATGGCATACGCCGAGAGCAGGCTGCCGGAACTGGACAAGGCGGTATTCCGCATGACAGTGAACCACTACAGCCACCGCACATTTGTGGCGGAAGAATTTGCCGGACTGTGCGGCATGGGCTATTCGCTGATGCGGCGCAAGTTCAAAACATACTACGGTATGGGGCCATCGGAGTGGCTGCGCCGGGAGCGGATAAGGCGCATAGAGGAGGATATGGAATACCGGGTGGAACTGCCGCTGAAGGAAGTAGCCGAGCGCAACGCCTTCGGCTCGGCAAGCAATTTTGCGGACTTCTGCCAGAAGCAGACCGGAATGAGTCCGTGCGAACTGAAAGCCATAGGACATGAGAAATGGGAGAAGCGCAGGATGGATTTCTGGAACCAATAAAAACGCGCACTCATTTTTGTCAGGATTTGGAACAGTTATATTAATACTTCAGTGTAACTTAATGCCCAAACAAGTTATACGGATATGGATATAAACAACAAATCATTACATCTAAAAATATTGTCCGGATATATCATACTTGGTATTCTTGTGTTAGGAATTATAACAGCAGTCTGGTACGAAAAAAAAGTTTTTGAAGAGGCTGAAAAACAAGAACAAGAAATGCTTAATCAAAGGAAATTGGCTAACGAAACATTCAAATGTTTTATCGGGTTATTCCTTGATAATGAACGGGCAATATTATGGGAACATTCAGATTTAGAAGAATATAATCGTAAGCAAATACGAATGTATGATGCCATACAAAAATTTAAAAACACCTATTCTGATTCTCTTCAAATTAAACGCATTGATACTATAATACAACTCCTTTTTGACAAAAAAAGACAAATTCAATCTCTTGTTAATACTCCTACTACAGCAAGTCTTGTTGACAGCCTATTAATAAAACAACTACCAGAACTTGAAAAAAGAATATCTTCTCATACGACAATAATAACAAACAAAACTGAAAATGATAATAAAAAAACTATATTTTCATGGTTAAAACGTAGAAGACAAAAAGAAAGTAACAATACTATTAAAACAGAAATTAAGACACAGGTCGATGCTAAGCAACTACACATAATTAAAAAGTTCAGTGATGATATTTATACAACTCTATTAGCACAAGAAAAATTGTTTAAAACATTATCTGATACTCTTGAATATCGCAATAAGATCTTAAACAAAAATATATTTAGACTAATCAATGAATTTGAAAAAGAAGATATACTAAATGCTGAAAAAAGACATCAAAAAGTTTCAGAACTTCGAGAACAGGCTTTTATTCTCATTTGTTGCATTTCGTCAGTAGGACTAATTTTTGCAATTCTTCTTTACATGACCATACGAAATGATATTCATTTACGATACAAATATCAGAAGCAGCTTGAATTCTCTAACCATAAGAACCAAGAACTTTTGGAAATGCGTAAAAGAATCATCATCACACTCTCTCATGACATTCGGGGACCCCTGAATGCCATCCGGGGAAGTGCAGAACTGGCAATGGATACCAAAGACAGAAAACGGCGAAATTCCTATCTGAACAACATCCTGAGCTCTACTGGACATATCATGCGGCTGGTAAACAGCCTTCTGGACCTGTCACGCCTGAATGAGGCCAAGGAAACTCTAAATGAAATTCCATTCCGCTTGAATACCTTCCTTTCAGACATCGAAAAAGAATATGGACGCATAGCCAATGACAAGGGAATAATGCTATCCGGAGACTTTATAGGAACCGACATTACCGTTACCGGCGATGCGGACCGCATAGAGCAGATAATCAGCAACCTGCTGTCCAATGCCATAAAATTTACAGAATCCGGTTCTATTGGATTCTTTGCCATATTCAGAAACGATATTCTGACAGTAACAGTCAGGGATACAGGTATCGGCATGAGCGAAGAAACCTTAAAACGCATATTTTCTCCATTTGAAAGGGCAGCAGTAGAGATTTGTCCTGAAGGTTTCGGACTTGGCCTCTCCATTACAAAAGGACTCGTAACTTTACTGAAAGGAAATATCTCCGTGGAAAGCAAAATCGGAGAAGGCAGTACATTCAAGGTGAGTATTCCGCTGAAAGAAACATCAGAAACAATTGAGGAAAAATGCACAACGCTTCCAGATCCGGCAAAAAGACTTCCACACCGTATCATAGTCGTGGAAGACGATCCTGTCCAGATGGAAATAACACGCGACATCCTGGAAAGGAATGGAGTCAGTTGTCATGCCTGCCAAAATGTAAAAGAAGTGGTCTGTCTTTTGAGAAAAGAGGATTATGATCTGATACTTACAGATATACAAATGCCGAGAACCAACGGCTTCAGTCTGCTCAATCTGCTGCGCAACTCCAATATTGGCAGTTCACGAAGCATTCCGATAGCTGCCATGACTGCAAGAGGAGATGAAGAGAAGGAGAATTTCATCAAGGCTGGTTTCACCGGATGTATCCATAAGCCTTTTTCAAGCCCGGAACTGCTTCTGTTCCTGTCCTCTATTATGGAAAAGATGAACAAGCCTGAATCACAATCAATAGATTTCAGGCCGCTCATATCGGATTCCGGAAACAAACGCAAGGTATTGACAATGCTTGTAAAAGAATCCGAAACGAACAAGGAAGAACTTGTGGAAGCAATAAGAAATAAGGATAGAATGCGGATAAAGGAGATAATACACCGGATGTTTCCCATGTGGGAAATGCTCGGAATTGCAGAAAAATTGCAAGAATACAGAAACCTTGTCCACGATGACAGCTCCGGAGATCAGGTCATGAAAGAATGGACCTTGAAAATAACAGCCAGCCTTGACAGACTTGTCTCGGCAGCAGAAAATGAGATAAACAGTTTAATCAGACAGGAAAATGAAAAGGAAAATACTGATAGTTGAAGATAACGTAGCCTTGTCCCAACTGCAAAGGGACTGGCTTGAACGTTGCGGCTATGCTGTCACAACCGCCATGGATGAACCTGCGGCAAAAAGAGTACTGAAAGCCGAAAATATTGCCCTGATTCTTTCAGATGTAAGACTGCCTCAAGGAAATGGCATAGAACTGCTTGAATGGATAAACCGGGAACACATTCATATTCCATTTGTGGTGATGACCGAATACGCTTCCTATCCTGACGCGGTGCGTGCGATCAAACTCGGAGCAAAGGACTATCTGGTCAAACCGATTCACAGGGAACAACTTCTTGAACTTGTGGATACATTCCTCAAGCACATGTCCGCTGTCTGGAACGGTGAAAAGCATCTGTTCAAAAGGACAAGCGCACAAGCCGTAAAATGTGAAAAACAGGCAAAACTGGTCGCTCCATCCGATATGTCGGTACTGATATTGGGGGAAAACGGTACCGGTAAGGAATCGGTTGCGAGGATGATACATAACTACAGCGACAGGCATGAAGCTCCGTTTGTCGCGGTAAACTGCGGAGCCATTCCCGGGGAGCTCGCGGCTTCACTTCTGTTCGGCCATGCAAAAGGGGCATTCACCGGAGCCGATACAGCCAGACAGGGATATTTCGACCTTGCAAAAGGAGGGACACTGTTCCTGGATGAAATAGGGACGCTGCCTTATTCCGTACAGTCTGTCCTTTTAAGAGTCTTGCAGGAAAACACGTACATACCTGTAGGGGACAGCAAGGAAAGACATGCGGATGTAAGAATAGTTGCGGCCACGAACGAGGATATTCCCAAAGCCATAGCGGAAAGACGCTTCCGTGAAGACCTTTATCACAGACTGGGAGAATTTGAGATAACGCAACCTCCATTACGCCAGTGTCCCGAAGACATTCTGCCACTTGCGGAATTTTTCAGGAAAGAATCTTCCACCAAACTGAGAAGAGATACTGAAGGATTTTCCATAGAAGCCCAGCAGCTTCTCCTTTCCTACGAATGGCCGGGGAACATCAGGGAGTTGCAGAACAAGATAAAAAGGGCCGTGCTGCTGACAGAAAAACCGGTCATTGAACCGGAGTGCATAGATATCAGCATCAATACGAATACCGTATCTGCAAATTCAGTCTATTATGATGGCATGACAGAAGAAAAACTGTCCATCATCAAGGCTCTCAAAGCCACAGGCGGCCACCGGAAAAAAACGGCAGAACTGCTCGGCATCAATCCTGCTACATTGTACCGTAAGATGAACAAATATGGGCTGAAATGAATATTTTTTGCAGTGAATTGCCTGTAATTCCGGCAAAATGACTAATTTTGTAACAGACTGGTCTATTGGCCATGTCTGTATTTTGAAATAAAATATGACGACGCCGCAAAGCGGCTGTCGCCTATTATACATAAGTCGCAAGACGTCTCGGACGGGAATCTGACAAATTCGAAAATACAGAGACTTTTGCGTGCAGCTTATGCTATGCCTAAAAATAGCGTGAGCTCATGCAAGTTTCTGTATTGGGCTTTGTCAGAGCCTCCGTCCGAAACAGCGTGAGTTTCACGCTTTTATTTATAACAGATAGAGGTATGGCAAAAGTTCAGATCGTATTCGCAATGACCATTGACGGTTACTTCCCGGATGATGACAGGCTAATGGAATGGATAAGAGAAGACAGGAATGGATTCCTTCTCTGGAAACAGCACGGCACATTTTCCATAGCTCCTGACTACCCGATGGTCGATCTTATCTGTTTCAAGGATACCACTTCCTCTGATTCCATATTCCAGGCAATAATATCCGAACGTGAAGATACGGAAATATTGCGCAGACTGTCTGTATATCACCTTCCCGACGAAATTGTCATCTATATGCTGCCTGTAATTTCCGGCCATGGAATACGAATATCTGATTTTCTTGATTCCTGCTCCTGGAATCTGCACTCCTCAAAAAGTTTCCGTAACGGTATTTGCCGCCTGATATATCGCAAAACATTGCAATAGCTTCTCGCAACTGCAATGTTTCTGCAACGTTACCCAAACATGTCTTTTTGAATTTCTATTTTTTATCTCACTGTAATCCAGTGGGATATATTTTTATGTGGGTGTGTATTGCTGCATTGGTCCATGTTTTGGCCTATATCATAATGAAACCTGTTGCGCAACACGGTGTAAAAAATGGAATTATTACACTAAAAACAGAATTCATTATGATACAGATAGACAGGGAGACATTCCAGATGATGCTCCATCAGATAATGGAACGGTTTGACAGGATAGATGACAGACTGAACCGCATGAACAGGCAGACGGCCGCCTTTGAGGGTGACAAGCTGCTTGACAACCAGGATATGTGCGAACTCCTTGGTGTTACCAAGCGTACCCTTGCACGCTACCGCCAGAAGAAGCTCGTCACATACTACATGATTGACGGACGTACCTATTACAAAGCTTCGGAAGTCCAGGACTTCCTGAACAAAAAGGGAAAGGTGCTGCCGGCGAAAATAAAAAAGGAACTCGGTCTTCAATCCTAATAAAATGACGGTATGGAAATTATATGTATGGAAAAACAGACCTTTGACGAATTGGTTGTCCGCCTCAGCCTGATTGAGAAAAAAGTCATCGGTCTATGTAGTCAGACCAAAGACGCGGGACTGAAAAAATGGATGGACAATCAGGAGGTATGCGGGGTTCTCCGAATATCCAAGAAAACACTTCAGGTATATCGCGAGAAAGGACTGTTGCCTTTCACCCGGATCAAGAACAAGTTCTTCTACAAACCGGAAGATGTACAAAGCATGTTGGAATCAAGTTATCACCCACAAAAAAGAAAGCCATGAGTTACGATCTTATAAACAAAAAAGACCAGCGGATTGATACTATTTTCAAAGGGCTGGAAAACATGGAGCGCATGATAGACGCAATACGGACGGCTCCAAGGCCCGCATTTCACGGTGATTATTTCCTCACGGACGAGGAACTTTCAAAGCTGTTGAAAGTAAGCCGGCGTACCTTGCAGGAATACCGGACCCTCGGTGTGATACCTTACTATCTTGTGCAGGGAAAAGCCCTTTACAAAGAGTCAGACATACAAAAAGTTCTTGATGACGCTTATAAAAGATGCAGGGAAGAACAGCGATGGGTATGAAGCAAAAGTAAAAGAAACGGCCTCTTTACAAGGTCGTTTCTTTGTTGTCGGACAATTGGTATCCGAATCTCCTTCTTCGTTTCTTGACAATAACATCTTCTTCATACAGACCAGGAATCCGATCCATTCCGGCTGCTTTCAGCCGTTTCATGTCCTCGTCCACTTTCCTGTCAGTCACTTTGGCGTAAAGCTGCGTGGTCTCAATACGCATATGCCCCATCATTTTGCCGACTGTCTCGATTGGAACACCCAATGAAAGGGTTATATGGGTTCCGAAATTGTGTCGTGCCTTATGAAATGTAAGTTCAAATCCGTAAACTTCACCCAACTGGTGGGCGAGCATAATGAAATACGTACGACTATACAGATTGAAGACCTTGTCATCCTTTCTCTGTTCCCGATATTTCTCTATTATCTTCAACGGAATATCCAACAATCGGACAGAAGACAGTGTTCCTGTTTTCTGGCGGTGGATATGGATCCACCATGAACCGTCTTCAGATTGGGTAATATCATTTACCCTCAATTTTTTCAAATCCGTATAGGCAAGTCCGGTAAAAGTGGAGAAGATGAACATATCCCTAACAAACTGAAGCTGTGGTTTCTCGACAGGTGTTGTAAGCAGTGTCTTCAAGTCTTCCAACTTCAGATGACGACTTTTCCGTTTGGGCAGTTCAGGATGAAGGCGACAATACGGATCACGGCGGATTGTTCCCTGGCTGACAGCCCGCATGGTCATCTTCTTCAGCCTGTAAAGATGTTCATGCACGCTCTTCGGGCTTAAATTCCTGTCCGTCCTGAGAAAAAGTTCAAAGTCATCGTAGAACACACGGTCAAGACTACGTAGCAGTACATCCTCTACGCCGCGTTTTTCCTGCACGAAAGCCGAAAGGTGCTTATATGAACGTAAGTAGGAATCATAACTCTCCTTTATACGATCCACACCGATACGCTTCTTGAACTCCTCGTTATGCTCTCTGAAAAGAGCCAGCAGAGTTAACGGTTTCTGACCGACTCCCATCACGGCATTCTTCACCTGCTCTGCCGTAATAAATCCCAGACTGTTCTTAATCCGCCTGTAATGCTCCTTGATTTCTTTGGTCAGATCATCAATAGCCCGGTTGACGGTAATGGCATTCTCACTGCGGCCGTCAGCCCGTCCTTTTTCAGGATTCCAGATGGCCGGATTGACGGATACTTTCGTTCCTATCTGTTCCCATTTGGCATCTATGCTTATCTTGCACAGCAACTGGCACGTTCCATCCTTACGGACTTTGGTGCGGTTTATATAAAACAGTATCGCAAATGTACTGCGACGTTTGATTTCCATATTGTCAGTATTTCTTTTCATAATCCTATTTTTTGCCATTATCAAATAACTACAGAAAACCGCTCAGCAATTATTTTATCCAATGCTTTCGTATCTGTATCTATCTTATTGTCTGTCACCTTTGCGTAATGCTGTGTGGTCTCAATACGACTGTGCCCCAACATCTTACTGACCGTTTCAAGCGGTACGCCATGGGAAAGTGTAATTTCTGTCGCATAGGTATGACGGGCTGCATGGAATATACAAGGCGAAGCAAGTAATAGTGAATAGGTAAAGATTAAACGTAAGTCGTTTGAAATGAGCTGTATTTCTGTATTCTGCAAAATGTGGAAAATGCAAACGACAACGGAATATTGAGGTTGTTCAGTTACCAAACCGTTAGCCGGGCGGTTACCGAAACGGAAAGAGGTAACGCAAAGCGATGAAAAGAAAACCTCACCGTTTTGTTTGCACTCATACACAGTGTTTTGCATATCAAGGAACGCTTATATGGCAAGTAATTTTGCACTAAAAAATATAAGCGTATGAAAGTAGAAAAATTCAAGGTGTTGCTCTACCTCAAAAAGAGCGGACCGGACAAGTCGGGAAAAGCTCCCATCATGGGACGCATCACGGTAAACAGGACAATGGCACAGTTCGGATGCAAACTGTCCTGCACTCCCGAATTATGGAATCCACGTGAAAGCCGTCTGAACGGCAAAAGCAAGGAGGCGATTGAGATCAATGCCAAGATTGAAAAGTTACTGTTGGCGGTAAACACGGCATTCGACAATCTTGTGGAGCGCAAGATTGATTTCGATGCCACCGATGTGAAAGACCTTTTTCAGGGCAGCATGGAAACACAAATGACGCTCATGCGAATGACGGATGTCGTCTGCGATGGCCTCAAAGCCCGTATCGGCATAGACAGGGCAAAAGGGACTTATCCCGGTTATCACTATATGCGCCTGACAATCGGGGAGTTCATCGAGACCAAGTACAAGGTGAAAGATTTGGCATTTGGACAACTGACAGAGCAGTTCATCCACGACTATCAGGCATTTGCCACCGGTAATAAGGGTTATGCGATTGATACCGTCCGCCATCATCTTGCCATCCTGAAGAAAATATGCCGTCTGGCGTATAAGGAGGGATATGCCGACAGAATCCACTTCCAGCATTTTACCTTACCAAAGAAGACGGAAACGACACCACGGGCATTGAGTCGTGAATCGTTTGAGAAAATCCGTGATGTGGAAATACCCGCTTACCGCAAATCCCATATACTGGCAAGGGATATGTTTCTCTTCGGGTGCTACACCGGGGTCTGTTATGCGGATGTTGTCTCGATTACCCACGAGAACCTATATACGGATGAGGACGGTGCTTTGTGGTTGAAGTATCGAAGAAAGAAAAACGAACTTCGTGCCAGTGTGAAACTGTTACCGGAAGCAATTGCGCTGATTGAAAAATATCATAGTGAGGATAGGGACACCCTGTTCCCTTTGCTGCATTGGTCAAATCTCAGACGACACATGAAAGCGTTGGCGGCACTGGCAGGCATCAAGGATGATTTGTGCTATCATCAGGCGAGGCACAGCTTCGCCTCGCTGATTACGCTTGAAGCAGGTGTGCCGATAGAAACCATCAGCAGGATGCTGGGGCATTCCGACATTTCCACAACACAGGTCTATGCCCGTGTCAGCCCGAAGAAACTTTTCGAGGACATGGACAAGTTCATAGAAGCCACCAAAGATTTTCAATTAATTCTTTAATACAGGAAACGATATGCGAAGTACATTTTCACTTTTACCCTACATTAACCGCAGCAAAGTAAAGGCTGACGGTACGACCGCCATACTCTGCCGCATAACCATTGACGGCAAACAGACTGCCATCAGTACGGGGATTTATTGCCGACCGGAAGAATGGAACAGCAAGAAAAACGAGATTAAATCCGTAAGGGAAAATAACCGCTTACGAGAATATTTACGACTGACAGAGGAAGCCTACAATGAAATACTGAAATCGCAAGGCGTGGTCAGTGCCGAGATTTTGAAGAACCACATATCCTTGAACAACATCCATCCGACCACTCTTCTACAGATGGGAGAATGGGAACGTGAACGGTTGAAGAAGCATTCCGAGGAAATAGACTCGACTTCTTCCTATCGAAGTTCAATGTATTATCAGAAGTACCTGACGGATTTTCTTACGTCCATCGGTAAAAAGGACATTCCCCTTGAAGAAGTGACGGAGGATTTCGGCAAGTCCTACAAAGCCCATTTGAAGAAATGCAAGAACTTCGGGGTTTCCCAGACCAACCATTGCCTGCGTTGGCTGAACCGCCTGTTGTATCTGGCAGTCGATAAGGAGATTCTCCGTGTAAATCCCTGTGAGGACTTGGAGTATGAGACAAAGCCGGAAGCAAGGCACAGGTACATCAGCCGTGAGGAGTTCAAGAAGATACTTTCCACACCGATGTATGACAAGCGTATGGAACTGGCAAGACGGGCTTTCATATTTTCCACCCTGACGGGACTGGCGTATGTGGACATCAAACTTCTTCATCCCCACCATATCGGAACAAACGCTGATGGCAGACGGTACATCCGCATCAACCGCAAAAAGACAAAGGTGGAGGCATTCATACCCTTACATCCCATAGCGGAGCGGATATTGTCGCTGTACAACACGACCGATGACGAGAAGCCCGTGTTTCCTCTTCCCAACCGTGATGCCCTATGGTTTGAGGTTCACGAGTTGGGAATAACCATAGGGAAAGAGGAAAACTTGACCTATCACCAAAGTCGGCACAGTTTCGGAACATTTTTGATTTCGGCAGATATACCCATTGAGAGTATCGCCAAGATGATGGGACACTCCAATATCAGGACGACACAGGGATATGCACGGATAACCGATGATAAAATTTCCAAAGATATGGACAAACTGATGGAACGAAGAAAGGAAATATCGGCTGGCGAAAATAAGAAATAGCAGATAATCATCATAAAATAAAGGGATTATGAGTATAGGTATAATAACAATCAGTGAAACGGGTGCAGTCACTATGCCGACCGCACCCGTATGGATGATGCAATTTGAGATTGCCGACCTGTTCGGGGTGTTCTCGTACGATGTTCGCAAGACGATACGGGCAATCTATAAGAACAATGAACTGAATGAAGCCGATACGATGCGATATGTCAGACAACCGAATGGTATCAGTTATGACGTTTACAACCTTGAAATGGTTATAGCCATTGCATTCAGGATATGCAGTAAAGAAAGTGCTTTGTTCAGACGGTTTGTAATAAATGAAATCAGCACCACCAAAAGAGAAACGCCTGTTACGTTGTTTGTTTCCTGTGGCAGGAGTAATAACCGATGGAATAGTTGAGGTTCATCCCGTCAGCCACTTGTTTCCGTTGCCACACGCTTGAAAGGTATCCGACAACGAAAAACAAGCAACTGATGGGTAATTATAAGAGCAGAAAAGGAACGGTTTACGGATGAAGTGTCAATACTGCGCTTCGTCTGTAAGCCGTTCCTTTTTTCTTTTTGTCGAAAGTCTATTGCTGCCGCAATACAGGGCATACGGCAAACTGCACTCCTTCAAGAAAAATCAAGTTATCCTTTGTCGGTAGGCGGAGCGGTAGCCGTCATTCAGCATCTTTTCAATGTCGGATTCACGGTAGAGGATTTTACCGCCCAACTGGATATAGGCGATACGCCCTTCATTGCGGTAGTCCTGAAGTGTCCGGCGGCTCACCTTCAGCCGTGCCGACACCTCCTTGTCAGTGAAGAAACGCTCACCGCCCAATGTCGGGCGGTAATTGGCGGTCAGGTGCTCTACATTATCAAGCAGTCGGTCAAGACTGCCCATAAAGTGGATTATCCACTTGTTGTCCTTGTTAATCAACTCATTCATATTACTCTGGATTTAGTGGGTATTGTCATTATATTTAATTCATATAGTCTTTCCTTTGAACTTCGCTTCCTTTCTTCTATCCTCCACAACGGAGACAATGAGTTCCACGTCTTCGGGACGGTAATACGTCTTGTGGTTTATCTGTGAATAAGCCAGCGTGCCGTTATCCCGAAGCGTCTGCAATGTGCGTGGGCTGATGTTAAGCATCCGGCACACGTCCTGATTGTCCATCCACTCGCTCATTGTCTTTTTTCCGTGCCTTTGGCAGATGGCATCCATGCGGCATACAAAATGTTCAAACTTGGCGACCATCGCTTCAAAGGTCTTTCTTTCAATTGATACGATTTCCATATACATTATTTTTGTTGTTATTGTTTCTTTTGCAGCAAAGAAATACATAATCTACTGCCCAGCAATGGATTTCCCGAAAGTGGCAGCGTGTTGCTCCGATATGGTAGCGTTTGTCCGAGTTACTGCTTGCCGGTTATCTGTGAGCAAGCCGGTGGAATACGATTTCCGTCCAGCCTTTAATTCCCATGTCTTATAAAGAAGCCACAGCCAAAATAAGGGCTTAATTTAAAATAGCCCCCAATCGTACTTTGTCCTTTTAGCTATTCATATCCGGCAAATCGGTGAAGTCCGCACCAATTTGTCAGTCCCCATAAAGCAAAACCGTACAAAAATGCCTAAGAGAATCCAAGTGCTTGACTGACTGCATTAAAGCACCTTACTTCGCTCCCGATAATCGGTCGAGGTATAGACCAAGACCACATTCAATAACTTAATCAATTTGTTTTTACAATGAAAAAAGAACCAAACATTACAGAGCGTCAAGCTCGTGAAATCGTGGAAAAAATGGGGCGCAGGGAGCCCTACACCTCCAAGTCGATAGACGACTTCTACAGGAGTATCGGTCTGGAACCGGAGGAGCCGGAACAGCCCGGCAAGACCGTCACGGAAGAAGCAGAAATTCCTATGGCAGATGAACCGTCAGGAGTGGCGACCGGAGAAGCGGCAATGCCGCAGAAGCGCATCAGTGGCAAACAGCGCAGGCTGTCTTTGGATGAGTACCGCACCACCTATCTCAAAGTTCCCAAAATTATCAACCGCAAGCCCGTGTTCGTCAGTGAGACGGTGCGTGACGAGCTGGACAGGGTTGTCCGTTACCTCGGAGGGAAGGGCATGAGCGCATCCGGACTTATAGAGAACCTTGTCCGCCTGCACCTCGATGCCTACCGGAATGACATCGAGCAATGGCGCAAACTCTGACGGGATTACGGTGGAACAGGTTGAGCCGTTGGATGCACTCCATCGGTTCGACCGATACACAAAGTGAGTTATTACACTCGGAAATCAATCCGACAGGCGGAGGATTTTTGTGTCCTCAAAGACACAGCAAGGTATGTTTTCAGTTACTCGGATGTACCGGAGTAACTGAAAACCCTTGCACCACCGTGGGCAGAATTATCCTCCGAAGTCGGATAATTTCGGGGTTAATTAATCAATGATTAAACAAAGGATAAACTATAAAATTGAAAGAATAAGAAGCATGAAAAAGAACAACAAGTACGGGAGAAATCCCAAATTGAACCCGAAGACGCACTGCGTGATGGTGCGCTTCGATGATGAGGAATGGAACAAGTTCCTCACGATGTACGAAGAGTCACAGGTGTATGCGAAAGCCGTCTTTCTGAAGGCGCATTTCTTCGGAAAGAAGTTCAAAGTGCTGAAAGTAGACAAGACGATGCTGGACTACTACACCAAGCTGTCGGACTTCCACGCCCAGTTCCGTGCCATCGGCACGAACTATAATCAGGTAGTCAAAGAGCTGCGATGCCATTTTTCGGAGAAGAAGGCGATGGCTCTACTCTATAAGTTGGAGAAGCATACCATTGACCTTGTAAAGTTAAGTCGGGAGATTGTGGAGCTTTCGAGGGAGATGCAGAAGTGTTACCAATCCCAATCGGACTGATATGGCATCGGTTAAGGTCAAGTTTCGCCCATCCACCGTAAACGGCAGGGAGGGTACACTCTACTATCAGGTCATCCACAACCGTGTGGTCAGACAGATAAACACAGAGTATAAACTTTTCGTTTCGGAATGGGACAGTCATTCCGAAACGGTCAATTTACATCTTGTTTCAAATAAGGATGGACGGAATAACTATCTACTTTCAATAAGTTCCCGTATCAGATGGGACAAGGACAGGTTGAATAAGATTATACACACGTTATCCCAATCCGGCACATTTGTGACGGATGATATAGTCGCACACTTTCATGACAACAGGCAAGAGTTATCGTTTAACGCTTACATCAGCCAGCAGATAGCAAGACTGAAACGCTTGGGGAAAATACGCACTTCGGAAACCTATACAGCTGCCCTCAGAAGTTTTAGCGGTTTTATGAATGACACAGAGGCCTTGTTTGACCAATTTAATGTGGATTTATTGGCAGAGTACGAGGCTTATTTGAAAGGCAGGGGAAATACGCCCAACACCATATCCTTCTATATGCGTATTCTGAAAGCGGTCTATAACCGTGCAGTGGAAAATGGACTGACGGAGCAACGGCATCCGTTCAAGTCCGTTTATACAGGAGTGGAGAAAACCATGAAGCGAGCCTTATCACTCAATGACATCAAACGTATCAAAGGACTGGACTTGTCATTGAAGCCCAATCTTGATTATGCCCGTGATATGTTCCTGTTCTGTTTCTATACAAGGGGAATGTCATTCATTGATATGGCTTATCTGAGAAAGAAAGACTTGCAGAACGGCACTCTTTCATACCGCAGACGGAAGACGGGACAGCAACTGTTCATCAAATGGGAAAAGTGTATGCAAGAGATTCTTGACAAATATCCGATAAACGAAACGGAGCATCTGCTCCCCATCATTACAAAATGGGACGAAGATTATCGGAAGCAATATGCCAACGAACTTCACCGAGTAAACCATTTGTTGAAGAAAATCGGGAAGCAGTTGGATTTGCCAATACCCTTGACAATGTATGTCGGTCGGCATTCGTGGGCAAGTATCGCCAAGAGCCGTAATGTGCCAGTCTCTGTCATCAGCGAGGGTATGGGGCATGATTCTGAGAACACCACGCAGATTTATCTTGCATCGTTGGATACTACTGTGGTGGATAAAGCCAATAAGAAGATACTGGATTTGCTGTGAATCGGTAGATGTTTAGCGAATCTGTCCAACGCTTGCCAAGAGACGGATATTATAGTGCAAAGTTAAGCAAAACAATGATTTTCAGGATATAGAACACTGAAAATCTTGCCTATTGCCATGCTTTTGTTTTGCGAGATAATCTGAATGTTTTGCGAAAGTTATTCTGAAAATAGCTAAACATGACTATATATCAATAAGATAAGCCAATTTGTCCGTCTCTTGGCAAGAGACAATAGGCACCAACATTATGAGTACAAAGTTTTTCA
>ERZ779895.1947-NODE-1947-length-20126-cov-5.056400_pt1 | contig 20126 bp, 14 predicted proteins | sample MGYA00511093_ERZ779895 | MGnify/ENA primary metagenome ERZ779895 (study PRJEB29588, sample SAMEA2142970) | human gut metagenome | biome: human gut; feature: human-associated habitat; material: faeces | place: Denmark | collected 2008/2010 ... | reverse complement strand
GGCTGCGGCGGCGCAACGGGTTCCTCCAAGGAGCATACCGTAGATTCCCTGATGAGCTGCGGCGCAGAGGTACAGAAGGGCAATCCGCCGACGGAGCGCAAGATTCAGCGCTTGTTCCGTAATCCTGCCGTTACGGCTATGATTAAACGCTGCAACGACTTTGGCGCAGGCGGCGTATCCGTAGCTATCGGCGAGCTGACCGACGGCTTGGTTATCGATTTGGATAAAGTGCCGAAGAAATACGAGGGCTTGGACGGCACCGAGCTGGCTATTTCCGAATCTCAGGAGCGCATGGCGGTAGTTATCGAAGCCGCTAATCGCGACGCCTTTATAAAATATGCCGATGAGGAAAACCTTGAGGCTACCGTTGTAGCCGAGGTTACTGCCGACCCGCGTCTTGTGATGTACTGGCGCGGCGATAAAATTGTCGATTTGTCCCGCGCTTTCCTGGATACTAACGGCGTGGCACAGCATACCAATGTAGTAGTAAGCGAGGAGCAGCAGGATAACGTCTTTGAGCATGTGCCGGAGGAAGCGCAGAAGGCAAAAGATTTGGAAGCTGCCTGGCTCAATAATCTGGGCCGCCTGAATGTGTGCAGCCAAAAGGGTCTGTCCGAGCGCTTTGACAGCACTATCGGCCGCGGCACCGTACTGATGCCCTTCGGCGGCAAAACCCAGCTTACGCCCAGCGAGGGCATGGTAGGACGCATTCCGGTGCTGCATGGTAATACTGACGCCGCTACGGTTATGGCCTGCGGCTATAATCCTGCCGTGGCCTGCTGGAGTCCTTTCCACGGCGCAATGTATGCAGTAACGGAATCCGTAGTTCGCGCCGTAGCTTTGGGCGCCGACCCGATTAAGCTGCGCCTGACATTGCAGGAGTATTTCCCGAAGCTGCACGACGCCAATAGCTGGGGCCAGCCCTTCAGCGCTTTGCTGGGCGCGTTCACTACGCTGGACGCCTTGGACCTGCCTGCCATCGGTGGCAAGGATTCCATGAGCGGGACCTTTATGGATAAAACTGTGCCGCCGACGCTGGTATCCTTTGCCGTAGGCGTAATCGACGGCAATAAGGCCGTGTCCGCAGAATTTAAAGCGGCAGGACATAAGGTTGTATTCCTGTCTTGCCCGCGCGATACTGCGGAGGTGCTGGATTTTGCCGCTTTGCGCAAAAATCTGACTGCCGTTCACAACGCTATGGGAGCAGGCAAAATCGCAGCGGCAGCCGCTGTTAAAGAGGGCGGTATCGCCGCTTTAGTAACGACCATGGCTATGGGCAACGAGCTGGGCTTTGAATTTATTAAGCCCTTCCACGATACGGATAGCCTGTTTACGCTGCAGCCCGGCGGTATGGTTTTGGAGCTGGCCGACGGCGCAGAGCCGGAGGAGCTGTTCGACGGTTTGGATTATATGCTCCTGGGCCACACGACAGAGCAGGCCGGTATTGCCATTAACGATACGCTTATTGCTGCCGATAAGGCTTTGGAGGCTTACCGTGCGCCTTTGCAGACTATCTTCCCGGACAGACTGCCGGAAGCAGAAGAGCCTGTCGATATCAATATGCCTCTGTATAAAGCGGAGCTGTCGCTGACTGCGCCGGTAAATATTGCTAAGCCGCGGGTGTTTATCCCCGTGTTCCCCGGCAACAACTGCGAATACGACAGCGCCCGTGCTTTTGAAGCTGCAGGAGCTGTGGCCGATACCTTTATTGTACGCAATCTGACTGCGGCTGCTATCGAAGAATCCGTAGAGGCCATGGTTAAATATATCAATAACGCTCAAATCGTGATGATTCCCGGCGGCTTCAGCGCTGGCGACGAGCCTGACGGCAGCGGTAAATTTATCGCTACTATGTTCCGCAATCCGCGCATTAAAGAAGCCATCAGCGACCTGCTGGAAAACCGCGACGGTCTGATGCTGGGCATCTGCAACGGCTTCCAGGCGTTAATTAAGCTGGGCTTGGTGCCTTATGGCGAAATCCGCGATTTGTCCGCTGCATCTCCCACGCTGACCTTTAATAATATCGGCCGTCATATTTCGCAAATCGTGACGACCAGAGTGGTTTCCAATAAATCCCCGTGGCTCAGCTGCTGCGAGCCGGGCGAGGAGCACGCTATTGCCGTATCCCACGGCGAGGGCCGCTTCTATGCGCCGGAAAGCGTTATCAAGGAGCTGTTTGCCAACGGTCAGGTAGCTACCCAGTATGTAAATATGCAGGGCGTTCCCACTATGAACACGCCGTATAATCCTAACGGCAGCCTGTACGCTATCGAGGGCATTACCAGCCCCGACGGACGTATTCTGGGCAAGATGGGCCATAGCGAGCGTTTTGCTCCCGGCCTGTTCCGCAATATTGCCGGCGAAAAGGATCAAAAGCTGTTCAAGAGCGGCGTAAATTATTTTAAATAAACAGTGACGTAAAAAGCCATCGCTTCCGTAAAGAGGCGATGGCTTTTTTGCTGGCAAGCTTCTTGCAGTGGGCAAAGCTTTTCTGCGGAGATGATTTATTCCAGCAGCTTTGCTACGTCTGGCAGCGGCGCTATAGTACGCTTTAAGATGCCGTGCATATAAGCTATGGCGATGCCGTAGTTAGTCATAGGCACGTTTTGCTCCAGCGCCGTTTTATTGCGGTACTGCATTTCTTTTTCATTGAGCATACAGGCGCCGCAGTGAACCACCAGCTTGTAGGGACTAAGGTCCTGGGGAAATTCGATACCGCTGGTAAAAACAAATTGAGGCTCGGCCTTGGTATAGGCGCGTATCCAGTTGGGCATTTTCACGGTGCCGATATCCTGGCACTGGCGGTGATGGGTACAGCCTTCGCTGATGAGAATCTTATCGCCGTCGGCAATGCTGTCCAATGTGCGCACGGCTTTAACGGCGTGATAAAGGCTGCCCTTATAGCGAGCCATAAGTATGGAAAAAGAGGTGAGGGGAACGCTGGGCGCCACAATTTGGCTGACCTTGGCAAAGGCCTGGCTGTCGGTGATTACCAGACGCGGAGGTTCTGCTAGCTTGAGCAGCGCTTGGGCCAGCTCTGTTTCCTGAACGACCATGGCGATGCCATTATTATCCAATACATTGCGCAGCACCTGCTGCTGGGGCAGTATCAGGCGGCCCTTGGGCGCGGCGCTGTCGATGGGGGTTACTAGGATTACTGTGTCGAGCGGCTTTAGCAAATCGCCTACCAGCTGGCGTTCCGTTTCCCGCGGCTTGAGGGCGGCGATGGCTTCTTTCAGCTCGCGGATATTCTGACCGGTTTTAGTGCTGACGAGAAAGCAGCTTTTGGTCAGCGTGAGAGCGCTGGCAGTGATGACAGCCTGCTGCATTTCCGCCAGCGTTTCCATTTTATTGAGCACCAGAATTGCAGGCAGGTCCTTGCGCTGTATCTGCTGCCACAGCTCCTTATCTTCTTTGGCTAAGCCTGCGGCGGCGTCGACTACCAAAAGGGCGATATCGGTTTTGTTAAGTACCTGGTAAGCCTTATCGATGCGTTGGCGGCCCAGCTCGCCTTCATCGTCGATGCCCGGCGTGTCGATTATCATAACAGGCCCTAAGGGCAAAAGCTCCATGGCCTTATAAACAGGGTCGGTAGTAGTGCCTTTTTGCTCGCTGACGATGGCTAAGTCCTGACTGGTAAGAGCGTTGATAAGGCTGGATTTACCTGCGTTGCGTCGGCCGAAGATGCCGATATGGATGCGTTCCGCAGCGGGAGTAGTATTTAAGCTCATAAGATTACCTCCTTCAAAGAGCCGTATAGACAAAAAGCACTGAGGAACAAGCCCCAGTGCTTAAAATTCTTGACTTCCTGATAAACGCTGGAAGTATGCGAAAGCCTGCGTAACGGCAGGTTTTAATCAACCAGTTCCAGTTTGGGATTGGGGTTATACTTGCGGCCTGCTTTAGCGCAGTCCTTGCCGTTGACCTTTACGATATCGGCGGTAAAATTGATGTTGCCGTCGAAGAAGGAGGAGCCTACGGCGTAGGTATCTACGGGCACGCCCAGCTCTTCAAAGGCCGCTACGCGGGCAGCGTCAAAGCCGCCGGATACGATAATTTTAACGTGGTTGAAGCCTTCCACATCCAAAGCCCTGCGCACGTTGCAGACCAATTCTTTGCAGACGCCGGTGGGCTTAAAAGTGCCGATTTGGGTCCACAGGCTTTTATCAACCATGCTGCCGGAAGTATCCAGACGCACGCCTGCCAGCTTTTTGCCCAGCTTGCGGGCTACGGCCAAAGAGGTGTTTACGCAGTCGTTGTCGAAATCCACCAAAGCGATGCGGGCGATGGAGGGATCAACGTATTTGTCAAAGGCCTCCGTTGCCGCTACGGTATCGCCGTTATAAGAAGCGATGAGCGCGTGAGGAATAGTGCCCAAGCCTTTGCCGCCGTAGGCGCGGGCATTGGCGTCGGTGGAAAAGCCGGTGATGCCGCCGACCATAGCTGCATAACCGTCAGATTCCTGCGTTTGGTAGATATCATAACGGGCGGGGAAGAACAGAACGGGCTTGCCGTTGGCTGCTTTTACTACGCGGCGTACATTGGTAGCGATGCGGCTTTGACGCGCCAAAATACCCAGATAGAGAGTTTCCAGATGGGCGAAGTCGGCATAGTCGCCTTCGATGGTCATAACGGTTTCCCATTCGCTGACCTCTTCGCCGTCGCGCAGGGAATGAATAACGATGTCTTCCGGATGGAAGGCGCAGGTTTTAATCAGGGCAATAACCTCGTCGGTACCGCAGACTACTACGTTATCGCGGGCAAATACCTGCATCAATACGCGGGGATGATAATTATCGCCGTTTAAAATTTCTTCGGAACGCAGAAAATAAGCGTCGGTATAATAACCGGATTTGATTTCTTCTACAGGAAAGTTAAATTTTTCTACGGGTATTCTTTTAGTCACTTTGAGAACCTCCCAAAAATTTTTCATTAATTAAACATTTCTGTGATTGAATGTTATTGAAAATATGATACAATAATAGCGTTTGTTATTCAAGTGATTTTACAAAAAAATCGTTTTTTGTGACTGACTGATAATGGTGAATACTTATGCAGATAGAAGAAAAACAGATTACCGTGCTGCTGCTGTCCGCGCCTATTGGGTCGGGGCATAAGCTGGCGGCAGAAGCCTTGGAGCAGGAGCTTCTACGCACGCCGGGAGTGCGGGTTGTGCACGGCAATATTTTTGACTTTTTTCCGCGCTTTTTGGGCAGCGCTTTTCTGCGCAGCTATTTGTGGATTTTAGAGCGCTGTCCCTGGCTGTATGCGCTGGCCTATAAATGGGGCGACAGGCAGGGCGGTTCGCTGTGGCTGCGCGGCTTGCTTAACAGTGCGCTGGCCTGGCTGGGGCGCGGCTATTTGAACCGTGTGCAGCCTGACGCGGCGGTGGCGACCCACGCTACTCCGGCCGGTATCGTGGCCTGCTATAAAAAGCGGCGGCCTGATTTATGGCTGAGCGCGGTAGTAACGGATTTTACTATTCACCGCTGGTGGCTGTGCGAGGGTGTGGATACTTATTTTATTGCCGATAAGCTGTTGTGCGGCAAAATTACGCTGCCGGTTGATGTGCAGCCTTTAGGGATTCCGGTGCGCAGGCAGTTTTTGCAGCATGATAAGCAATCATGCCGTCAAGGCTTCGGCTGGGGCGCAGACGAGCGGGTGTGCCTGCTGATGGGCGGCGGCGAGGGCCTGCTGCCCATGGAAGAAATTATGGAAGCGCTGCAGCGGGAACAGATTGCCGGGCTGCGGGTGATAGCCATAACCGGACGCAACGCTAAGCTGGCGGAGCGGCTTCGAAGCCGTTTTGGCAGCAGTATGGAGGTTTACGGCTTTCGGAAGGACGTGCCTCAGCTGATGGCCGCAGCGGATATGATTATTACCAAGGCCGGCGGGCTGACGTCGGCAGAAGTGCTGGCGTTCGATTTAGACTTTTTGGTATATAAGCCGCTGCCGGGGCAGGAGCAGGGCAATGCGCTCTTTTTGCAGCAGTATTGCGGCGTCAGAGTAGCGTATAACGTACAGGAGCTGATGCAATTAGTACGAGCCAGAAGGTCTGACGAAGCGACGCAGCTGCGGCGGCAGCACGCACATCCGCTGGCGGCGCAGCAGATTTGCCGCTATATTCTGGCTAAAGTACGCGGTTGCGGACAGGAAGAGGACGACGTTGTCAGAAAATAGTGCTTGACCGTTGCTGCTTTCTTCTTTATAATGAGAGAAAATTACATATTATGAAGGCTGTGGCGTGAAGGTGGTCCTGACTGCATAATAGAATGATTTACAGGAGGGATTTGCTTTCATGCATAATCTATATTTAGCTGCTTTATGCGCCGTTGTGCCCGGCCTGGGCCGCAAACAGATATTAAAGCTGACGCAGCGCTTAGGCGGCGCTCGCGCCGTATTTGAAGCTGATGCTGAAGCCTTGCTGGCAACAGGGCTGGCAAAGGCGGCGGCCGTGGAAAATTTTATCGCTAACCGCAGCGCAGCGTGGCCGCAGAAAATAGCTTATTTCTGCCGACAGGAGGGCGTAAGGCTGGTAGCCGTAAGCGACGAGGACTATCCGAGCGCTTTGCGGCAGACCTCCGACCCTCCGCTGGTGCTGTATGTTAAGGGAGAACTGCCGCGTACTGATTACTGTTTAGCCGTAGTGGGCTCGCGGGACTGTACGGCTTACGGTGAGCGGGCGGCGGCTTATTTTGCCGGTGCGCTGGCCAGACAGGGCATACCAATTATCAGCGGCGGCGCCCGCGGCATCGATACTGCCGCTCATGAGGCCTGCTTGGCGGCTGGAGGACGGACTGTGGCCGTTATGGGCTGCGGTTTGGATATGGATTATCCTCCGGCAAACAGCGCGCTTTTTCACCGGATTGTGCGGCAGCAGGGAGCGCTGGTAACGGAATATCCTCCGGGCGTAGCGCCTCTGCCCAGCAATTTCCCTGCGCGCAACAGAATTATCGTGGGGATGTCCCGCGGCGTGCTGGTGGCTGAGGCCGCACGGCGCAGCGGGGCGCTGATTACGGCCAATATAGCGGCTGACGAGGGGCGCGATGTTTATTGCGTGCCCGGCAATATTTTTGATCATACCAGTATTGGCTGCCACGATTTGATTCGTACAGGAGCTAAGCTGGTGGATACACCCCAGGATATTTTAGAGGATAAGAACGATTGGGAGCTGCATGTGCGGCAGCACGTCAGCCAGCCGACGATTTTTGACGCAGCGGAGCCTGAAAAGGACGCGCCTGCGGTGACGGTAACTGAGCTGGGCGGCAGGCTGCTGCAAATTTTGCAGGGCGGGGCCTGTACACTGGAGGAGCTGACGGAACGAAGCGGCGCAGATTTTGCCGCCGTCAGCATGGAGCTGCTTGAGCTGCAGGCGACTGGCTTGGCAGACGTCGATCAGGCTCAGCGATACTACCGCAGGTAGGAGGAAAAGGAATGGCTATGAATTTGGTTATCGTGGAATCTCCCACGAAATCCAAGACTATTGAAAAATTTTTAGGAAAAAATTATAAGGTCAAAGCTTCTATGGGGCATCTGCGCGATTTGCCGAAAAGCACCTTCGGCGTAGATGTGGAGAAGGACTTTGAGCCTAAGTATATCAATATCCGCGGCAAGGGCGAGCTGATTAAGGAACTCAAAACTATGGCCAAAAAAGCGGATAAGGTTTATCTGGCAACTGACCCTGACCGTGAGGGAGAAGCAATCAGCTGGCATTTGGCTCATATCCTTGGCTTGGAAGAAGATAAGAGCTGCCGCATCGAGTTTCACGAGATTACCAGCAGCGCGGTAAAGGATGCGATTAAGCATCCGCGGGCCATCGATATGGATATGGTTGACGCACAGCAGGCGCGGCGTATTTTAGACCGCATTGTCGGTTATCAGCTAAGCCCGCTGCTGTGGCGCAAAATACGTAAGGGATTGAGCGCAGGCCGCGTGCAATCCGTAGCCGTGAAGCTTGTAGCCGATCGTGATAAGGAAATTGAAGCTTTCGTGCCCCAGGAATACTGGACGCTGAACGCTAAGCTGCGGGAGCATGCTAAAGCGCCTATTTTTGAAGCGGAGACTGTAAAATACAAGGGCAAAAAGCTGGAGCTGACCTCAGCAGAGCAGGCTCATGCTGCTGAAGCAGCTTTGGCCAATGCAGCTTATATCGTCAGCAAGGCAGAACGCAAGGAGCGCAAGCGTCATCCGATGCCGCCCTTTACCACATCTAATTTACAGCAGGAAGCTAACAAGAAGCTGAATTTTTCCGCTAAGAAAACCATGATGGTGGCTCAGCAGCTTTATGAAGGCGTTTCTTTGGGCAAGGCGTCCGTAGGCTTGATAACTTACATGAGAACGGATTCTGTGCGTCTGGCCGACGTAGCTGTCGACGAGATTCGCAATTATATTAAGGATAGCCTGGGGCAGGAGTTTTGCTCGCCTAAGCCTAATCATTACAGCGCTAAAAAGAATGCGCAGGACGCTCACGAGGCTATTCGTCCTACCAGCGTACTGCGTACTCCCAGCGAGGTTGCCGGCCATTTGACCAGCGACCAGCTGAAGCTGTATACGCTGATTTGGAAACGCGCCGTCGCCAGTCAGATGAGCGACGCCGTTTATGACGTTACTACGCTGCTTATCGACGCCGGTGATTATCAGCTGCGCGCCAGCGGTTCCATTCTGCGCTTTGCCGGCTTCTTGGAGCTGAACGGCGGCAAGAGCGCCGATGAGGAAAAGGATAAGACCGTACCTTATATCGAGCCGGGCAGCAAGCTGGTGCTGCATAAGCTGCTGCCGGCAGAACAGCATTTCACTGAGCCGCCTGCGCATTTTACCGAAGCGACGCTGATTAAGGAGCTGGAGGAAAAGGGCATTGGCCGTCCTTCCACCTATGCTCCTACTATCGTAACGATTATCAGCCGCGGCTATGTGGTTAAGGAAGGTAAAAAGCTGCTGGTGACGGAGCTGGGACTATTGACCATAGATATGCTGACAGAATATTTCAAGGATTTGATTAATATACCTTTTTCCGCAGAATTAGAGGGGCAGTTGGACGAAATTGCCGAGCATAACATCTCCAAGGAGCAGGTGCTGCATAATTTCTACGGCCCCTTCGCTAAGGATTTGGCAAGAGCTAACGAAGAAATCCCCGCAGTTGATCTGCCGGTGGAGGTAACGGACATTCCCTGCGAAAAATGCGGCCGCATGATGGTAGTTAAGGAAGGACGTTTCGGCAAGTTTTTGGCTTGCCCGGGCTTCCCCGACTGCCGTAACGCCAAGCCGATTTTAAAAAAGATAGGCGTAGCTTGCCCCGTATGCGGCGGCGAGCTTATCGAGCGCAAAACCAAAACCGGCAAAACCTTCTACGGCTGCGAAAAGTACCCTGAATGCGAATACACTACCTGGGATTTGCCCTTGCAGGAGAAATGCGCCAAATGCGGCCATATGCTGGTAGAGCATACCGAACGCAGCGGGCGCAAGCGTAAATATTGCAGCAATACTGAATGCGTTGACGCGCGACCTGTACGGCCTGCTGCCGTTAAGGAACAGGAACCGCCTAAGACAGCCGCTAAAAAAACCGCTCGCGGCGGCAGAAAGAAGGCTGCTAAATGAAACCGGTTCATGTAATAGGCGCTGGCTTGGCAGGCTGCGAGGCCGCCAATCAGCTTACTAAAAGAGGAATTCCCGTTATTCTGCACGAAATGCGGCCGCTGAAAAGCGACGCTGCACATAAAACTGCTTATTTTGCCGAGCTGGTATGCAGCAACAGCCTGCGCGCCGGAAATATTGAAAATGCCGTAGGCTTGTTAAAGGAAGAAATGCGCCGCTTAGGCTCGCTGATTATGGAGCAAGCGGACAAGCATCAGGTGCCGGCAGGCGGAGCCTTGGCCGTTGACCGTGACGGCTTTGCCGCAGGCGTAACGGAGGCCGTGCGCAGCAATCCTTTGATTACCGTCGTGCATGAGGAAGTAACCGACTTGCAGAGTTTGGAGGGTATCGTCATCGTAGCCAGCGGGCCGTTGACCTCCGATGCTCTTTCTGATAATATTAAGGAAATGCTGCGCGAGGAATATTTCCATTTCTTCGATGCGGCAGCTCCCATAGTAACTGCTGATTCGCTGGATTATGACAAGGTGTACCGCGCTTCCCGCTATGATAAGGGCGGGGCGGATTATCTTAACTGTCCCTTTTATAGCAAAGAAGAGTATGTGGCTTTTTGGCAGGCTTTGTGCGCTGCCGAAAGTGCGCCGGTAAAGGATTTTGAGCACGATGTTTTTGAGGCCTGTATGCCTATTGAGGAAATGGCGGCCCGCGGCGAGGACACCATGCGCTTTGGTCCTCTGAAGCCTGTGGGCTTGATTGACCAGCGTACCGGAAAGGAAGCCTATGCTGTAGTACAGCTGCGTCAGGATAACGCCGCCGCTTCGCTGTATAATATCGTAGGCTTTCAGACTCATTTGAAATGGCCGGAGCAGCGCCGCGTGTTCGGTATGATTCCCGGTCTGGAGAAAGCTGAATTTGTGCGTTACGGCGTAATGCACAAAAATACCTATCTTAATTCGCCACAGCTTTTGGATAAGCATTTCTGCCTGCACAACGATAAGCGCTTTTATTTTGCTGGGCAGATGACCGGCGTAGAGGGTTATGTGGAATCGGCGGCGTCGGGGCTGATGGCAGGCATTGCCGCAGCGCGGGCGGCGCTGGAGCTTTCGGAAGCAGATTTCCCTGCGGAAACGGCTCACGGCGCTTTGGCTAATTACATCAGCAATCCGGCTATAGAAAACTTCCAGCCTATGAATATAAATTTCGGGTTGATTCCGCCGCTGACAGTGCGTATCCGTAAGAAAAAAGAAAAGAACGCGCAAATTGCTGCCAGAGCTTTAGAAGCGTTGGAAAATTTTCAAATGCTGCTGGAAAAATAAGATAATTGGTTGTGCCATTTGGTATTTCCGTTTTTTCCGGTTGTAACACATATGTATTATAATCCTATGTTTTTGTAAAAAATATTGCATTTTTTCTTGATTTAATTCTTGGTTTATGATACAATTTTCGTTGTGTAATACGGACGGTCCGCTGTGGGGTTCACACATGAACGTCTATGATTTAGGAGGACATTATGAACATTATTGAAGTATTGGAACAAGAACAACTGCGTTCCGACATCCCTGATTTTAAAGCAGGCGACACCGTAAAAGTTTATTGCAAAATCGTTGAAGGCAGCAGAGAGCGTATTCAGCTGTTTGAAGGCGTTGTTATCGCCCGCAGCGGCTCCGGCGTTCGTGAAAACTTTACCGTTCGTCGTATTTCCTACGGCGTAGGCGTAGAAAGAACTTTCCCGGTTCACAGCCCGCGTATCGAAAAGATTGAGGTTGCACGCCGCGGTATCGTTCGCCGCGCTAAACTGTACTACCTGCGCAACCTGACTGGTAAAGCAGCTCGTATCAGAGAAAAACGCTAATTCAGCGAAGATGTTCATGAATAATGAGAGGGACTGTAACATTAGTAGTGCAGTCCCTTTTATTATGGCGCAATTTCCCTGCGGCTTGCAGGTATTTTTTACATAACTGCCATAAGTTGCCCATGACGGCACGCGATTTTTATGTTAAAATAAAAGCATAAATTGTTTTAGAGAGGGGACTTTATAATTGAGCAGCAAAAAAGAAATTTCCTGGCAGGACAGCGCCAGCGATTGGCTGGTATCTATAATTGTCGCCGTCGCTCTGGCTTTTTGTATCCGTACTTTTTTAGTGGAGCCCTACATGGTTGAAGGCTCGTCCATGTATCCCACGCTGGTCAACCACGAGCGGCTGATTGTGGATAAGCTGAGTTATTTTGTGTCCGACCCCAAGCGCGGCGAGATTGTGGTGTTCCGCTTCCCCAAGGATGAAAGCCGGGACTTTATCAAGCGCGTTATCGCAGTGGGCGGCGATACGATAGAGATGCGCAACGGTCAGGTGCTGGTCAACGGCACGGCGTTGAAAGAAAATTATATTTATAAGGACGACCCCAAGGGCCGCAATCTTTCCAACTTCCGCAAGACGGTAGTACCCGAAGGAACCATTTTCGTACTGGGCGACAACCGCAATAATTCCGAGGACAGCCGCTTTGCCGACGTGGGCTTTGTGCCCCATAAGCTGGTGAAGGGTCGGGCGCTGGCAGCCTTCTGGCCTTTAAGCCAGGCGCGGGTTATCAAGGCTGACACAGGTATGGGCCAATGAGGCTGGAGGATTTTAAAATTCAATGGTTCCCCGGCCATATGACCAAGGCCAAACGCATGATGGAAAGCCAGATTAAGCTGGTGGACGTGGTGGTGGAAATGCTGGATGCGCGTATTCCCCGCTCCAGCACCAATCCCATGCTGCAAAATATTTTAGGCGCCAAGCCTAAGGTCATCGCTTTGAATAAGGTGGATATGGCGGACAAGGCGCAGACCGAGCGCTGGCTGGAAAAGCTGAAGGACAGCGGCTTGCCGGTGTGCAAGGTGGACTGTGCGACGGGCAAGGGCGTGAAGCAGCTCATTGGCGCTATTCAGCTGGCAGCCAAGCCGGTGATTGATAAATGGCTGAAAAAGGGTGTGCGCAACCGTCCCGTGCGCGTGATGATCGTAGGCATTCCCAACGTGGGCAAGTCTACGCTGATTAACCGCTTAGTCGGGAAAAATAAAGTTATGGCTGCCGATAAGCCCGGCGTGACCCGCGGCCAGCAGTGGGTGACGATCGCCAAGGGATTGGAGCTTTTGGACACGCCCGGCGTGTTGTGGCCGAAATTTGAAGACCCCGGCGTGGGCTTCGCTTTGGCGGCGACAGGCGCAATTAAGGAGGACGTTTTTGACAGAGAAATGGCCGTGGAGCTGCTGCTGGATTTTTTAATCCGCAAGTATCCCGAGGCCTTGCAAATTAAATATGTAGTGAGCTTAGAGGCTGGCGACGACGTTAATGCCGTGATGGCGAAAATCGCCGAAGCCCGCGGCTGTTTAAAGGCCGGCGGTTTGCTGGATTTGGATAAGGTGGACCAACTGGTGCTGCGGGATTTCCGCTCCGGCCGCTTGGGCAGCTTTACCATCGACGAGCCCTAAGTTATGAGGTTTTGATTTTGAGAACCGCTTTGTAGTACCATTTGCACTATAAAGCGGTTTTTATGCAATTTTTCAGGCTTTTAGAAAATTATTTTACAAATGGAGAGTGAAGTAATGAAAATCAACGAGGTTAAGGAGCTGCTGGCAGGCCAGCCGGCGGCGGAGCAGATGGAAGTTTTGCGGCAGGACGGGCGCAGCGGCGTGCAAAAGCTGCTGGCCGCCTACGACAAACGCCTAGCTAAGGCTGCGGCTGAACGGCAGCGCTTTGAGAAAATGCTGCGCTACGAGCGTATTTATTATGGGAAGGGCGCGCAATATGTGGCGGGCGTGGACGAGGCCGGACGCGGGCCGCTGGCCGGGCCTTTGGTTATCGCCGCCGTTATTTTGCCGCAGGAAAATTTTATCAGCGGGCTTAACGATTCCAAGCAGCTCAGCGCCGCCAGACGCGAGGCTTTGTACGGCGAAATTATGGAAAAGGCTTTGGCAATAGAGGTAAATATCGTCAGCGTCGGCAATATTGACGCTTATAATATTTACAGCGCTACGCAGCGGGGCATGGCGGCGGTACTGGAGCATTTGCCGCTGCGTCCCCAGGTCGCTTTGATTGACGCTATGCCGGTGCAGGCAGCGGGAATCGAAACAGTTTCCATTATTCACGGCGACGCTTTGAGTGCGTCCATCGCCGCCGCGTCCATCATTGCCAAGGTAACTCGTGACCGCATTATGGAACGTCTGGATAAGCTTTATCCCGCTTACGGCTTCGCGCAGAACAAGGGCTACGGCAGCGGCGCGCATATGCAGGCGCTTGCAGCGCATGGCGCTACCAAATGGCACCGCCGTAGTTATGAGCCGGTCAAAAGCATGGGGCTGCCGCCGGTAAACGCTGCGGAAGATATTTTATATGCGCCCCAGCTCGACGCTTATGAATACCCGGTCGAGGATTAAACTGGGGGAATACGGCGAAAACGCGGCCTGCGCTTATTTAAGGCGGCAGGGATACACGATTTTGGCGCGTAATTTTCGCTACCGCCGTTACGGTGAAATTGATATTGTTGCCAGTAAAGCCGGGGTATTGAGCTTTATTGAGGTCAAGACGAGGGCTTCGCAGCGCTATGGCGCGCCTGCGGAAGCCGTAAACTTGACGAAGCAAAGAAAAATCTATCGTTGTGCCGAATATTACCTCCAATGCGCGGGGCTGATGGACTGCATACCGGTGCTTTCCTTTGATGTAGTTGAAATTATCATAGAAGGCACTGCGGTTGTGCAGCTCAGGCATTATCCGCATTGCTTCTGAAACGAGAAGAGGAGTGTAAATATGTTTGCGCAAATTTTAGGAGAAACTACCTGCGGAATCGACGGAGTACAAATTTTAGTGGAGGTGGACGTGAGCAACGGCCTGCCAAATTTTGATTTAGTGGGCCTGCCTGCGATGGCGGTGCGCGAATCCAAGGAACGGGTGAAGGCGGCGCTGCGCAATTCCCATTATCCTTTCCCTATGACGAAAATCACGGTGAATTTAGCGCCCGCGGATTTGCGTAAGGAGGGCAGCGGCCTGGATTTGCCCATCGCCGTGGGTTTGCTGTGCTGCTGCCGTTTGCTGGATGCGGAAAAGGTTAATGAAAAAGTTTTTGTAGGCGAGCTGTCGCTGGACGGACGTATCCGTAAGGTATCCGGCGTGTTGTCCATGATTATGGACGCGAAACGCAGCGGTGCTAAGGAAATTTTTATTCCGCAGGCTAACGCTGCCGAGGGCAAGCTCATTCACGGCATTACGGTTTATACGGCCAATACTTTAAGCGAAATCGCAGAGCATTTGCAGGGCAAAACGCTGCTGACGCCTTTACCGAAGGAAAATATTCTGCAGAACCAGCAGCGCGTTTATCACGTGGATTTTGCAGACGTTAAAGGACAGCTGGTGGCGAGGCGCGGTCTGGAAATCGCCGCTGCGGGGGGACACAGCATTTTGCTGGTGGGTTCGCCGGGATGCGGCAAGACGATGCTGGCGCGGCGCATGGTGACGATTCTGCCGCCGATGACGGAGGCCGAGGCGCTGGAGGTTACGAAAATTTACAGCATCGTGGGCCTGTTGCCCCAGGCCGACAGCGTTATGCTGGAGCGGCCCTTTCGCAGCCCGCATCACAGTATTTCCGGCAGCGCGCTTTTGGGTGGTGGTTCCACGCCGCGTCCGGGCGAGGTGACGCTGAGTCATAACGGCGTTTTGTTTTTGGACGAGCTGCCGGAGTTTGAACGCTATACCTTGGAAATGCTGCGGCAGCCCTTGGAGGACGGCGAGGTTAATATTTCCCGCGTGCGCGCGGCCTTGACCTTTCCCAGCCGTTTTATTTTGGTAGCCGCTCAGAACCCGTGTCCCTGCGGTTATTTGGGCGACAAGCTGCACCGCTGCACCTGCAAGCAAAAGGATATCGACGCTTACCGACGCAAAATTTCCGGCCCGCTGATGGACAGAATGGATATGCAGATAAATCTGGCGCGGGTGGAATTTGCCGAACTGAAGGAAAAGGCGGAAGGAGAAAGCTCGGCCGCAATTCGGGAACGAGTGGTTAAGGCCAGACTGATTCAGCAGCGGCGGCTGGAGCAGTGGGGCCTGTACTGCAACGCGCAGATGGGGCGCAGCGAGGTAGTAAAATATTGCAAGCTGGACGACAACGCTCAAGCAGTTATGGAAAAATATTTTAATATGCTGCATTTGAGCGCCCGCAGCCACGACCGCATTTTAAAAGTGGCGCGCACGATTGCCGATTTGGCCGCCAGCGAGCAGATTACCGCTAGGTACATTGCCGAAGCGATTCAGCTGCGCACCAGCGTGAGCAATTAAAAAATTAAGAAACGAAAAATTCTTTTTATAACTTAATTCCATAGCTATTTTCTGAAAAGGAATGCTTGCAATAATTTACTGGAGCTAAAATGCTTAGCTTGATTATGTAATATTTTTTCAGATAGTCAGATATTGGCTATCTGATTTTTTATACTATTATTAGATGTTAAAGCCAAGACCTATTACAACTTTCAAGGCAAACAAAAAAGCGGTTCTTCTTTCGAAGAACCGCATGGTTTGCGTGGTGCCGAAGGCCGGACTCGAACCGGCACGAGCGTGAACCCGCTTGATTTTGAGTCAAGTGCGTCTGCCAATTCCGCCACTTCGGCAACTCTTGGCTCCGAACAACTCGGAACAATGAGTATTATACTAGCTTATAATGCGTTTGTCAACTGTTTTTGCAGAAAAATTTGAGCAAGCGCAATTTTATTTGCCGAGCAGCGCTTTAAGCTCCTGCAGCTTGCCGGCAAATTTTTGCAGCGTAATGGTAACGGGCTGAGGAGTATTTAAATCTACGCCGGCGTTTTGGAGAATGTTGAGGGAATAATCGCTGCCGCCAGCTTTAAGGAAGCCTAAATATTTTTCCACCGCGCCGGGCTGCCCGCTGAGGATGGCGCTGGCGAAGGCAGTGGCAGCGCTGTAACCGGTGGCGTATTTGTAAACGTAGAACGGCGTGTAGAAATGAGGGATGCGGGACCATTCGCTGGCTAATTCCTTATCAACAGTTAAGGCGGGGCCGTAATAGCGTCGGTTGCTATCCAGCCAATAGTCTTCCAGCTTTTCGGCCTGCAGCGAGCGTCCAGCGGTAATTTCGCTGTGAATAAATTTTTCAAATTCAGCAAATTGTACCTGACGGTAAACCGTGGTGCGCACTGCTTCCAAAAATTGATTGAGCAGATAAATTTTCTGCTCGTCCGTTGCGTGCTTGAGAGTGTATTCCAAAAGCAGGTTTTCGTTGGTGGTGGAGGCTACCTCGGCGCAGAAAATAGTGTATTCGGAATTTACATAGGTTTGGTTGTGGCTGCTGTAGTAGCTGTGCAGCGCGTGCCCCATTTCGTGGGCTATGGTGGAAACGCTGCTGTAGCGCTGCTGATAGTTGAGCAGCACGAAGGGGTGTACGCCATATACGCCCCAGGAATAAGCGCCGGAACGCTTGCCTTTATTTTCGTAGGCGTCAATCCAGCCGCCGGTTAAGCCTGTATGCAGAGTGGCGACATAATCTTCGCCCAAAGGGGCCAGCGCGTCTTCTACCTTGGCGCAGGCTTCGGGGAAGGTGCAGGAAAAGCTGTCGGCTGCGGACGAAAGCGGCACATAAAGGTCGTAGGGATGCAGCTCGTCGTAGCCTAAGACGTCTTTTTTCAGCTGAATATATTCGTGCAAAGGCGCTAAGTTATCATGTACAGTTTGAATAAGGCCGTCGTACAGGCTGGAGGGAATATTATCCTCGGCGAGGGCGGATTCCAGCGTATCCTTGTAATTATGTACAGATGCATAGAAGAAAGCCGTGCGGGCGCTGCCAGTGAGAGTCGTTGCTAAGGTGTTGCGGAATTTATGGTAGGTTCCCATCAGGGCTTGGAAGGAATTTTTACGCAGCTGGCGGTCGGAGGAGGACATATTGAGCATATAATTGCCTTCACTGACTACGGCAGGCTTCCCTGCGCCGTCGGTAATCGGCGGGAACTGCATATCGGCGCTTACCAGAGCGCGGAAAGCGTTAGCTGCGGAGCTGGTAGCCAAACGGCTTTGAGCAAAAAGAGCTTCCTTGTCTGCTGAAAGTACATGATTAGCAAGGCGCATTAAATTGGAAATATAAAATTTATATTCGGCCAGCAGCGGCTCGCTGTCCAGCATTTCCTGCACTTTTTTTTCGCCGAGAGCCAGCATTTCCGGCTCGATGAAGGAATTGGCGCTGCTGAAGGATGCGGCCAGGCCTTCTGCTTCGCCTGACAGAGCCTGCAGGTGCTGGTCGGTGTTATCAGCATCCTGCTGCAGGCGTGCGTAAGCATAAATTTTATCGAGCATTTGCGACAGCTCATCCTGGAGCTTGAGCGCGCTGTAAAGCACTTGCGCGTTGTTCAAAGTACCCTGTAAAGCAGCCAGCTGCGGCAGCTTGGCTTTAAAATCAGCGCAGGCCTGCTGCCAGTGTGCTTCGTCGGCGTAAATATCCTGTACGCGCCATTTCCATTCTGCGGGAATATCGGCACGGTTGACGTTGCTGCCGTGAGCCGGTATGTTTATATTTTTGTCTGACATGAAAATCAACTCCTTGCAAATTTTAGAATCATACCTTATCATTATACCACAAGGGCATATGTTGTACATCAGTTCTCGCGTCGCCTTTGGCTCGCGAATCACTGTGTACAACATTATACCATAAAATTAAAATATGGATTCGGAAGAAAAAGAGGCAATATTGAATGAAGGTACTTTTAACTGCTATCAACAGTAAATATATTCACACTGGATTGGGTCTGCGTTATGTGGGCGAATATGCTAAAAGCAAGGGCCATAGCGTCAAACTGTTGGAGGAAACTATCAATACGCCTATTTTGGCGGTTCTGGAAAAAATTATGCAGGGCGAAGCGCAGGTTTATGGTTTTTCAGTGCATATCTGGAACAAGCTGTTCGTATTCAGATTGATTAAAATGCTGCGTAAGCTGCGGCCTGAGGCTGTCATTGTCATCGGTGGGCCGGAGGTTGCTTTTGACGCGGAACGTATATTTAAGGAGCTGCCTGCCGCTGATTATATCGTGCAGGGCGAGGGCGAGACAATTTTCAGCGGGCTGCTGCATAGTTTGGAGCTGGGCGGTTCTGTGCCGCGGCATATTGCTTATGTCAAGAATGGGAAAGTGGAGCTGAACGGCGGCACGGTGGTGCTGACGGATTTGGCAGAGCTGCCCTTTCCTTATCCTGATTTGCCTGAGGTGTTGGCAGAGCATAAAATAGTGTACTATGAATGTACGCGCGGCTGTCCTTTCCATTGCGCTTATTGCTTATCGGGAATTTCGCGGTCGGTGCGCCGTCGTCCTTTGGGCATGGTTCTGCGTGATTTAGATAAATTCATCGCGGCAGGGGCACCGTTAGTGAAATTTGTCGACCGTACTTATAATTTAGATGAAGAATATTTTTTGCCGATTATGCGTCATTTAGCTGTGGCCGATACCAAAGCTACCTTTCATTTTGAAATCAAAGCGGATATTTTATCGGAGAAGGTACTGGATTTTTTAGCTACAGTGCCTAAAGGGCGTTTTCAGCTGGAGATAGGTATTCAAAGCACGCATCAGCCGACGCTGAAGGCTATTAACCGTCAGGATAATTGGGTGAAGCTGTCGGCTAATGTACGCAGACTGTTATCGTTTAAAAATATTCATATTCATGTGGATTTGATTGCGGGCTTGCCTTATGAGGATTTGCCAACCTTTGCCAAATCCTTTAACGATGTCTATAGCTTGCAGGCGGATATGCTGCAGCTGGGCTTTTTGAAGGTGCTGCCGGGGACGCAGCTGTGCCGCGAGACGCAAAAATATGGTTTGGCGTATATGGATGAACCGCCTTACGAAATTCTGGCGACTAAATATATACCCTACGGTGATATGCAGCTTTTGAAGCGCGTGGAAAATATTTTGGACCAAACCGGCAACAGCGGAGCCTTTCCGCATATTTTAGCGGCGTTGATAGAGCGCAGCGGAGCGGAAACTTTCGCTTTTTATCAGCAGCTGACAGATTGGTGGGTGCAGAAGGGATATTACCCACAGACTCATAATACTAAAGGCACAGCACAAATTTTGCAGCAATATATAATTGAGCATTTCACAGACGAGCAGGCCGCAGCATTGCAGGAAATATTGCGCTATGATGTGTTTATGGCTGTTCCGGGGTGGCGGCCTGAATGGCTTGACTGGCAGAGCGAAGCGATTTTTAATATCGTATCTGACTTTTGGCGTAATGAAGCGCTTGTACAGCAGTATATTCCCGGTTATAGGTTCAGCAGTTGGCGGCAGATTCATAAGAACTATCCTATCGAGCTATTTAAAACGCATTGGCAAACTGGAGAAGCGGGAGAATACTATGTGATGCTGGACAATAGCGGTGAAGAAAAACGCGCCGTTTTATTGCCGTTGGGCGTATAGTGAGGGAGCTTCATGGCGACACAAAGAAAATTTGTTAAAAAAGTTACGAAAAAAGTAAAAAAGGGTGTTGACAATCGGAAAGCAGAGTGGTATTATATACAAG
>ERZ779895.1943-NODE-1943-length-20165-cov-5.156887_pt1 | contig 20165 bp, 12 predicted proteins | sample MGYA00511093_ERZ779895 | MGnify/ENA primary metagenome ERZ779895 (study PRJEB29588, sample SAMEA2142970) | human gut metagenome | biome: human gut; feature: human-associated habitat; material: faeces | place: Denmark | collected 2008/2010 ... | reverse complement strand
GGCGGCGGCGCAGCGCCGCAAATAAAGCGTCGCCCGCAACTCGCAGCAAAGCCGCGCCCGCCGCCTCCTGCAAAACGCCGCTGAAAGCGGCTCGCGCCTCTGCCTCCTTATTCTGCCGCACATACAGGCAAATTTCTAAAGCTAATGCCCTGCCGTCCATAAGGCTTACAGGTTAATATCGCCTTCGTAAACGTCGCCGCTGACCGGGTCCACCGTTACCAGCGCGCCGTCCGGCAGCAGACTGGTAGCCCTGGCCGCGCCTACGATAACGGGCAGTCCGCAGGTAATGCCCACGATAGCCGTCGAAGAGGTCAAGCCGCCCTCCTCGGCAATAATTGCCGCCGCCTTAGCGGAAGCGGCGGGAACATATTCGTCGTTCAATACGTCTACGACCAGTATATCGCCCTTTTGCAGCTTATCGCGAAAGTCGCCGGCGCTGCTGGCGATGCAGATGCGTCCGGTTACGGATTTGCGGCCGATACCGGTACCGTTAATAAGTTTATTGCCCACAGTAACCACCTTAATTAAATTGGTACTGCCTGGAGTGCCGATAGGTACGCCGGCAGTTATAACAACGGAAGCGCCATCGCCGATAGCGCCGTTATGCAGAGCGCATTGCAGCGACAGCTCGATCATTTCGTCAGTATTGGTCGAATAAGGCCCCAAAATAGGCTGAACGCCCCAATACAGCTGCATGGCGCGCACACTCTTTTCCAAGCGGGACACGGCCACCACTGTAGAGCAGGGCTTGTACTTGGCAATCATCCGCGCCGTGAAGCCCGATTCGGTAATTGTTAAAATAGCGTCCGCCCTGATTTCCTGCGCAATCTGCACCGTGGCATGGCTGATGGCGTCCGTGGAATGAATGCGCTCGCTGATGCCCTTCTTCCTGAACAGCGCCACATAATCCAGGGACTGCTCCGTGCGCATGGCAATTTTAGCCATGGTCTGCACAGCCTCCAAGGGATATTTGCCCGAAGCCGTTTCGCCGCTGAGCATGATAACGTCCGTGCCGTCGAAAATAGAATTGGCCACGTCGCTGGCCTCGGCGCGGGTAGCGCGGTAGCTGCTGATCATGCTTTCCAGCATTTGGGTAGCGGTGATAACTGGCTTGCCCGCCTTATTGCAGCGGCTGATAATATCCTTCTGCACCAAAGGCACGTCCTCCGTAGGAATTTCCACGCCCAAATCGCCGCGGGCCACCATAATGCCATCGGACACGTTGATGATTTCGTCGATATGCTCCACACCGGCTTCATTTTCGATTTTAGAAATGATGCCCATACGCACACCGGCTTCCTCCAGCACCTTGCGGATAGCAATAACGTCGTCCGCCTTCTGCACAAAGGAAGCTGCGATATAATCTATATCGTGCTGCGCGGCAAAAAGGATGTCGGCCCTGTCCTGCTCCGACAGGAAGGGCAGCTGCAGCTCCACGCCGGGGCAAGCCACACGCTTGCGGGAGCTCAGCTCGCCGCCGTTGACAACCACCGTATGAATCTTACAGCCGTCGATAGCCGTAACGCGCAGGGACAAAAGACCGTCGGCCAGCAAAATACGGCTGCCTGCTTCCAATTCCTGCGGCAGCCCCGCATAGTTTACATGAGCCATCTGCTGGTCGCCCAAATAGTCCTCCGTAGTCAGGGTGAACTCGTCGCCCTCCTGCAAAAATATCTTATCGTCGGCAAAAAGGCCTAAACGCATTTCCGGGCCCTTGGTATCGGCGATAGTAGCGACTACCTTACCGGCCTGAGCCGCCGCCTGGCGCACCAGCGCCAAACGCTTTGCATGATCCGTATGGCTGCCGTGAGAAAAGTTGAAGCGCGCCAAATCCATACCGGCCTCGATCATCTTCTGCAGCAGCTCTGCGTTATCCGTACTGGGGCCCACTGTACAAATGATTTTCGTTTTCTTCATCGCAACTGTTCCCCCTAGCATTGAAACTTATTTTCACACAAAACCTCGTAAGCGTCCTCCGCTTCGGAAACGGGCACGCAGATTTCATAAGCCTTGGTATGCTTGCCGCCTGCGCTCTTGACCCGCACCAAAAAGCCGTTGTCCGTCAGCAGCTTTTGCAGCCGCTGGGCCATAGCTTCGGTTTGAGCGATATACAAAACTTTCCACATGATTCGTACAACTCCATTGTGATTACTAGCTTCATTCTATATGCAAAGTAGCTAGAGGCAGGCTGAACAGGATTCAGTATGCCTCTAGCCGTAAAACTTATTTATTCCTTATAGGCCTTAATCTTGGCGATCAGCTTAGGCAGAATGACATTGACGTCGCCTACGATGCCGTAATGGGCTACGGTGAAAATAGGCGCGCTGGCGTCCTTGTTGATAGCCACAATGATATCCGATTCCTTCATGCCGGACAAATGCTGAATAGCGCCGCTGATGCCGCAGGCAAAGTAAATGCGCGGAGCGACGGTTTTGCCGGATTGGCCTACCTGCTGGGAATGCGTGAGCCAGCCCTCGTCCACAACTGCGCGGGAGCCCGCTACAGCGCCCTTTTCAAACAGGCCTGCCAGCTCTTCCAGCAGCGCGAATTTATCCTGACTGCCCATACCGCGACCGCCGGCCGCGATAACCTCGGCGTCCTCGATTTTAATGGTATTGCCGCCGGCCAGGGGAGCTTTGCTCAGCAGCTCAACCTTGGTTTCCGTGCCTGCTGCCGGGGTGAAGGCAATAACCTCGCCGGTGCGGCCTGCATCCGGAGCCAAGGCCTTGAATACCTTGGGACGAACGGTACCCATTTGCGGACGGTGCTCGTCGCAGACGATGGTAGCGTAAATATTGCCGCCCAAAGCCGGACGGGTCCAGGTAACCAGCTTATCCTCAGTCATATCCAGAGCGGTGCAGTCGGCGCACAGGCCGGTGTGCAGGCGGGCCGCTACGCGCGGAGCCAGGTCGCGGCCGTCACTGGTAGCGCCCAGTACCAGGGCAGAAGGCTTATATTCCTTAACCAGCTGGCAAATTGCGTCCGTATATAAATCAGTATTATAATCTGCATATTGAGCGCCCGCTACCACATAAACCTTTTCTGCGCCTGCGGCAATCAGCTTCTGCGGAATATCGCCCGCTTCGGCGGCGATCAGCACGGCGCAGCATTTTTCACCGGCCTTTGCAGCCAGCTCGCTGGTAGCGCCCAGCAGCTCGTAGGTAACGCCCACGGGCTCGCCGTTTTCCAGCTCGGCGATAACCCACAGGTCTGCTCCCTGATTATTTTCCACAGCCTGCTTTTCAGCGGCGGCAGCCTCCGGAGCGATGGCCTCTACCGGGCATTCTCCCACGCAAGCGCCGCAGGAAATACAGGCCTCGCCGTCGACCATAGCCTTACCGTCAACCATACTAATTGCGCCTACGGGGCAAACTGCCTCACAGGATTGGCAGCCAATACATTCTTCTCTATTTACTTTCATTGCCATTACATTCACCTCAGCGAGAAATAATTTTTGCTGCTACCAGCTTATCGAACAGCATATCCACGGCCTTATCGGCATCCTCTTCCGCAATAATTTCGCTATGGATTTCAGGCGGAACCGGCGTAAAGGATTTTTTAACCTTAGTCGGAGAACCAATCAGGCCCACAGTGGCCTCGTCGATGCCCAAATCAGCGACGGTCAGCGTCGGAATCTTAGCCTTGCGGGCTTTCATCTTGCCTTTAATGCTGGCAAAGCGCGGCTCCTTTTCCGCTTTGGTAACGGTAACCAAGAGCGGCGCGGGAGCGGCCATGATCATAGAGCTGCTTTCAGTTTCACGCTCGGCAACAAATTTGCCGTCCGCATATTGCAGGCTCAACGCGCCGGTAATCTGGGGAATGCCCAGATGCTCGGCAATTTCCGGGCCAACCTGAGCGGTATCGCCGTCCACAGCCTGCTTGCCGCATAAAATCAAATCAAATTCGCCCAAATGCTTAATAGCGGCGGCCAAAGCCAGGCTGGTAGCCAAAGTATCGGAACCGGCCAGAGCGCGGTCGCTGAGCAAAGCGGCCTCGTCGGCTCCCATAGCGATAGCCTCCTTCAAGACATCGGTAGCCTGGGGCAAGCCCATGGAAACGACGGTAACCTTAGCGCCCTCTTTATCCTTAAGGCACAGAGCGGCTTCCAATGCCTGACGGTCGAAGGGATTCATGATATTCTCCACGCCCTCGCGCAACAAGGTGCGCGTTTCCGGATTAAACTTGACTTTTTCCGTATCCGGCGTTTGTTTAACACATACTATAATATTCATTTGCAGCCTCCTTGCAATTCTTATAAGCATATTCTTGTATATATTTATTCTAACATTTTTGCTAATGGCCTTGCAAGCTTAATCTACATAAAGCATCCGCGACCAAGGATTTTTTCTATATCTGCTTTAAAGCCGTCCGTATCACTGCTCACCCAAAAATTAGGCGTCGTTTTAATCACTCTGCGCGACCCCATCAGCCGCAGGTAAACCACATCGCCGCCGGGATATTTTTTAAATACCTGCATCAGCTCCCGCTGTACCAAAGAGTTTTCCAAGTAACCGGGTATCCGCAGGCGTACCTCCTTAGGTCCGGCGTTGGATAGCTTGCGCACGGACATCGCGACAATTTTATTTTCCCGTTCGTCCACGCTGAAGCGCCCGTCGACAGAAACGATATTCTCCTGATAAATCTCCTTCAAGCATTGATGATAGGTCCTGGCAAAAACCAGCACTAAAAACCTGCCGGTAAAATCTTCCAGCGTCAGCAGCGCCATCGTTTCGCCTTTTTTAGTCGTCTTAATAGTGCAGGAGGAAATAATACCCGCCACGCGCACCGTCTGCCCGTCCGCAATATTGCAATCGCCCATAAACTGATGCAGGGGCATATAATGCTTCATAGCCTCTTTATATTCGCTCAAGGGATGGTCGGTAACGTAAAAGCCTATCAGCTCTTTTTCATTCTGTAAAATAGTCTGCTTGGGCATTTCCGGCACATCCGGCAGCTCAATATCCGCGGCAGCCAAATCGGCGTCGTCGTCAAACAGTCCCAGCTGCCCGCTGGCCTGGTCCTTCTGATACGCCATGCCCAAATCCACAACTCTGTCCAAAACGGCCACAAGCTGGGAACGCTTGGCGCCGAAGGAATCCATAGCCCCGCAGCAGATAAGGTTTTCAATAACGCGCTTATTGACGCTGCGCATATTGACGCGGCTGCAGAAATCCAACAGACTGGTAAAAGGCCCCTCCTTGTCCCGCGCCGCAATAATCTCGTCCACCGCCGAATCGCCCACGCTCTTGATGCCCGCCAGACCGAAGCGAATAGCCTTATTCCTGTCTACAGTAAAGTGCAGGCCGCTCTTATTAATATCCGGCGGCAAAATAGCGATATTGGCATTACGGCATACCGAAATATACCAGCTCAGTTTATCGCTGTCCAAAATTACGCTGTTCAAAAAGGCCGCCATAAACTGTGGCCGCCAGTGAGCCTTTAAATAAGCCGTCTGATACGCCACCAAAGCGTAAGCCACGGAGTGGGATTTATTAAAGCCATAACCGGCGAAATGCTGCAAAAACGCGAAAATCTTCTCGCTCAAAGCTTGGGGAATATTATGCTCCCGCTGCGCGCCCTCGATAAAGGCCTGACGCATGGAATCCAGCTCCTTGGCCTTTTTCTTGCCCATAGCGCGGCGCAGAATATCGGCCTGGCCCAAGGAAAAGCCTGCCAAAGCGGACGTTATCTGCATAACCTGCTCCTGGTACAGAATAACGCCGTAGGTATCCTCCAAAATGGGCTCCATCAAGGGATGCAGCACCTCGGCGGTACGCTGTCCGTGACGTCCGGCAATAAAATCCTCGGCCATGCCGGTGCCCAGGGGTCCGGGGCGGTACAAAGCCACCAGCGGGATTAAATCCTCAAAGCTTTCGGGGGCCAAATCCACTACCAGCTTGGTAATGCCCGCCGATTCCAGCTGGAACACGCAGGAGGTATCGCCCTGACGCAGCATGGCGCAGGTCGCCTCGTCCGCCAAGGGAATATTATCGATATCTATTTTTTCACCCGTCGTCTGCTCAATGAATTTAATGCAATCGCCAATGACCGTCAAGGTACGCAGGCCCAAAAAGTCCATCTTGAGCAGGCCCAGGTTTTCCACCTTGTCCTTGTCGTACTGGGTAATAACGCCCGTACCCTCGCTGCTCAGCTGCAGGGGTACGTAATTGCACAAATCGTGAGGCGCTATGATAACGCCCGCAGCATGAGTGCCGGCATTGCGCGGCAGGCCCTCCACGCTTTTAGCCAAGTCGATAATCTGCTTGACCTCCGGCCGCGTATCGTAAGCCGTCTTTAAATCGATGCTGGCAACCAGAGCCTTTTCCAGAGTTATGCCCAGCTCGCGCGGGATGAGCTTGGCCACCTCGTCGCAAATGCTGTAGGACATTCCCAGGGCCTTGCCCACATCGCGCACCGCCGCCCGCGCCTGCAAAGTACCGAAGGTAATAATCTGCGCCACCCGCTCCTGACCGTAGCGGCGCACCACATAATCCAGCACCTGATTGCGCTTCATATAGCAAAAATCCGTATCGATATCGGGCATGCTGACGCGCTCCGGATTCAAAAAGCGTTCAAAAAGCAGATTATAGCGCAGCGGCTCGATATTCGTAATCCGCAGCAGATAGGCTACGATACTTCCGGCAGCGCTGCCGCGCCCCGGCCCTACTAAAATATCGTGCTTGCGGCAATAGCTGATAAAATCCCACACGATAAGAAAATAGCAGGCATAGCCCATTTCGTTGATAATATCCAGCTCAAAATCCAGACGCTTCCGTACCTCGTCCGTTATCTCCGCATAGTGCGACGGCAAAGCCTGCTCGCATAAATGGCGCAGATAGCTGGCGGCGTCGTAGCCCTCCGGCACGGGGAATTCCGGCAGCAGCAAATGGGCGAAATCCATCTGCACATTGCAGCGGTCGGCAATAAGATTGGTGTTTTCCAATGCTTCAGGGCAATCGCTGAAGGCGTCCGCCATTTCCTCGTAGCTTTTCAGATAAAAGCTGTCGTTGGGAAAGCGCATTCTGTTAGGCTCGTCCACCGTGCTGGTAGTCTGAATGCACAGCAGAATATCCTGCGCCGCAGCGTCCTCCCGGCGCACATAATGCAGGTCGTTGGTCGCCACTACCTTGAGCCCGAATTCCTGCGCCAGCTGCTTCAAACCGGCGTTAGCCCGGCGCTCCTCCTCTAGGTCGTGGTTCTGCAGCTCCAAAAAATAATTATCCTTGCCAAAAATATCTATATATTCCTGCACGCAGCGGCGGGCGCCGTCCATATTGCCCTGGGCAATCAGCCGCGGCAGTTCGCCCGCAATACAAGCGCTCAGGCAGATAACGCCCTCGCTGTTGGCGCGCAGCACGTCCTTATCCACGCGGGGACGGTAATAAAAGCCCTCCAGCTGGCCGATGCTGACAATCTTCATCAGATTATGATAGCCCGTATCGTTTTCCGCCAGCAAAATCAAATGATACATATCGCGGTTATTCTTTTCCAAATGCGAGCCCGGCGCCAGATATACCTCGCAGCCGATAATGGGCTTGATGCCCTGCTTTCTGCATTCCTGATAAAATTCTACCGCGCCGTACATCACGCCATGGTCGGTAATCGCCAGGCTGTCCATGCCCAGCTCCTTGGCGTAGGCCACCAGGTCCGGGATTTTCGACGCGCCGTCCAGCAGGCTGTATTGCGTATGCACATGCAAATGAGTAAATCGTTTCGTCATTCTAGTTTCCTTTTATATATTACTTACTTTTTCTTTCCCCACCACAAGCCTATCGTCAAAAAAATAAGATTATAGAACAGCGCGGGGAACAGGCTGTTAATCTGCCAGGGGCTGATATACTTCCAAAAGACCGCCGCAAAAATGCCGGCCGCCATAGCCGCCACGCCCATGGACGCGCGTATTCTGCCCGGAAAGAAAATGCAGAAGGTCAGGGGCAGAAAGATGCCGCTGCCGCGCAAGGCCATGGACAGATAATTCCATTCCAGCACCGACGAATCCAAATGGAAGAAAACAAAGATTACGGCGCAAATAGCCGCCGTTAAAACGCTGAAGCGGCTGGCCCACAGCAAATTAGCGGACGTAGCGCCGCGCCACAGCTTGCTGATAATATCACGGGAAAGCATGGTGCCGATGCCCAGCGAAAGCCCGGCAATGGAGGACAGCGCCGACAGCAGCACCGCAGCCAGCCCCACGCCGCCCAGCCAATCGGGCAGATAGGTAGCCAGATACAGGGGCAGCGCGTCGATAGAGCTTATTTCCGGATGCTGCGCATGCATGAACATGCCGATAACAACGGAGGGCAGGCCCACGGGAATAATAACCACAGCCGCAGCCACACAGCCCGCTGCAGCAGTTTTGCTGTCCTTAGCGCTGAACAGAGCCTGCACATAGGTCTGCGTGGAAATAACGCCCACGACCATGGAAGCCAGGCTCACCAGTCCGTCCTCCATACCGCGTCCGAACAGGCTGAACCAGGGATGAGCAGGAAAGGCCGCCTGCAAGCCCTGCCAGCCGCCTAAATCCGTAAAGGATAAAAAACCGCCGACGAAGATAGTGCAGAAGATCAAACAGATTTTAATAAGCCCCGCCATACCGCTGCCGCTGATGCCGCCGAAAAAGACAAAGCCTGCGGTAATCAGCACGATAAGCACGCCTGCCGTCGTCAGATTGACGTTAAAAATACCGGCCACCAAATGCAGCGCCGTCAGCGTACTGGCTACAATACTGAAAAAAATACCGGCAGAAGACGACAGGGTAGCCAGCCACCCCGCACGCTTACCGTAATTCGTCACTAAAAATTCCGCCACCGTGGTCAGTCCGCTGCGGCGCAGAGGTCTGGCGTAAAAGGCCGCCATAACCAGAAGCGCAATGCCGCTGCCCATGGTGAACCACCAGGCCGTCAGGCCCAGCGTAAAGCCCAGCTGCGCCGTACCCACGGTAGCCGCGCCGCCTACGAGTGTGCCGATGATGCTGCCTGCGACGAGTCCAGCCCCGGCGCTGCGGCCGCCCACATCATAATCGTCCGCCGATTTTATTTTTCTGGCAGCAAGAATGCCGGGCAGCATAGTCAATACTATGGTCACAACCAGACTTACTAAATGCACTGCCGATAACTTCATCACTAATACACCTTCTTCATATAACTGTCAGCACTTTGCTGCCGGGGACTAGCACACAAAATACCATATTAAGTATACCACATTTCCGTCAAATTGAAAAACGTATCTGCTGGCAGGCACACTAAAGAAACGCCCCTGCGCCGCTGTATTGCGGTGCAAGGGCGTTGAGTTTTCGGGAACGCCAAGCTATTCCACTATTTGCCAACCATCGGCCTGTGCCAAAGCCTAAGCTTCTTCTTTGTACAAGCGGAAAGATTAAGAGGCCGCGCCAAAGTATATTAATTCTTACGCATAGTAAGCAGCGCTCGCTCTATTCCGAAAAGTGGTGCAAAGTCACCTTTTTTCGGAATAGCCCCGCCTTTTACTTTTGCCCGGCCATCTGCTCGTACAAATCACTGTTAATAGAAGTATTATACAGCCCGACTTTCTCTCCCTCATGCTTATTTATGCCGGTGTAGGTTAAACTGGAATCTTCATAGCGTTTAAATTTATAAACCGCGTCGTTCATCAAGCCTTCGTTAAACACGTTAAGCGATACCAAAAGCTCGAAGTCCTTTACTTCCAAGCCTGTAACTTTTTTGAACAGCCCCGGCTCCAGCTGCGTAATAACGTCTTGCAATCCAAACTCCCGATAGTCCGTGAGGTACATAAAAACGGGGACGCGGGTCGCAAATTTGATAAGCTTTTCCTGAATCATTTTGCGTTTGGATTTATATTCTTTTTCCTCCGCCGTCAGCTCCTTTTTCTTCGCAGGCGACAGCTCGCCCCCTTCGCGTTTGGCCTTCTTAACGCTTTCCGATTTCGCAATAATAGTTTCGATATCGCTATTCAAGCTGCGGAAGCCTTCGATGCTCATCAAAGCTTTCATCGCTTCTTCGTTAGCCAGCAAGCGGGACAAGGTTTCGTTGTCCACATTGACCAGCAAAGCGCTCTCCCATTTTTTGGCCAGCAGCGTGGCGCTCGTGCCCGCCATCGCGATATCCAGAACCTCGCTGGCGTTGATTTCTCTCAAGCCGCTGCCGTCGTAGGCCAGCACGGGCAAGAAGCGCATAAATTCTCCGACCTTCTTTTCTGGATTACTTTCGCCGACGTTCAAGCGGCAGCTGTATTCGGCAATTTGCTTCAAAGCTCTATCCAACGCGAAGTCGAAAACGTAGCATTCTTCTTTGACTATTTCCCTGCGCCCGTCCTCCAGCGTTATCTCCCACGGGCTTTGCACGCGGAAGGCCGCCTGAAAATAGGTTTCAGGACTGCTCAAATTGCGCAGCATAAAGATTCCCGTCCACGGTTTAATCGTCACGCCCGTGGTCAGCTTGCCGCAGGACAGCGTAATCGTTTTGCTTTGCAGCGGGTCGTCCATGGATTGGCGTACGGGTTCCAAAGCGGCAGCGCCAACGCCCGCCCCGATGCCTGCGCAAATATTTATTTTGTAGTCGTGATAAAATTTATTTTGCCGCTGCTTGAGCAAATTAGCCATCGCATAACAAGCCGCCACGTCCGGCAAAAACCACAGCGTATGCGACAAGACGTTCAACAGCCTTACATCTGCGTAAGGCATGGGCGGGCGCTTCGCCCCCTGCTTTAAATCGTCAACAGTCGTAGCGGCATACGCGCCGCGAATCAAGTCCAGCCATTTCTGCACATAATCGCCATAAAGAAAATGCGCGTCCTCGCCTTTGCCTTCCGCTTTGAAAAAGACGTTCAAATCAAACTCGTCAAATTCGCCCTGCTTGGCGATGCGCTGAATCTCGTCCGGCATTTTATAGGTGAGCATCACCATGCGCGGCAGCGCGGCGTAAGGATTATCCTCCCCCTGCCAGTTGGCCTTGGCCTGCTGTTCGTCGCCGTAAGTCCAGTTATAAATTTGTTCTTCAATAAATTCGCCGGAATTTAAAGCGCGGAACGGCGTGCCGCTAAGGTATAAATAATACGAGGTCGTTATCGGCAGCCAGGTTTCGTCATAATTATTGCCGCTGTTATTATTACTGCCGCTCTCATAAATGTCCTCGTCCTGCTCGAACAGCTTGCTGGCCCTGTCGCGCCATGCGCCGAAATGGTATTCGTCAAAAATCACCAAATCCCAATTAGTCGTATGCACCCATTCGTTTTTGGATTTGATGCCGCCCGTCGCCCTGTCGATGCCCAAATAATCCTGAAAGGAGCCGAAGCAAACTATGGGCCGCGTTTTATCCGCCGCATGGTACTGCTCGTCCGTGCTGACGCCGCCAACTCCCTGATTATAAATGAACTGCCAGCCCTCAAAATCCACATGGGTCAGCAAATCCTCCTTCCACGCCGTCTGCACCGCCGGCTTAAAGGTCAGGATTAAAATTCTTGTAAAGCCCATGCGCTTCGCTAACCGGTAAGCGGCGAAGGTTTTGCCAAAGCGCATCTTGGCGTTCCACAAAAATTTGGGGGTTCTAATGCTATCCGCTTTCGCCGAAGCGTAATAAGCAATGGTTTTTGCCACCGCCGCCTGCTGTTCGGGGCGCATAGCGAAGGACTGCGTGCGGTTTTCCAAATTGTCGACGCGGTCGCGCACGGCGATGTACGCCGCCCGCACGTCCTCCAAACTGCATTTGTACCATTCGTTCCTGTCTTCGCCCGCGCGTAATTGCCTGAAGCCGCGCGACTTTAGCTGCTGGTGGATATCGTGGTCGCTGAAGGAAGTGCCGTCGCTGCGCACGGCGCTCGCCTGCCACAAAAGCTCGTAGCGCACGCCGCTGGTGTGCAGCTGCTCGCGAATGCGCGCGTTGACGTCGCGGCTCGTCTGCCCGATTTTAATGTAACCGTCATGCGAAGCGACGCCCGGCAAACGGTAAGCGTAAATTTGCGGCCTGGCGTCAGACCGCTGCGGGAAAAATTCTTGCTTACTCATCGCGCTCACCGTCCGTATTCATCGGCTTAATCATCGACTCGATAAAATCGATTTCTTCCTGCGTTAAATTATATTTGGCGTACAGCTCAGCGTCAGTCCACGGCTTGGAAAAATCTTGCATGGGGACGAATTGAAATTTATCTTTTGATATATTGATTGATGTTATTGATTGCAACAGTAAAAATCTAACAAGTTTAGTTTTCAAATACTGGTATATATTTTTTACTCTTTCCAAAGAATCTTCACAGCCAATGACAAAATACGAAAATGTACATACTTCATCTGGCTCCATAATTTTTATTTTTGAAAGAATTTTAAACTGACCATTTTTATCTGGTTCTCCAGCATGTTCACCTGTTACTTTACTAACAGCCAACTTCCATTTTCCTATATAATGATTTCCTTTAGAGATTTCTTTTTTATCAATATATCCTATGCCTCTGGAAGAAAACAATTTCAGACAATTTTCAAAAGGCTGTTCTTTACCTCTAATAGATGAACCTATTCCAAAAGGACTAAGACTACTTATAATACTCTCCATACTCTTTTCTTTAAAAGATTTTATCTTGTGAAGAATACTTACAGCGTTATTGTATCTAACAAATACAGAGAACTCACTTAAATTTCTCAACAACGTATTATGTTCATTATTTCTGATATTTGTAAATTGGCACAATCCGTGGTGCGTTTTATCCCATAAGAAATAACACACCCCACCGCCTATGCTTATCCCAGGAAAACAATCCTTTGCATTGGTATAATCAATAATACATTTTAATCTTTGATCATTAAGCATAGCTCTTCTAAAATCATCTAACCCCATTCCTCCGGCAAACCACCTAGATGGAATTATCATGCAAACAAATCGAGGATTTAATTGAATAGCTTTTTGGACAAATTTATTATATAAAGGAATTGCTTGTGCAGATCCTCCATGAGTATTTAATTGATACGGAGGATTGCTGATAATCACATCGAATTTCATGTTCCAAATATCCTCCGTATTCATGGTATGAATAAATTCATAAGCGTGAGTTTCCAAACCGTCACGCCCGCCATACTGGTCTTTCGATGCGCCACAGAAAAGGCATCTGCCGTTACGCCACGTATGTTCGACGCGGCGAAAGCGAATGTTGCCTTGCGCATCCGCAAATTGAGATACGGAATATTTAGAGTTAGGATATTTGGAACAATATAGACTTCTGCGGCTCAAAAGCGCGGTCAGCTCGGTAATCGCAATACCGTAAAGCTGCTCGTGAAAAATATTGTCCAGCCGCGTTTGCAAATCGGGAATTTTAGTTTCCAGCCCCTTTATCAAACGCTTGGCAATTTCGCGCAGGAAAACGCCGCTCTTGCACGCCGGGTCTAAAAATTTTGTATTGGGGTCGCTGAAAAGTTCCTGCGGCAGCATATCCAGCATTTGGTTGGCGACATTCGGCGGCGTAAACACCTCGTCGTTGGATAAATTTGCCAAACAGCTCAAAACGTCGGGGTTGTAAGTCGTTTCGTACAAGCTATCAGCCATTGTCCTGCACCCTCCAATACTTGCTGCTGAATTCCGAGCCGGGAATGGGCAGGGGAATGGTCGCGCCTGTTTTTTGGTCCACTCCCCAATTTTCGTAATCGCTCGCGCCGCCGCCAAATAAAGATTGCTGACAATAGTAATTTTCAGCGTCGGCGTTTTCTTCCAGCAGCACATCGAAGCGGTACAACCTCTGCTGCACCAAATCGTTGATAAAGCTCCATTCGGTAAACGCAATCGCTTCGTCGGTATCGCCGCCGTTTTCGTCGACGCATTTTAAACTTAAAGCATTGCCGCACAAAATATTTTTGCGCACAATATAGCGCGCCGCGTCGCGGCATTCTTCGCGCGCGTCTTTTTTGGCGTTGGCTGTGTAAGCCGCGTCCCAAAGAGCGAAAAGCCTGTCGCGGCATTCCGCCACATTGTCCGCCAGCAGCTCCACGCCGTAAATACTGGCAAGCGCCTGCAAAGAGTACCGCTCATACTCCGCGGGCTTCTTGCCGTAGCGGCGCTCCACAACAGCCAGCTTGCGCTGCAAAATCTCCGCCAAAAAATTTCCGTTGCCGCAAGCAGGCTCCAAAAAGCGGCTGTCTATTCTCTCCGTTTCCGCTTTTACCAAGTCGCACATAGCTTTCACGATTTTTTCATTTGTAAAAACCTCGCCGTGCTTGGCGACTCGTTCTTTAGATTTTATTTGCTTTGTTAAAGGCATAACGCTGCCCTCCGTTGAAGTAAAGGTCAAAAAGTACACCTCTTGACCTGCGCCAAAAAATTCCCACCATATTAACTTATGCTTTAAAAATCAGCTTTAACTCTGCAAATAAAATGTGCTATAATGTTAAGTGATCACTAGTTCAAAACGTGTACTATTTGCACTACTTTTCCGCAATGTTTTTCGCACAACGGTAAAACGACGATACCGACATACCGCACAGCTTAGCCGCTTCCACTCTGGTAATTTTTCTTTCGCGCCACGCGCTGCAAACCTCCGCAAAGCAATCAGGCAGTTCGCGCCTGGGCCGGCCAAAGCGCACGCCCTTGCTCTTGGCCGCGGCGATGCCCTGCGCCTGACGGCTGCGGATGTTTTCGCGTTCCGTCTGCGCTACGAAGGATAAAATCTGTAAAACCAAATCAGCGATAAACGTGCCTAATAAATCCTTGCCGTTCTTCGTATTCAACAACGGCATCTCGATAACGGCAATGTCCGCGCCCTTCTCCTTAGTAATAACGCGCCACTGCTCCTGGATTTCCGCATAGTCGCGCCCCAGCCGGTCGATGCTTTGAATGTAAAGCAAATCGCCCGCTTGTAATTTTGCGAGCAGCTTTTTGTATTGTGCCCGTTCGAAGTCCTTTCCGCTCGCCTTATCGACGAAAATATTCTGCGGCGGCACGCCGACTCCGCCAAGGGCAATGAGCTGCCGCCTTTCGTTTTGTTCCGCGCTGGATACGCGCGCATAACCGTAAGTAATCTCCAAATCGTTCTTCCTTTCCAATGTATAGTGGCGCTGCTGCAAAAATTCCCGGTTATATTTTTGCAAAAAGCCCCCTATTATACCAATGACAAAAAAGAAGCGATTTCTTACCCATAGGGTTGTGATTTTTTTGTGAAAGATGAAAAAGCAAAGAAAGCGAAGCTCTTTGTTTTACTCCATCGCTATTGAGTCAATCACAATGGAGTAAAATCTTGTAAAGCGTAGTAGAAAATGTTATAATTAACTCCATCAAGATTGAGTCAGAGGTGATGGAGTTGAATATTTTTTACGGAAGAGAACCGCAGCGCAAATTATTGCATAGGTTATTCAATAAAGACAGCCAACAGATTATCTTAGTCTGGGGACGCCGCCGCGTCGGAAAAAGTGAATTGATAAAGCAAAGCCTTAAAGAAGCCCCAACGACAAGCATATATTACGAATGCAAACAAACTACGGAAGAAAATAATCTAGAAAGCATAAGCCAACTGTTAGCGGAAACTTTCAATTACCCTAAACCGGCGTTTCCCAATTTGGAATCGCTCCTGGATTACCTGTTCAAAAAATCTATCAAAGAATCTCTTATCTTCGTACTGGACGAATACCCTTATTTACGCGAAACGGTAAAAGGCCTGGATAGTATTTTGCAATCGTTGATAGACAAATATAATAACGCCGCTTCCTTAAAGCTTATTTTATGCGGCTCCTATGTCGACATAATGAAATCTCTGTTGACGAGCGCTAATCCCCTGTATGGCCGTATCAATCAAACGATAGACCTTAAGCCAATGGATTACTATGAAGCCGCTTTATTTTACCAAACATTTTCCGACGAAGATAAGGTGCGCCTATATAGCGTTTTCGGCGGCATTCCTTACTATAATAAGCAGATAGACGCCAAGCTTTCCGTACAAGAAAATATACGCGAACTAATCGCTTCACCCAACGCTCCCCTGCAAAACGAAGTCCCCATGTACTTGAAATCGGAAATAGCAAAAATAAATAACGCTAATGAAATTTTTGAAGCCCTGGCCAAAGGGTATTCGCGGTTCAGCGACATCTTGGCGCAGTCCCACGTCAGCAGCAGTCCCGCGCTCGCCTCAGTTTTAGAAAAGCTAATCCGTATGGAAATCATAAAAAAAGAAGCGCCCATTAACGACGAAAATAATAAACGCAAAACAGGTTATTATATCGTCGATAATTTGTCGCTTTTTTACTATCGTTATGTTTTTCGTTATTCTTCGCAATTACAAATGCTAGAACCCAATGTTTTTTTTGCGCGTTATATCAAAGAAGATTTTGAAACGCAATACCTGCCTCTCGCGTTTGAAGAAATATGTAAGCAATATTTAATCCGGCAAAACAAAAACGGCTTAATGGCTACGCCGTTTGACAAAATCGGCAAATACTATTATGACGACCCCAAGAACAAAACCAACGGCGAATTTGATATAGTAACGCAAGACCCTGACGGTTATATCTTTTATGAAGTAAAATTCCGTAAGGAGCCTCTAAGCGAAGCGGCGATACTCAAAGAAATCCAGCAAGTACAAGCGACGGGATTAAACTGTTATAAATACGGCTTCATCACCAAAGCAGGATTTCAAATCCCGCCACGCGAAAATTTAATTTTGATAAGCCTGCCGCAGCTGTATAAGTAACAAAGATATTTGCAATTTCACGCCAAAGCCGTACCATCCTTTACAAATAAATACTTGCCGGCATTCTTGCGGAAATCGCTAAATTTGAGTATAATAAGACACAGTAGTGTATATCAAATTTTCAATTAGTGTATGCTTTTTTGGAGGATGAATATGAGTCGTTTAAAAATTGAAACACCTGACCAAGCCCAATTAACGGTCGAACGCTTATATAAAGACCTTGAGCGACACATCATCGCCAGCCCTCCGGGACTGTGCCCTGTAGATCTGCAGCTTTCCTTTTTAAAAGTCTGCCACGCTCAAACCTGCGGTAAATGCGTTCCCTGCCGCGTGGGCCTTGCGCAGCTGCAAAACCTGATGGAAGACGTTCTGGACGGCAAAGCAACCATGCAAACCCTTGACCTTATCCAAAGCACCGCCGAAAACGTAGCGAACAGCGCCGACTGCGCCATTGGCTACGAAGCGGCCAAAATGGTGCTGGCAGGCCTGGAGGGCTTCCGCGAAGATTATATTAACCATGTTAAAAAGGGTAAATGCTCCGTGCATGTGCACCATTCCATTCCCTGCGTGGCTCTGTGCCCGGCGCAGGTGGATATCCCCGGCTATATTGCGCTTGTGGGCGCAGGTCGTTATGCCGACGCCGTCAAGCTAATCCGCAAGGATAACCCCTTCCCCACCGCCTGCGGCCTTATCTGCGAGCATCCCTGCGAAGCCCGCTGCCGCCGCAATATGATTGACGCCGCTATTAATATCCGCGGCTTAAAGCGTATGGCCGTGGATAACGCGCCCAGCAACACCGTACCCGTTCCGGACAAGCAGCCGGCTACCAATAAACGCATCGCCATCATCGGCGGCGGCCCCAGCGGCCTTGCGGCAGCCTATTATCTGGAACTCATGGGCCATCACGCCGTCGTTTTTGAAGAAAAGAGCAAGCTGGGCGGTATGCTGCGGTACGGCATTCCCGCCTACCGCTTCCCCCGCGAACGCCTGCAGGAGGATTTGGACGCCATCCTGTCCACCGGCGTAGAGGTACGCCTCAACTGCAAAGTAGGCAACGGCGAGGGCGAAATTCCCTTTGAAAAGCTGCGTCAGGAATTTGACGCCGTTTATATCGCTATCGGCGCGCACACCGATAAAAAAATCGGCATCGACGGCGAAAATTCCCACGGCGTCATCAGCGCCGTAGAAATGCTGCGTTCCATCGGCGAAGATAAAATGCCCGATTTCGCAGGCAAAACCGTCGTCGTTATCGGCGGCGGCAACGTAGCCATGGACTGCACCCGCAGCGCCGTGCGCCTGGGAGCAAAAAAAGTCATTATCGCTTACCGCCGCCGTCAGGACGATATGACGGCGCTGCCGGAAGAAATTGAAGGCGCCGTAGCCGAGGGCGCAGAGCTGTACGGCTTAAAAGCGCCCCACCACATCGAAGCCGACGCCGACGGCAACGTGGCCGCCCTGTGGGTAGAACCGCAGATTATCGGCCCCATCGACGCCTGGGGACGCGCCCGTCCCATCCACGCCGACGTAGAGCTGCAGCGCATTCCCTGCGACATTATCGTCGTAGCCATCGGCCAGGGCATCGAGCTGCGCCCCTTTGAAGAAGCGGGCATTAAAATCAAGCGCGGCACTATTTCCGCGCTGTCCAGCAGCGAGCTGGCCAATACCGAAGGCGTTTTCGCCGGCGGCGACTGTGTAACCGGCCCCGCCACCGTTATCCGCGCCATTGCCGCAGGCAAGGTGGCCGCAGCCAATATCGACGAATATTTAGGCTACGAGCATACCATCACCTGCGACGTGGATATTCCCGACCCGGCCATCGACGATAAGCGTCCCTGCGGCCGTATCCAACTGACCAATCACGAAGCGGGCCAGCGCAAGGGCAATTTCGAGCCCATCGAATGCGGCATGACCGTACAGGAGGCCTGCCAGGAGGCAGGGCGCTGCCTGCGCTGCGATAAATTTGGCTTCAGCACCCTGAAAGGAGGCAGAACCTTAAAATGGTAAACCTAAAGATTGACGGCTTCGACGTATCCGTTCCCGAAGGCACAACAATTATGCAGGCCGCTGCCGCCGCAGGCATCGACATTCCCCGTCTGTGCTATTTAAAGGGCGTCAACGAAATCAGCGCCTGCAAGGTCTGCGTAGTTGAAATCCAGGGACAGAACCGCGTAGTTACCTCCTGCACCACACCGGTACAGGAAGGCCTGGTAGTATATACCAATTCCCCCAAGGCGCGCAGCGTGCGCCGCACCAACGTAGAGCTTATTTTGTCCCAGCACGACTGCCTGTGCGCCACCTGCGTGCGCAGCGGCAACTGCAGCCTGCAAAAGCTTTCCAACGATTTGGGCATTTACGATATTCCCTTTGAGCGCGATGTGGTGGATACGCCCTGGAACCAGGACTTCCCCCTGATCCGCGACTCCAAGAAATGTATAAAATGTATGCGCTGCGTCCAAATCTGCGATAAAATTCAGGACCTGCACATTTGGGACGTCCAGAACACCGGCGCACGCACCACCGTGGACGTAGCCGGTAATATCTCCATCGAAGCCTCCAACTGCAGCCTGTGCGGCCAGTGCATCACCCACTGCCCCGTAGGCGCGCTGAAGGAGCGCAACGACGTGCCCAAAATTTACGAAGTATTGGCCGACCCCGCCAAGGTAACGTTGGTGCAGGTGGCTCCCGCCGTGCGCACCGCCTGGGCCGAAGCCTTTAACCTGCCGGAAGAACTGGCGACCGAAGGCCGCATGGTAGCAGCCCTCAAGCGCGTAGGCTTCGATTATGTTTTCGACACCACCTTCGGCGCTGACGTGACCATTATGGAGGAAGCCAGCGAGCTGCTGGAGCGTCTGCGGCACCACGATGCCCACAAATGGCCCATGTTTACCTCCTGCTGCCCCGGCTGGGTAAGCTATGTGACGAAAAAATATCCCTCCTTCGTCGCTAACCTTTCCACCACCAAATCGCCGCAGCAAATCTTCGGCGCTATCGCCAAATCCTTCTTCGCTGAAAGGAAGGGTCTCAAGCCCAAGGAAATCTGCTCCATTTCCATCATGCCCTGCGTTTCCAAAAAGCGCGAGGCAGCGCTGCTGTCCATGCGCAGCAGCGGCGCTCACGACGTAGATATCGTGCTCACCACCCGCGAGCTGATTCGCCTGCTGCGGGCCGAGCATATCAACCCCGCCACCCTGCCGGAGGAACCCTTCGATAATCCGCTGGGACAAAGCACCGGCGCAGGCATACTCTTCGGCGCAACCGGCGGCGTTATGGAAGCGGCGCTGCGCACAGCCTATCACGCCGTTACCGGTCAGGAAGCTCCCTTCGACGCCTTCGTCAGCGTGCGCGGCGAGGAAGGCCGCAAAGTCAGCGAATTTACCATCGGCGGCGTTACCCTGCGCACCTGCACCGTCAGCGGCTTGGGCAACGCCGGACGCCTGCTGGACGACCTGAAAGCGGGCAAGGTGCATTACGACTTTGTCGAGGTTATGGCCTGCCCCGGCGGCTGCGTCGGCGGC
>ERZ779895.1941-NODE-1941-length-20184-cov-3.490586_pt1 | contig 20184 bp, 16 predicted proteins | sample MGYA00511093_ERZ779895 | MGnify/ENA primary metagenome ERZ779895 (study PRJEB29588, sample SAMEA2142970) | human gut metagenome | biome: human gut; feature: human-associated habitat; material: faeces | place: Denmark | collected 2008/2010 ... | reverse complement strand
AATCTTTTCCATTTATTTTTTCCTCCATTTCTTCAATTTTATTTTGAAAAATGAAATCCGTTTGTGCAGAGATTCAGGGAAAAAAGCAATTTCGCAAAGTGAAAAATATATCCTTGTTTTTAGCCCAAAACGCTTACATACAAATTTACATACAAAACGACCGGTCAGGGTAATACCTGACCGGCCATTCAAGCTCAAAAAATGGTGGAGGGAGATGGACCCACTACCATCCAATCCTCGCTATTTTCATAATCAAGAACTTACAGAGTTAAAAGGACGCTATAACATCAGTTTTTGCATGATTTGTGTACCATTTGTGTACCAAGAAATGCCGAAAAACTGTTGTAAAGATACACCGTGGAACGCAAAATGTCAACTGCAAATATTCTTTGTTTTTTTGCCAAAACTTATCTATTTTGAATTAAAAGAAAATAAAATCGGATAAATTTAGATAAAACCAATTATTTTCAATTGGTTATATGATTTATCTTTTAGCAAAATAGAGCGATTATTTTAGTTCAATATGCCAAACGAAAAATCTTGCGCTATAGTGCGCGAACGAAATGCGTGAGAGCGATAAATTGAACTCAGAATTTTTGTTCAAATCACAATCCATTGCAGAATGAACAGTTCTTGCGTTTCCAATGCGGGGCGTAATCCATGCGGGCTTGCATCAATGTGAGCTCCTTTTTCTGGGCGAGAGTTTCGCGTTCGTTCTGGTACTGTTGCCATTGACGGTCGAATTCCAATGAGTCCGGGGTCAGACTGGTCAATCGTTCTTTGAGCAGGGTGAGCTTTTCGGATTCCCATTGGGAGAGGCGTTCTTCGAAGCTGGCGATGTGTTGTTTAAATGCTTCCTGCAAGCGTGTTTGCTCATTGGCGATTTGCTGAGCTGTGAGTTGCTCCAATGCTTTTCGCGGTCTACGGGGACTGCCGGAGATGATTTGACCGTGTTCCAGCAATCGAAAGCACTCTTCTTCGGTCAATGCTTCGCACGTGTTGGAATAGCCAACATGGATGAGTTTTTCGTATTCGTAATGACATCGGCATTTCAGGAGGCACACTTGAAGGAATCCCCCGGTTCCCGGTACGATTCCGGCAGGGATTTGCAAAATGGCACTCTTATTGGGAAGTTTCCGGCAACAACCCAATGCGGCTTGCACGATTGGGCTTTGCTGGTCCAGTGTCCTATATCCGCGCCGTTTCGATTGGGGAAGAAGCGAATACTTGCCCGATTTCAATTCGGTTTGCTCATACTCTAATTCTTCGGGAATGTGGAAGGTCATTGTTTTATCGCTGAAAGAGCCCCATTTCTCATAAACGTATTTGCAAATCTGCCAGAGCTTCTGGCGATGCTCCTCGATTTCATCGGCAATGTGAAACAGGCGAGTTTGCTTCATGGAGTCGTCAAGTTCGACCGAAGCAACCTCAATCGCTTCAAATGCCCGGTTGATTTCCTCCGAAGTTCGGCATCGAAGGAAAATTTCTCCAATCCAACGTTCAAACTTTTTGCCGTCTTCAACTTCCCCCAATGTGGAATCGCTGCTGCCCAATACCCGATTGAAGATTTCCAGCTTGTGGGTGAGTAACTCCAACAGGCGTTGCTCCGCCTGATTATCAGCATTGAGGAAGTTCACAACCACCACGTCATTCTTCTGTTCGCAACGGTGACAACGGCCGATTCGCTGCCCAATGCGTTGCGGATTCCACGGCAGGTCATAGTTTACCAGTAATGAGCAGAATTGCAGATTCAGCCCCTCGGAAGCGGCGTCGGTCGCAATCAGAATGTCGGCTTTGCGCCGGAAGTGGTCCAATATCGCTGTCTTGCGGTCGAGATTGGGATTGGATTTCGACGGCCGCATCTTCTCCTTCCATGTGCAGTAAATTGCATCCGCATAGGGATTGAGATTGTCGCCGTTAATCATGACGACCCGCCCTTTGAATTCGGGAATGGCCTGTAGCTCATCGAAAATATGACGCTGGGATTGCAGGAATTCGGTGACAATAATCGCCATCTTCCTGCCTCCGGCTTTCTGGACTTGCCGCAAACCTTCACGTAAAGCGTAGAGCAATGCCTTGGATTTCCCTGTGCTGATGGTCTGATTCGCCAATCGACGCAGTTCGCGCAGTTCCTTGATTTCAAGCCGGAGTTCCTCCAATTCCTTGGGCGTGGGTTTGTGACGCTTCGGCTTGAGTAGAACCTTTTCCATTTCACGCAATTCCTCGGTACTGGAGGTAAGGTCAGGAATCAATGCGGATTGAGTGCAAATCTCCTGTAGGCGTTGAGCCAGCCGTTCCAGTGTTCCGGCAAGATTCGAAGGACAGGAGGCCAATAACCTCCGCAAGGTCATTTTCACCAATTGGCGATTCCCCTCATTGAGGCAGAGCAGATTATCCCTCAGGAGAAAATCCTCCATGCGGGCGTATAATCGCTTCTCGGCGGCATTCAATGCGAATTTGTGCGTCACGGTAATGCGGTTGACGAAGTGTTCTCCTGAATCCTTGCGTAACGTCCGAATCAGAATCGGCTCCCACGGTTTGGAGTTATCCTTCTTGGGACGGATGGGAAAATATTCGTCTATCACCTCTGTCAATGCGTAAAGGTCATTCTGCGAGTTCTGAATCGGAGTCGCGGTCAGCAGGAGCTTGGGAACGTCGCGCAGGGCATTTCTGAGCGCAGTAGCCATTCGACCGTGGCGATTCCGCAGGTGATGGGCTTCGTCAATGCAACAGAGGTTCCACGGCAATCCAGAGAGATACTTCGCCTTGTTATTGGCGAAGTGATAGGAGCAAAGCACAATCTTATCGCTGATAAAGGGATTCGGGGGATTCTTCCTCCGCAGGTATTGGCTGTTCACCACGGTCACGGGAAGCCGGAATTTTTCTCTCAACTCATCAATCCACTGCGCAATCAGGCTGGCAGGGAGGATAATCAGGATTTTACGTTTACCCTGCTGCCAATGTCGGTGAATGATGATACCCGCCTCAATGGTTTTACCGAGCCCGACTTCATCGGCGAGAATCGCCCCTTTATGCTCCCGCAGGGCTTTCAGGGCCCGACTGACGGCTGAAATCTGGTACGGAATCGGATTGATTCGGATGTCGTTCAACGTGAGCGCAAGATTGCTTGCGCCGCCGTCTTCACTTCGGAGCGTCAGTTGCTGAGCCCAATATTTCAGAAAAATCGGATGCATCTCTTTTCTTTGCTTGAATTTCCGGCTTAACAATATTACATTTCTCCTGAAATATCAACCGGAGATTAACGGACAATGGCGAAAACTCAAAAGGAATTAGAACAACATCCGATAGCGAAGCTGTTTCCCACTCCCGATGCCGCCGCATTGGATGCCTTGCGAAAGCGCATCTTTCGCGCCGGAAAACTGAAATATCCGGTCGTCCTCTTCGAAGGCAAAGCCATTGAACACTGGCCCGAATACTGTGCGTGTCTGGAATTTGACCTGCCGTATACCGTAACCGAATACGACGGCACCGCCGAAGAGCTGGTCGAACATCTGCTGAAAAACAATTCACTCCAATTGGGAAAGGCGCACCGTGCATTGATTGGGGCATACCTGAAAAAGCTCTACCGGGAAAAATCTCGGAGCAATCAATCGGCGGGCGGTTCAGGAAAGCTATTCATTCCAAAATTCCACGCCAGAGACGCCGCCGCCGAAAAGATGAAAATCTCTCCCCGGCTGATAGCCGAAGCCGAACGCATTCTCGACACCGGTAACGACAATCTGATTGGATTGGTTCTGAGTGAGACGCTGAGTATTTCCAAAGCCGCGAAACTGGCAAAAGAGCGCCCGTATGTACTGGACACGCTTGCCGGATTGACGGACGAAGCTCTGTCGCAATTCCAGCCGACACTGAACACGAACAAACTGCAATCCGAAGACCGCCTGAAGGAAGAATACGACGCGGAAGTCCGCAAAATCAAAGCCGTTTACAAGGACAAGCGGCAAATCATAAATCATGACATGCACCTGCGTTTGTCATTGGCCGACACGGATGAAGAAAAAGCACAACTCCAAGAAGAGCTGGCAACCAAACGCCGGAGTATCACCGAACTTCAGAATGTCAGGTTGGAACAGTTCCGATTGCGTTACGAGAAAAAGCGGATAACACTCCTGAAGGCCAATGCGAAAATCATCCGTACCCTCTGCAAAGCCTGTCAAGCGGAAGTCGTCAGCCACTCCTTGGAAGAAGAAGCTCAATACCTCGTCTACATGCGTTGGGATTACGAACTCGGCAAGCTGACCCTACAGGCCGCATGGAATAAAATCCAGCGATTCGACGAGAAGGCAAAAATCTATACCCTGAAATCCGACAGACAGGTCTTGGCCGAAACCGAGGCCATCACCATAACCCACACCGCCGAAATCGCCAAAGCCACAGCCAATGCGATTAACCGGAAAAAGTTCTGCTCCGGCCAGAAAGTATTAAGACCCGATTCCCGTATCCCGCGCGTGTTTGACCGAGTGGGAATGAAGTTTATGGACAACGCAAAGAAATTTTATAACTTAATAGGAGAAACTCAATGAATCAGATTAGCATTAAGAACGTGAGAAGTCTTGAAGATATACCAACTCTTGATTTAAAGCCGCTAACGGTTTTACTTGGAAAGAATAGCTCTGGGAAAAGTACATTTTTACGAATCTTCCCCCTTTTGAAACAAAGTTGTAGTTTAATGACTCGTGGGGTGTTATCTTTCTTTGGTGATTTTGTTGATTTTGGGGAATTCAAAGACATAAAGACATCTAATATTACTGATGACTTTATAGAACTCGGCTTCGATGTGAAAGTTCCCCAATTGCTCAGGCACTATTATTATTATGAAGGAGACAGAGCTGAGGTATGTTGTTTTTGCAAAATAAAGGTTCAACAAAGCAAGACTCAAGATTTATTGTACATTGCCGAGCTTGAATTAGATATCGATAAAAACATTATATACGTCAGCTTTTCGGAGTCTGGCAATTTTTTAAATTTTACAATAAATGCTACTTCTTTTGTTGAATACCTTTGTAATGTACATGCTAATTATGAAAGAGCTGTATTTTTTCCTTCTCTTATAGAAAAACATAATGAGAAGAAAGAACATTTCTTCAATACTCCATCTTCTTTTTATAAACCATTTTTAGAAATAGCAAAAAAATTCACCAGTTCTAAAGAAATGAAAATTTTTCATTTTGTAGATAGGTTACCACTGGTTCCGATAGAGAAATTTTTGCAAACTCTAGAAAAGCAGCAAGATGAAAAATGGACCCATAAACTGATACAGCATGTGAAAGAACATAAAGAAGTTGACGCCTTGTATCGCAGTATCCTTTTTATGCAGTTTCCTGCAATTATAGATGCCATTAATATGTATCTTTTTTATCTTGTACAAAATATTTTTTATTCAAAACCATTAAGAGCCAATGCTGAACGCTTCTATCGTAGCCAATCTTTAACTGTGAATGAAATTTCTCCAGATGGTAGCAATCTAGTTCCTTTCATCAATAACTTATCATCGACACGAAAAACTAAATTCAATACATGGACCCAAGAACATTTCGGCTTTGCTATTCATGTAAAAAAATCAGGAAGTCATCATAGTATCATCTTAGAAGAAAAAGGAAGGTCCGAACAGTATAATGTAACAGATATGGGATTTGGATTTTCTCAAGTTATTCCTATTATTACCCAGCTTTGGGATATTTCTACAAAGTCGCTAAACGATGAAAGACGAAGATTCAGTTCGCGAGAGATAATTTATACTATTGAACAACCTGAGCTCCACTTGCATCCCGCTCTGCAAGCATTGGTATTAGAAACTTTTGTTGAAGTTATAGCAATCGCAAGGAAATCAGGATTTGATATAAAAATTATTTTAGAAACTCATAGTGAAACTATGATAAACTATTTAGGAAAACTTGTCGCGCAGAAAAAATTAAGTAGTGATGACATTAGCTTGTTAATCTTTGAAAAAAAATCTCCGACGTCTCCAACTGTACTCAGAAAAAGCACATATGATACGGAAGGAGTCTTAGATAACTGGCCTCTCGGATTCTTCAGTGCAACAAGAGGAAAGTGAAATGTATATTGAATATAGTAAAGATGTTTTAAGGTATCTTAACTCTCAGGAGCTTATTGACTCATTGGACCATGCCGCAACTGCGATGAAAGAAGGTAATCATATTATTTGCACCGAAAAAGATGAAATGGCACTTACTATAAGTGATACAATGTCAACAGTTAGCAAGAAAGTTGCAAATTGTTTTCGTAAGTTATATGATTCATACTCAATATTTGCATCCGTTAGGAAGCAAGTATGCCTTTATATCAAAATTATACCAGGACGTAATATTTGCGTTAGAGAGGGGAATTGTATAAAGGTAAGCATTGATAGAACAAGTAAATCAACATTTTGGCAGAAAACAAATTTAATTTTGGAACATTCTGATGAAGCTCAATATTATGAAAGCATTATAAAGCAATTCGATTTCGATATTTGCCCTAATTACACCACTACGCTTGGAGGGGGAGCTACTATTGCAGAGCAGCTGGATAATTATAATAATGGCTTCAATATAGTATTATGCATTTCTGATAGCGACAAAAAATGCCCTGGTCCAATTGATGGTCAATGTCGAGTTCACCCTAGTAAACCATGTACTGCATCCTATTTAGGCAAAACGGCACGCGATTTAATTGATGCGCGAAATAGAGCTTCAGCGATATGTCATGTTGAAATCTTGAAAGTTCGTGAGATTGAAAATCTTTTCTTTAGCAAAGAGATATTGCATGACCTTGCAGAGAATGATGCAACCAAACGAAGTATTGAACATGTTCTGGAATTGGCTGACACAATAGACCCTAATATTTGGTCTGTTTTTGATGTCAAAAGTGGTTTCTTATTCCAATCTATAAGGAAAAATATTTTTTTGAAAAATGTATTTAGTTATTCCGTTTCTACTTGTCCTAACATGGATAATGCAATATGCTCTAAGTGTGTATCTTGCCCCCGATGTGATGCGAGTAGCGAATATATAATGCCAATAGAATGTAAGAAATATAGGACTCCTGATGGAATAGAGAAAAACGTAACGTGTAGAAACTGTTCGTCTATAGTAGTGAGAGGACTTGGGAAACAATATCTTGAAGATTTGTGTGAACGTAATTTTATGACTCGAATTTCTTCGTATTTTGAATCTTTCCCTCAATACTTAAAGGACGAGTGGAGGCGAATTGCGTACATCATAGTATCATGGTGCTGCGGCGAAAAGTTAGAAGCCTTAGGAGCTTGATAGATATTCTTTTTTGTGGAGAGCACCTACTGAACACCATGTAAACCGAGCATGAATCGGCGTCCGTCTTTACCTTCACCGTTGTAGAGGAGTTTGTAGGTCTGGAGCTGGTTCTTCTTCGCGGATTCGGGGAGGACGAGTTCCATCTCGATTAGCTCCGTGAGGTGGATGTGGAGGCGGGTCTTGGTCCAGCCGGTGTAGTCCATCACTTCTTTGCGGGTGAAAGTTTTTCGGTTCATTTCCAATAGAAGTTGGAGGAGGTTCCGGGCGGGGAGTGAGAGGTCGTCGAGGGAGATTCCCAATAACTCGGAGGCGAGTTCGGTTGCCTGTTGGATGTCTTCTCTTGAAACTTCGATGTAGTCAATGCCATTGTAATTTTTCAGGGGCTTCTTCATCTGGTTCAGGAAGGCCACGGCCTTGCACAAATTGAGGAATTTCGGTTGGTCTCTTCGGGCTTGCAAACGGTCGTCTTCGTAGAAAAGTTCTTCGGCATAGGGATTCACGACGGCATAGGGTTCCAACAGACGCTGGAAGGAGTGATGTTTGCGGATGATTCCCTCTTTATCTGACTGGTCTTTCAATCCTTCGAGAGTGTGGGATTTGCGCTGCATCGTCAATATCCTGCGGGTCTGCTCGCGGGATTCGTCCACGCCCAGAATGAAAAATCGGCTTTTCGTTTCAGGGTTGATTTCGGGATTGGTGGTCGTCTGGAATATCGAACATCCCCCTTCAACGTAACGGGATTGACCTTGGCCGCCGGAAACGGTCTCCTGAGCGAGATAGCCTTCGGAGATGAGGGTTCTTATCGCGTAGGTGTCTCTGACTCCTGCGGCTTCTTCCAATGCCAGCAGTTTGTTTTTGAGGGATTTCATGTAGAAGAGCGCCTTGTCGGTAATCGCGGAGGCACGGACCACGTGTTCGGGAGGCATCAGCTTCAAGGTTTTGTCCTGCAAGGTGGATTTACCGGCCCCCGATGAACTCAATACCAGAATATTCAGGGGATTGTCCATCAACCGGGAGGTTGCCGCCAGATAGCACATGAGTTTGTTGTGTTCTTCGCCGATAACTCCCAATGTTTCGTAATCTTCGAGAATGGTCTGGAAGATATTGCCCGTTCCCATTTCAATGGCGTAATCGTCGTAGTTGAATTTGAAAGCTATACTGTTCATGGTCTGTTCTCCTATCGTTCAGATGGTTTATCGGCAGAGTTTGTAGGCGTGTGTCTTCGAAATGTTGAGCTCACGGGCGATTCTGGAATAGGAATAGCCCTGTTCCCTGAGCTTGATTGCCTGTGGTCCAATGGCGGGATTGAGCTTCGGCCGTCCCAATGTTTTTCCTTGTGAGACGGCGCGTTGCAATCCGGCTTTCGTGCGGTCGGAGATTCGCAAACGCTCCTGTCTGGCAAGGCAGGACATCAAGGCAATGATGGCGTCGGCGAAGATTCCCAATGAGGAGATGTATTCTTCGCTGTAGGAGTGCCATTTGACCTCGTAACTGTCCAAGCGGGAGAGATATTCCAGCGTCTTCCGGGTTCCTTCGCGGCTGAGGCGGTCGAGGCTCCAGAATAAGAGCACGTCAAAACGCCTTCTTCGGGCAAGGTCGAACACCTCCCGGAGCCCGGAACGTTCGTCGGCGGATTTACTGCCGGAACAGATGTCGGTTGTCACGGCAAAAACCTCCCATCCCTGTTTGGCGGCATATTCGCGTAATTGCAGGATTTGATTTTCGGTGGTCTGGTCGGCGGTTGAAACACGGCAGTAGATGATGCACTTCATAATTGTACTCCGAGGCGGCACGTTGCCGCCGGTTATAAAACGTTCGTTTAGAGAACGGCTGAACGCCGAATTGTTTTGAGCGGCGAAATGGCCTGATTTTCGAGAACGATTTGTGAACGATAAAAAGTCGGCCCTCCGTCCTCCTTGCGGGAGGGCCCGGTTATCCCCTTGTTTGCATTCCGGGTAGCGGTACCGGTTATTTGGTGTCCTTCCATGCTTCGCCGCATTCAGGGCAGTAAAACAGGCCGTCTTCGGAAATGATTCTCCCGTCACAGTACGGGCAGTAGCCCTGCTTGAGCAGTTGAAGCTCCTCCCGTGTCGGCGGGAAAAACTCTTCTTGCCAGTCCCATAACAGGTTTGAGAAATAAACACCTGCAACACATTCCCATTGGCCGAACAGGTGAACCCGTTCCCGCGTCATGACGGCGATTTTGTTGTTTCCGGTCATGCCTTCAATCAGGTTGAAAGCTGAAGGAATGTTTTGATACAGGGGAGCCATTCTTCGGCAAAATTCCATTGTGTCGGAAATATCCCCTTCCGGTTTAATCGGCAGGATTCCATTATGAATCAGGGCGTAATTGGTCAATACGTTGGTATGCTTTAGGAGCTTTACGTTTCCGGTCAAGCTGAAGGGATGAGTGTTCCCCGGAGATATGCTGCCATGCGTTGCGATTCGGAAATGCAACAGCATATCCCCCGCGAAGTCGGCAAGGCGGTATTTTTCAAATGCGGCCTTGAACTGTTTCCATGTCATATAGCCTTTATGAATTTCTATCGCGTATTTGTCGCCGCCCGTGAACAGGGCGAAGCCCGCCCCATCGGGATTTGCCTCCCAGCATTTCTTCAGCGTGTCCAGTGAAGGTGTTTGAACGTTTTCCGGTTTGTAGATTGCCACACACATATTAAATCAACTCCTTGTCATTGAGATAGTTCACGGCATTTTCGTAAAGAGTGTTCGACTGGATGTAATCGGTGAAGTTTCGGAAGGCGTCTTTTGAGGCAAGAATGTCACTGATGGAAAGCTGCCGCGCCCAGTGAACCAGCGCATCGACAATTTCCAATGTTGCCATGAAGGTGGAGAAGTTCAGCGTTCCCCGGAAGAGTCGAAACTCTACCGTATTCCGATTCTCGAAATTGACGGCCTGATAGCGTGTCCCGTTGGATTTTCCGTAAACGTCCTTGACCGGAAGGCCATTCGACTTCTTGAATCGGGCCCAGTACGTTTCTTTTCTTCTGGCTATGAGCTCGAATTTGTCCTGATATTTCGAGATGAACCAGTCAATCAACAGCCATTTGTAAGACGTGAGGTAATTCCGCGATACATGCACATGAAGACCGCAACCGGATTCCCCCAAGTCATGGGACTTCATCCCCGAAGTTGACATTTCCTTGAGGATAATTTTCCAGTCAAGTTCTTTATGCTTTTTCAATGTTATCGGATGAGAAACAAGCTCAAATCCGTAATCGGGAATGGAGCCGTCTTCTTTCAGGTAAAAAGTCTCTTCACTGTCGGAGATGGTTTCCGCAATATCGTTCCGCGTCTCAATGGAGACTCCCCCGGCTTCAAGCTCGAATCCCAGATACGGCAAGGGCTTTTTGTCGTTTTCATCGTCGGCACATTGGAAATTCAGGTAAGGTTCATAGCTGTAATTGTGAATGTCATTGGAATGGTTCGACTCATAGCAGGAGCGGCAATAAGTTCCGTCGTCGTCGCTCATTGCGTCGGAGCAGTGAATCAGCTCCCCGCAATCGTCGCAGATGTAATAGTCTGACTCGAAACATCCCCGGCAAAGTGTCGTATCCGAATCACCGTGATTTTCCGAAGTCCAGTCCCCGCATGAATCGCAATGATAAGCATGATTTTCAGCGCATGACTCACACCAGTATTCATCCCAATCGACGATATGGACAAAGTCGTTACAGTCGGAATACTCGTCGCAACGTTCGCAGTAGGAAAGATTTTCCCGGCAGGATTCGCAATAAATATCCCCCTCCCGGTCAATGACGTAGTCATTTTCATTGTCGATGAAGTATTCCCCGCAGTCGGAACACTGCTTCAAGTGTTCATCCCGGCAGTCCGGGCAGAGGTGAATTTCCTCCCTATCGACCTGAAACAGTTCAAGTTCTTCCGTCGTTCCGCAGATGTAACATTCCATGATAGCCTCCATTGGTTGGTTGTTACCACCACTCGGAGGCGTTTCGCCGGAAACAGGGTAGCCCTTCTAAAATTCCTTTCCTCAAGTCTCTCTTTAAACAGCTCCGGCAACTCTATTTTTACCAACTGACGAGGAAAAGTGAACGAATCAAGGCATGAAAAAAAGCCGCCCCCGAAAAATCAGGGACGGCCGATGTGGGAAAAAGTGAACAGTCAGAATTTGTCAGCAAGGGGGAATAGCACGATATGGTAATTGAGCAACCTTTTCTTGTATCAACTCGACAGCTCTTTTTTTCTCGAACGAGACAAATTCCCTAAGAACCTTTGCAAACATATTCACATAAAGCCAAGGAGCAAAGGGAACAGTAAGACAGAGAGTCACCCATATTCTATCGCCAAATTCATCCATAGAACAAGTCGCACGTGAAAAACGCAGGGATTTGTTTAATTCATTGACCCATCCAATAACTTGCATAAATATTATTTCAGAAGAAGCGCCCTCAAAATTTCTTGGAAAAATATTTATGGTCACGGTTGCTGTGATTTCATGCGTGAATTGGGATTTCAATTCAACTATCACATCATGGCCAACTAAGTGAATAATACCATCTTCATCAAGGACCGTTTTATAGCACACGCCTCCCGTAAGAAGCTGATTTAGCCACTGAATATTGATATCCTTCTCTGAACGCATAATGTAGTCCATTTACTCTACTCCTCTTGGTTAAATCTATTGTTCCTGCTTAGAAAGAAATAGTGTCATTCTGGGGCGGCAGTGCGTCGAGAATAGCCGTATTCAGTTCAGAAAGATTTCTTGCTGAGAATATCTCCTCGAAATGGGCTTTTATGAATTGGTCAAGCTCTTCAATGGAATAAATGACTGTGGAAAGCCTTACCGTTACAGATGCCTTCTCCCAAATTAACTTGTTATTTTCGTCTCTTCCAGTGCATATAAAAAACAATGTATCTTTTGAGTTGTATTCGACATAAATATTATTGAATTTGAAAAAATATTTTTTGATGGGATATACGGGATAGGCTCTTGTTGTATTATCACGGAATTTGGGGTTTGATAAAAATTGAAGCAATGATGGTGGTGTAAACATTAAGTCTTCTTCGCTATAATTTTCAAATTTCCATTCGATTTTTTCCGGTCGCTTCAATATGACATCTTCCTTCATTTTACGATTTTCGTAATATTCACGGAGTTCCGGTTGACATTGAAATAAATCGGCCAGTTCATATTCATCGAGTTTATTCCAATCGCATTTATCAGCAAATTGCGGCTGCCTTCTAAGCAAGTCGCCCCAATCGCCACCGTCGAGTTTATTCCAGTCGCATTTTCCCGCAAATTGCGGCTCTTCACGAAGCAACCAGCTCCAATCGCCACCGTCGAGCTTATCCCAGTTGCATTTATCTGCAAACTGGGGACAGTTGAAGAGCAGATTCCGCCAATCCATGCCTTCAAGCGTTTTCCAAATGCATCTAGCCGAGAAATTGGGTTGAGCAGACAAAAGGTTGCTCCACGCCATTCCGCTCAGCCGGTTCCAGTCACATTGTTGTTCCAATTCTGGGTGAAGCGTCAGTTGATAATAGAGATAGAGAATTTCATCTTCATTATTAATGCCGAAATATTCATTTTGCAACTTTGCAAGAATGCTTTCTACGTCAGGGAGATTCAATTCATCCCAAGGCCGTTTGGACGAAAGGTCGGGACGAACTTTCAGCAAGGCTCTCCAATCTAATTTCAACAGTTTCCAGTCTGCATCATTATCCGAGAATTTACTCCAGTCCCATTGAGTTGCGAATTCAGGGCGCATAGAAAGTAGCTGACACCAATCTTTCAGATTCAGTTTATCCCAAGCACATTTTTCTGCAAACTGAGGACGTTCCAAGAGAAGCGCAGACCAATAAAAACCATCGATTTTATCCCAGTCGCAATATTCAGCTAACTGCGGATGGGAATGAAGCAAGCAATACCAATCGCCTCCACGCAATATGCTCAAATCATATTGCGATGCCAATTCTGGATTTTTTTGCAGAATCTTTTCGAGTTCCCAATATTTCATCATCCCAGTCTCCTTATCGTCTTTCGACTAATGCGTAAGTTACCGTGAAATCTTACGCCAGAGACTATGAAATCAGGACAAAAAAAGAGGTGCCCCAATTACACCTCATCAAGGTACCGCTAAGAACCCGTATTGGAATGCAAAAGGGACACCAGCACAAAGCCAGTGCTACCCTTCAGCGCGTCCCAATACTCAAAAATTAGCGGTTTCTGATGAGAACGTCTACTGAAAAGTCAGAAAGACAATTATATAATTTTAAAACAAGTTCACGTTACTTTTGTTGTCACGGTTTCATCTCCATATTTGACCATAAAAATATCATAATGTAATTTACAGGAGCCCCGGAGAAATGTCAAATGTACTCTATCGGAAAATAGATTTATTGGGCTTTTCATATATCAATGGTTTATTTTCGGTATTCAGTTATTTCGGATTTTCTGGTTGAATGATTGGTTAAAATTCTTTGCGGTAAACTCAAATAGGCATCATTGCCACAAAATGGACAGTTACCAAAGTTGTTTTTCTCCCAATTCCAAAACAATGTCTGTATTTTCAAAGTTTCGTTTATGCTGTTTGCTCTTAGGTGAAATAAACATTATCATATATTAGGTTTCCATGAGACAGAATAACTTCAGACAAACATGGCAGGAACGTTCCGCTGCTTTATCAACATTACTGAAAAACACTTCTTCCGCATTATTTTGGCCATCATCAGTAACGGTTCTTACCGCTAAAAAAGGAACGCAATTGACGTAACACACATGAGCGATGGCACTGCTTTCCATATCCACTCCCAAAACATCAGGATATTCAGCAAGCAGTTTTTTTCGTTGTTCCTCCGAGTCCAGAAAATAATCTCCTGTAGCCAACAGACCGAAATGAACGGGATATTCCACGGTACAGTCTGCGGCCATTGCCACAAGCGCCGGAGAACAACGGAAGATGGCGGTTTCCATCCATGGGTGAAACGCCGTCAAAATCGTTGCTTCAAGGTCATGATAAAGACAGGAATCGGCAATAAGAGTATCAAAAATTTTCATTTTCCCTGCAAGGCTCCCGCAGGTTCCGACACTGATGATACAATTTACATGAAAACAGTCTATCATTGTTTGAGTTGCAATAGCGGCATTGACCTTTCCTACACCGGAATATACCGCTATAACCATGATGTCGTTATGGCGGCATTCATAGAAGGTCAACATGACCTTTTTTACTTTTCGAGTAACTTCAAATGAAGCGAGAAAAGGGGCAAGCTCATTGTCGCTGGCGGCGATGATTCCTATCGTTTTCATAGTAAAATTGCAGACGGATTATTTGTTTATGTACACATGAATATGGTAAAAATGTTTGAACCTATTTCTTTTACATTCCCATAGCATTGGACAACACAACAGTTTTATGGGTTCATAATGTGATGACTGTTAATGGAAAGGTGTTACGATAATATAACTTCTCAAGAATAACATTTCAAGTAGATTTATCTACTGTCTGCTGCCGAACCATACCGATAGTCCGGCCGATATTCGGAGCCGAAGACGATAAAACAGAAAATCCATCCGCTTTAAGCGTTTTTACGCTCAATTAAGATGGATTTATCGGATTTTAAACCGATTTATTCATACCATTTACTTCCGGCTGATGCCGCAGGTGAATTCTTCTCCGAAAACATAGCGATAGCCCAGACTCATCGCCGTCCGTAACTCCGACTCGTGGTGAGCCGCGACAATCGCACTGTCATGAACCGGCAAGGCAGGGATTCCCCATCCGGCCAGATAGAGGAGCGCTTCCCGCATGACTTCGGAATCCAGCCGTTGCAACATCAGCCCGGCTCCACTGCAAAAATAATAGCCGATGGGTTCATGCGCTTCCTTGAGGCGTTCAATCAGCTCCATCCAATCGGGGTGGTAGCGGTCAACGGCACGGATGAATCTCAATTCCCTTTCGCTGACCAGCTCTTTTTGTTTCAGTTTGGAGATTTGATTTCGCATCGATTGAACCGTGGCGCTTTCCGAATCGGCGTTCAGTACCGTCAGAAGAAGTTTCTTGATGATGGGACGCATCTCTCTTGGCGCAACGGTGTCATACGGGTCATGGTTCAATTGAATCCCCTCCAGCGCATACAGCATGGAGATGTGGAACGAATCGAAATCAAGCTCCACCGTCGGGCGGTTGTCAATCAGAATCGTCCTTCTCTGCCGTTGCTGCATGGATTGCCAGTTGCCGATTTCTTCTTGATTGGCGGAGTAAAGTCGCCCTCCCTGTTCGATACTGCCGTTCGAGAAAATCACCCGAATTTGAGGTGAAAAACGCCGCAAAGTTCGACTTGGTCCCTGTAATAGGAGAGTATCAGAGGAAATATTGTCGTAATCCTGATGATGAATATCATAAAGAACATTGAGATTCTGATACCAAGGATTAGGATACTTTGTACCTACTGAACAGGAATCAAAGAGAAAGTAGTGTTCCCGAAGTGTCTGATTGATAAAGTCGAGTTCACTGCGAAGCCTACACGAAAAACAGGTTTCGGGAAAAGCCACGTCCGATTTATCGTCAGCCACTTCTTCCCGCATAACGATGCAGTCTGTGTCTTTGACAATCAGCAAATCTGCTAACGAAGCAAATTCAGCCCGCAAGCTGTCTGAAGGCCAGACTCTGGTGACGCAACCTTTCTCATATTTGGGATAACAGATTGTTTCCGTGTTGTCCCAATCCACATCGAAAGACGAGGAATAAGTGACGATGCCTTTCTTGACTTTCATCAGCTCACAGCTTTCCAGAAAGTCAAAGACCATTCTGAATGGAACTCGTTTGATGAAAAGACTCTTGTAACGTCCCTGAGAAAAGGTCTGTTTATTCAGAGGAACGGCGACCGGCTTCTCGTAGTAGTGCGACACGTAAAGATTGCAGAGGAACAGCCGTAAACAACGTTTCTGCTCTTCTGCGGTACTGCGTATCCGGCTCTTCGGCATTTCATTCCAGAGCCGATTGAAGATAGCTTCCAGTTCCGGGTGTTCCTGCCAACGGAAGACATCGAACAGGAAAGAGGGAGTCCGCTCATCCATGACGCACCTCCTCCCGGTTGCAGTGAGCCGCGAAACGGGCATTGCACATCTGAACTTTTTCCCGGAGCGGGTCCAAGTCAGGTTCCTTGCTCAACACTTTGATTCGAGCTTGAATGTTGCGCCGGAATTTCTTGTCTGCCCTGAGTCCCACCAGCTTCAGCTTTTCGAGCCGAGCCGCTGGAATCATGGAAAGCAATTCTACCACCAATTGCTGGTCAGTCAATGATTGCGTTTTCGGGGCGGGAGAGGTCTGGTTTTCTCTCATTTTCATTCTCCTTGCATGAAGGCACAATGTGCCTAGACCAAGAGAATAAAGAGAAAATCAGGTTGCCCTGCGGAGTTCCAAGAACTGTAGCGGCGATGAAACATCGCCTGTCACTTCTTTATTCTGCAACTAATTTTGCGGCATCGACATTCAATGCCGCCGACTCTGTTAATATAGTCTTTTTTCAGATTTTGTCAAGACTGAATTGTTATTCTTGCCGAACGGGAAGGTGAGCTATTTGTTCCGCTATTACTGCATCCGCAAGAGGGACTTTTCCCAACGCCTCGAAGATATTGAAATTATCATAAACGAGCTTTTCCAATGTCGTTTTCATACTTTTGATTTCTCCAACAGAATAGCGTTCCCCCAGTTCGCCATTTCGCTTATAACCGGCCAGACATTGAATTAAAAACGTATTTTGTTCCCGGTTCATCAAACAAGTATCAAAACTGTGCCGAAAACTATGAAAACTCTTGCGGTCATCCGGAATGAAATCGTTTATGAAATCATTGAACCAGCCCATCTTCCTCTGATAGCCGCTGATGGTAAAAGTCAGCTTTTGAAACAATTGAGAATTGGGGCGGTCCGGCAGAGCAACGACATCAAGATAGAATTGCAGGAATCCGAGCTTCAACAGCACCGAGTGTATCGGAACAACACGGCGACTTTGCCGATTCTTTGTCTTTTGTTTCTTTTCCTCATCCACAGTGACACAGAGACATGGAATGCCATCAATGGCAAAAACATCTTCCAGATGAAGCTGGCAAATTTCATTCAACCGCATTCCCTGATACAAGGCAAAAATTGGAATCCAATAACGGAATGTATAAAGGTGTCTATAGAACCGCTTTTGTGTCGGCATCTCGGCAATTTTTTGAAAAATCAACGTCAAATCTTCACTGCTGAATCTCTTTTTCTGCTGGTCCTTGGGAAGCTCACTGCCTTCCATGGTCAATCCCTCCATGGGATTGAACGGTATGGTTCTACAGGTTACGCACCAATTAAGAAAAGCTTTCCAATCATCAAAATAAGATTTTTGTGTCTTGGAACTGATTTTTTCCGCATCCGTCAAGTCCAAAGCCTCGGCAAGTGTCAGTCCCGGATATTTCTTGTTTCGGTTTTTGGGATAATTCGGCAGGATATTTTCCATGATAGCCAGAATATCACCGCGAGAAATAGAAGATAAGGCTACATCCCCCATGATTTCTTGAAATAAATGCAGATGACTTTTTAAGACGAGCTCAGACTTGCCATCCAGTTTCTTGAAAATTTTCTTTTCGCGCAGATAGGATTTCATCGCATCGGAAAAAATAGTTGCCTCTGCCCGTTGTGAGTCATCCGGTATAATGCTTTCTGTTTCGGGGGATGGAATTACTGAAGCATCTTGTGCCGCCTCAATATTTACGGGCTCTTCCTGCGGTTTTGCTCCGAAGGTTTCGAAACGGCTCTTCTGTCCTTCAAGCATTGATACAAGTTCCGGGTCATAAGGGGCCGGGGGAAGAATTTCCGATACCCTCCCGTCGGGAAAAGGCGCATCAAAGCCATTCCGATAATTTCCCTTGCCGCGTTCCCGCTGTATTCGGTAGGCTTCCGAACGACCAAGGAAAAAATTGTGAATCAAGGGATACATTTCAAAAGAATCCCAATCCACTTCAAGATTGAGCTGCTTTGCATATTCGACCAGCTCTCCGGCAAGGTATTGGCTGGTGTTGTGTTTCTCATAACAGCCACGCATGATAGCTCTGTGCTCCTCGCAATATTCCGCAGAAGGAGCGAGGGGGAAAAGCATCCTTTTACGTCCAAACTCATCTTTGCAGAGAATGTTATTGCAAAGCTGTCTGATTATCGGAAAAAGCAGTTCCATATTCACCATCCCAATCATGGCTTTCTTGAAAAGTGCCGATAGTTCTTTTCCGAGTAGCTTACTCTTTTGAGCAGCAATATTCAAGTTGGAATCTTTGAGAACATGCCGGATTTCGGATATACCGAGCTGTTTCCTGAAAAGAGCCGGGACCCTCATCCTGAAATAAAAAGTTCCGTTCCGGTCGAGAAGGTAATCCTTTCCCATTTTTACACCTCTGTCGGCAGAGGATTTTGTGTACCATTTGTGTACCCAATGTGTACCACGAAAAATCCCACCACCATTTTGTTGGTGTAAGTCCGAGATTTGAAACAGGCACTTTTACGCTCAGAAGCAATAAAAAAGCCGTCCAGTGGACGGCGAAAATTTAAGATGGTGGTGGGAGATGGATTCGAACCATCGAAAGACGTGCTAGCAGATTTACAGTCTGCCCCCTTTGGCCACTCGGGAATCCCACCAGTGTTTGGAGCGGGTAACGGGGGTCGAACCCGTATAACCAGCTTGGAAGGCTGGTGCACAGCCGTTATGCCATACCCGCATACAGTCGACACGGCCGTTTTACCGTACCGAAAAAAAATGGTGCCGTCGGAGGGAGTTGAACCCTCACTCCGATGAAAGAACTAGGACCTGAACCTAGCGCGTCTGCCATTCCGCCACGACGGCACTGCAATCAACCTTCGAGCTTATTCCGCGGAAAGAACCTTCCTTGCTCGCAGTTCAGCTTCGATATAACCTAATGTACATGTATTTTTTTAAATTGCAACCCCCTCCCCTCAGAAAAAATCAAAAAAAGATTTTTTTATCTTGGACATATCCCCTTTTCGGCGCTATTGTATAAAATGAATTAATTCGGAAAGAGAAACATGGGTGTAAAAAATTGGAAACTTGCCGGGAATAATCTGGATCCTCTCGTCGATGCGATACAGCGCAAATTCGCTCTGCCTCGCCCGATCGCCCTCTTCTTTGCCGCACGAGGCATCAAGGAAGAGGAAGTCCAGGATTTTCTGAATCCGCGTCTCGCCAACCTCAGCGACCCTTACCGGTTCCCCAGTATTCAGGATGCCGCCAAACGGTTGTGGGACGCCATCGCCAACAAAGAAACCATTCTGATCCACGGCGACTACGACACTGACGGCATTACCGCCAGCGCTCTGCTCGCCCTCGTCCTGCGGCAGAACGGCGCAGATGTCCACTCGTTCATTCCGCACCGGTTCGACGACGGGTACGGCTTCACGCCGGAATCGCTCCAGAAGGCGCTCGACACCTTCGGACCCGCCAGCGTGCTCGTCACCGTCGACTGCGGCATCACCAGCTGCGACGCCGTCGACGAGGCCGTGCGCCGCGGCATCGACGTCATCGTCACCGACCATCACGAGGCCGGACAGCAGCTGCCGAACGCCATCGCGATCATCAACCCGAAGGTCTATCCCGAACTCGAAGACCTCCAGCTCCTCGCCGGAGCCGGAGCCGCCTTCAAGCTCTCTCACGCCTTCATCAAATACGGGCGCGAACACAATCTCGGCGGATTCCAGACCCGGCTCGAAGAGGTGCTCGACTATGTCGCCCTCGGAACCGTCGCCGACATCGTTCCGCTCCTCGGCGAAAACCGGATCATGGTCAAATACGGCATCGAGGCGCTGCGGCGGCAGATTCGCCCCGGTGTCCGGGCCCTGATCGAAAGTTCGAAGCTGCGCTCCGAGCTGACCCC
>ERZ779895.1923-NODE-1923-length-20380-cov-3.641082_pt1 | contig 20380 bp, 17 predicted proteins | sample MGYA00511093_ERZ779895 | MGnify/ENA primary metagenome ERZ779895 (study PRJEB29588, sample SAMEA2142970) | human gut metagenome | biome: human gut; feature: human-associated habitat; material: faeces | place: Denmark | collected 2008/2010 ... | reverse complement strand
TTTCTCGATTACGGCTCTTGTGCCCTCTTTCAGCATACGAGGTACATTCTCATAGAAACCGCCGCCTGTGATATGGCTGCATGCTTTCACGCGGACACCCGCTTCTTTGATGGAGCGCAGTGCCTTCACATAGATCCTGGTCGGTGCGAGCAGTGCGTCTCCGAGTGTTGTGCCAAGTTCCTCGTGATATTCGTTTAAGGTCTCCGCATCCATTTTAAAGATCTTGCGCACCAGGGAGAATCCGTTGGAATGTACGCCGGAAGATGCCATACCGATCAGGACATCCCCTGCCTTTAATTCTTTTCCGGTGATGATGTCCTTTTCGTCTACGACACCAACTGCAAATCCAGCAAGATCATATTCGTCTTCCGGCATAAGTCCCGGATGTTCTGCGGTCTCACCTCCGATGAGCGCTGCGGATGACTGCTTACAGCCTTCTGCGACACCGCTTACGATATCAGCGATCTTTTCCGGAATATTCTTTCCACATGCAATATAGTCTAAGAAAAATAATGGTTCACCGCCTGCGCAGGCAATATCATTGACACACATGGCTACACAGTCAATACCGATCGTATCATGCTTATCCATGATGAAAGCCAATTTCAGTTTGGTTCCCACGCCGTCTGTACCGGAAACTAACGTCGGTTTCTCCATGTTTTTAAATGCGTCTATGGAAAAAGCACCGGAAAATCCGCCGAGGTTGGTAAGTACCTCCGGGCGCATGGTACCCTGTACATATTTTTTCATTAACTCTACAGATTTGTAACCAGCTTCGATATCAACACCTGCGTTCTTGTAATCCATTTTCTTTCCTCCTGTTTACTTTGCTATTTCATTTGTCATAATCTCATTGTAACTTGAAACCCTAAAGATTTCCAATTATATATTATTATATGTCTTATTAGTTTTTCTAATCAATCTGTTATCACTATTTCTTTTTACTTATAATATTGTAAAAGAAGGATACCTCCGATGGAAGTATCCTTCTGATCCGTCTTTTGTTTTATTTTGTATAGTTCTTGTAGCCGACTTCCTGCAGTTTCGCGTCCTTTGCCTGCACCTGCTCTTTTAATTCTTTTGCGTAATCCTTTATTTTCTGAAGCAGTGCCGCATCCGATGTCGCGAGGATCTTTGCTGCCAGAAGACCCGCGTTTGCGCCGCCGTTGATCGCTACGGTCGCAACCGGGATACCGGATGGCATCTGAACGATCGAATATAAGGAATCGCGTCCGCCAAGTGAGGTGGTATGCATCGGGATACCGATGACCGGCATCGGGAAGATCGCCGCGCACATACCCGGAAGATGTGCTGCCATTCCCGCTCCCGCGATGATGACCTTAAATCCTTTTTCCTCTGCGGTCTTCGCGTACTCAAAAAATACGTCCGGCTCTCTGTGCGCTGAGATGATCGTCATCTCATAGTCGATTCCAAGCTGTTCTAAGATATCAGCGGCTTTTGCCATAACCGGCATATCCGAGTCGCTTCCCATTACGATTCCTACTTTTGCCATGATTCATTCTCCTTCGTCTCTGTTCGTATTATGATCTGCCCTTATTGTAACTGCTTTTATCTTAGAAATCCAATTAATAATATTACTGTATTTTATAAGATTTTCTTATAAGATCCTACAGCGGCTCGTTGAGCTTTTCGGTTCCCGGAACCACGAAACGTCCGTCACGGATAATGTCTGCCGTGCTTCCATCCGCGCGGATCACCGTGATCGTGCCGAGTTCATCATACGGGATCGTGATATCGGTATGACAGTTAAAGTAAGCCTTCGCCGGATCTTCTTTTCTTAAGATCGAAACCTCATTGTCTCTTGCCACGATCTCTTTTCCGTCTGGATTAAAGACCGGTGTGTCCTCCGCATGTGAGTAACAGGTGTCTCCCACCGCAAAATGCGGCCCTGTCTTTTCCGCGATCAGAATCGGCAGTGTATCTTCGATCTGGTAATCTCTCGCCATACGATATGCCGTTGTATTTGTTCCGATCGCGAATTCCCCGATCGGCAGTGTCTCATGATGCATCAGCACATTTTCATGTACATACGCTTTGTTTTCTGCTTCGTCCGCGAAATTCGCGCAGCCATATTCCCGGATCATTCCGTCTTTAAATGTGATCGTAAGATCCTTATACTGCAGACCGTTTAAGTAAACTTTGGTCACATGGAGCACACCGTTTGTCCCCTGTAACACCGGAGAGGTGAACACCTCGCCGACCGGGATATTGACGTCTGCCACGCAGTTTTCAAAGATCGCCTCTTTGTCCGGATCTTTTAACGGATACAGTGACACGGTAAGGTCTGTATTGTTTACGCCCTCTTTTCCCTTCACATGCGCTTTCACACCGGTGTTTAAGACATCGATGATCTTCTGCTGCATCTCCTGATACAGCTTGTAATCTAATGTATTGATCTTTACCGTCTCGGCAAAGATCTCTTTAAATTTATCTCCGATCGACGGGATCGGGTACGCAATGATCGTAAAGCTGCGCTCCTCGCCCTTAATATACTGGTTTGTGATCTGCCCGGACTGGGAAGCATGATAGACATTGAGCTGATTCTGTTTTTCCGAATACTGCTTTGCCTCTTTTTTATTGACCGGAACAAACGGTGCCTCACCGAACACCTCGATGACCGCCGGTCCCGCATGACCGTATGCCTGCTCCTTATGTGCCTCGTATGCCGTCTTTAACGTCTCAAGCCTGCGCTCCACAAATGCCTTGTCCAGATAGAACGCGCGGTCTGACTTATGGTCATAATCATACTGTTTATTGGGGGAAACCGAATAACAGCCGCGTTTGCTGTTGCCACGATTGGTAAAAGATGAGACGGCTTCGCGGTAGATCGTCGGTTTTAGATCCATCTTCTCGAAATTGCGGATCGCCGCGCGCACCATGCGTTCAAATCCGATCGGATATTCCACGCACACCGTATCCTTGATGGAAAGATCTTTTCCGCCAAGGACAAATCCAATGCGGTAACCTTCCGTGTAAGTATCCGCCATCGCCTGGATCTTACTTTCCTCCATCTGGTTCAAATAGGATGCTATGCCAAGCTCATCCTTTGTGATATACGCGCCGTAGCGGTACAGGTAGGTAAGATCGTTTAAATCTTTTTCCATGATGATGCCGGTAAAAAAATCCAGATCCGGATCTACCATCCCCTGCACGCTCTCCTCGGTAAAGACCTCACTGTAATCGTGAAAGAACCAGTAAACTGCCTGCTCCACTGCCTTTCCTGACACTCCCTCTTCATCTGTAAAACAGCCATATACCTCACAAAACAGTTCCGCTAAGATCGTAATGTTATACTTTCTTCCCTCAAACGCGTAAGGGATCATCGCGCGGATCTCTGCATATAAAAAGCTAAGGATCCCGCCAAACGTTTCTCCAAGCGTTTTTACCGCATACGCCGGATTGGCATAACTTACTTCATAATGTTCCGGCAGAATGTCCTCATAGAGTTTTTCATTCCACTCCTCACACTCTGCAAGACTGCGGTGATCTAACTCCCCGTTTTCTTCCTTTTTTAAGATTTCCCGGTTCAACAGAATAAAACGGCTTACTTTCTTAAAATAAGAAACATACGGCTCACCTGCCGCCTCTTCTTTTTCTATTTCAGCAATACGGTTCATTACTAGCTCGCAGCGCTCTGCCACTTCTTCGTTTTTTTCTCTGTAAATATCCTGATAACTCATTGGCTTACCATTTCCTTTTCTATCTGAAACTATAACTTTACAATAAAAATCCGGCGGCGTAGATCGCTGCCCAGATGCCGGTTATGATCACACTGCACACCAGACTGATGTACGGCACCGTCTTAAACGTATCTTCTTCTTTTACCGCGAGTATGGCGAGTATCAGCGCGCACACCGAGATCAATAAGGACAGCACTCCCGCACTGCCAAGATACACGCTGCCATTTCCGCCTTTGTGAAAGGACTCCATCACCGTCACCGCCAAAATGAGGATCGCCCCCACGGCAAGTATGAGTGCCAGGCTTCCGCGCACCGACTTTTTGCGTTTTGTAAATTTATAGTGTTTTCTCTTTCCTGTCATCGTGTTTTCTCCTAAAGTATCGCCGGATCAGTCTGTAGGCCAGATATCCGAGCGTAGCTCCAAGCGTATTTAAGATCAGATCGTCCACATCAAAGCTTCCGACCTTTGATATCAGCTGTATCGTCTCTACAAACAGACTGAAGTCAAACCCCAGCAGAACAATGTGAAAAAAGTTCCGGCATTTTGGGGTCAGCATAGGCAAGATCATGCCAAACGGGACAAACGCCAGCACATTTCCAAGCAGATTGGAAAGAACCGCGAACCATCCGAGTGTTCTCCGGTATACAATAAAACGTCTGATCTCCCGGAACGGAGTCAGATTATAATGGTAATCCCTGTCAATATAAGTTCTCCCCATGATCTCCGCGAAAAACAGAAAATACATGAGGAAAACCATATAAACAATAAAAAGTGTCCACGCCAGTACAAGCCGATGCTCTTCCTTTTTATTTCTCAATATTCCGACCTCTTAAACTATTATCTGCACTATTCTATTTTACGCCATACTGCTCATAATATTTATCGATCGCCGCTTTTATTTCATCATCGATCACAACTCTGCCTCCGCAGGTACGGTTGTAAAGATGTTCTACCACTTCTTCCATCGTGACAATGGCATTTGCCGCAAAACCATATTTCTCCCGGATCTCATCCAGTGCGCTCTTTTTGCCGCCAAGTCCTACTTCCATACGGTTTAAGGATACCATCAGTCCGACGATCTCCACGTCTGCGGCCCCCCTTACCTTCGGTACGGTCTCCTCCATGGATTTTCCGGAAGTCGTAACATCCTCGATCATGACCACGCGGTCTCCGTCTTTTAATGTGCTTCCAAGGAAACCTCCCTTGTCCGCCCCGTGATCTTTGATCTCCTTACGGTCAGAGCAGTAACGCACTTCCTTTCCGTAAAGTTCGCTGAATGCGATCGCGGTCACAACAGAGATCGGGATCCCCTTGTAAGCCGGTCCGAACAGCACGTCGAAATCATCCCCGTAATTTGCGTGGATCGCCTTTGCGTAGTACTCGCCCAGTCTCTTTAACTGGGTACCGGTCACATATGCGCCCGCATTCATGAAAAACGGAGATTTTCTTCCGCTCTTTAACGTAAAATCTCCGAACTTTAATACATCACTTTCTACCATAAATTCAATAAACTCTGATTTATAATTTTCCATTCTTCCAAAGACCTCCATATTTTTCTTTCCGGTGACACGGCAGATCCTAAAATCTGTCGTGTACTGCTCCTACCAGTTCCCGGATATCCGCCACCTGGTGGCATTCCATATAATTTTTGATTCCATCTGCGATCTCCATCGTAACCGATGGGTTGGTGAAATTGGCGGTTCCGACCGATACCGCTGTCGCACCCGCTAGTATCATCTCGATCGCGTCCTCTGCCGTCATGATGCCGCCCATGCCGATGATCGGTATCTTTACTGCCTGCGCAGTCTGATAGACCATGCGCACCGCGATCGGATGGATCGCCGGACCGGACATTCCACCGGTGCGGTTTGCAAGTACAAAACACTGTCTTTCAATATCGATCTTCATTCCGGTCAGCGTATTGATCAGGGAAAGGACATCCGCGCCGCCTGCTTCTGCCGCTCTTGCCATCTCGGTGATATCGGTGACATTCGGGCTCAATTTCATGATCACCGGCTGTTTTGCCTTTGCCTTCACTGCTTTTGTGATCGCCTCCACCGCCTTTGGATCCTGTCCAAACGCGATGCCTCCCTCTTTTACATTCGGGCAGGAAATGTTGATCTCAAGCATATCGACCGGCTGGTCCGCCAGTCTTTCCACAACTTCAAGATAATCTTCGGTTGTTTTTCCACAGACATTCACAATGATCTTCGTATCATATTTTTTGAGAAACGGAATATCACGCTCAATAAAAAGATCGATCCCCGGATTCTGAAGTCCGACTGCGTTTAACATACCGCCATAGACTTCCGCCACACGGGGTGTCGGATTTCCCGCCCACGGGATATTCGCGACGCCCTTTGTCACAACCGCGCCAAGCTGATTTAAATCTACAAACTCCGAAAATTCCTGACCGGAACCGAACGTACCGGAAGCGGTCATGACCGGATTTTTTAAGGTAACACCTGCCAGATCTACACTGCAATTCATTAGAATTCTACCTCCTCCGCACGGAATACCGGGCCTTCTTTGCATATTCTCTTGTTCTTTACGTTGGAATGCTCATCGCGCTCTTTCGATTTGCATACACAGGCAAGACAGGCTCCAATGCCGCACGCCATGCGTTCTTCCATGGAGATCCAGCACTCGATCTGTTTTTCTGCCGCGTATTCTTTGATCGCCCGGAGCATCGGAAGCGGTCCGCAGGCATAGATGATGTCCGCATCCAGTCCGTTTTCACGGATCGCGTCTAACACATTTCCCTCTGTTCCCGCACTGCCGTCCTCGGTTGCCACATAGACACTGCCCTGTTTCTTCAGATCATCCATCAGAAACATTTCATCACGGAAGCCCAGAATGATCTGTTTTTCACAGTTTAATTCTTTTGCGAGCTCCAACATCGGCGGAATTCCGATTCCTCCGCCGATCAAAAACGCTTTTTTTTCTTTCTTCGGAAATCCGTTGCCAAGCGGCCCTACCAGCTGCAAGTGCATGCCGGTGCGCATTTTGGAAAATTCTTCGGTTCCTTTTCCGGCAACACGGTATACCAGACGGATTGCCCCGTCTTCCTTATCGATCTCACAGATACTGATCGGCCGTGGCAGGATGCGGCTGCCGTCATGACAGTATACGGACACAAACTGTCCCGCCTTCGCCTCTTTCGCAATCTTTTCCGTCCGGAGCCACATATCGAAAATGCCCGGCAGAAGTTCTTTCTGATCTATGATAATTGCTGTTTCTTTTGCTTTTTCCGCCATGATTATCTCCTCTCAAGCGCGCCGTTGATATCCGCGATCATGTCAAGGACAGCTGCTCTTGCCGCCTCACCGAAATGCTCTGCTCCGTAAGACGCGTACGCTTCGTTTTTGTATGCAGTGATGATACCTCTGGAGGAATTTACGATCGCGCCAAGTCCGTCCTCGTCAAAGAAATGAACAAGATCTTCGCCCTTTCCGCCCTGTGCGCCATATCCGGGCACAAGGATAAAGCTTTTCGGCATCACCTTGCGGAGCAGTTTTCCCTGCTCCGGATAAGTAGCTCCGACCACGGCTCCGACATAGCTGTAGGAATCTCCCATCAGTTCGCTGCCCCACTCCGCGACACGCTCGCCGACCATTTCATAGAGATGTTTCTCCCCGATCATCTGATCCTGGAACTCTCCGCTGGATGGATTTGATGTCTTTACCAGGATAAAGAGACCTTTTTTCTCCTCTTTGCATACATCCAGAAACGGTGTGATGCCGTCTGAACCAAGATACGGATTTACCGTCGCGAAATCCTCATTGAACGCCGGAATCTTTTTTGCGCCCACCTGTACTTTTCCAAGGTGCGCGGTCGCGTATGCCGCTGAAGTCGAGCCGATATCGCCTCTTTTCACATCACCGATCACGATCAGATCCTTTTCATGACAATAATCCACCGTCTTCTGGAACGTGATGAGTCCTTCCACGCCAAACTGTTCATACATGGCGATCTGCGGCTTCACCGCCGGGATCAGGTCATGGATATGATCGATCAGTTCTCTGTTGTAAAGCCAGATCGCTTCTGCCGCTCCCTTTAAGGTTTCTCCATACTCCGCATATGCCTTTTTTGTGATATGTTCCGGTACATAGGAAAGCATCGGGTCAAGTCCGACTACGATCGGTGCTTTGGTCTGTTTGATTTTTTCTACTAATTTATTTATCATGATTGTACTCCGTCTTCCATTTATTTTGTGATCTCGTGATCCATCTTGATATCGTAAGCGATCTTGCCTTCCACAATGGTCGTAAGCACGGCTCCGGTCACTTCTCTTCCGTCAAACGGTGTGTTTCTGCCCTTTGACCAGAATTTATTCTTATCGATCTTATAGGTCTTTTTTGGGTCAAAGATCACAATGTCTGCCGGCTTTCCTTCTTCTAAGCTTCCTGCGTCAAGTCCTAAGATCCTTGCCGGATTGCAGCTCATTTTTTCCGCCATCTGCATCGGCGTCAGATAGTCTTTTAAAACCAGCTCCGTATGGGTGAGTGCCGCCGCCGTCTCAAGTCCTACGATACCAAACGGTGCCTTCTCCATGCTGTTGTTTTTCTCATCTGCCGTATGCGGTGCGTGATCGGTAGCGATCACATCCATGATATCCTCTTTTAAGCCGCGTTTTAATTCCTCGACATCTTCTTTTGTCCGGAGCGGCGGGTTCATTTTGTAGTTGGTGTCCTTCGGGATCATATCATCCGAGGTCAGTGTGAAATGATGCGGGCATACCTCGGCCGTCACGCGCACGCCCTGCTCTTTTGCCATCTGCACCATCATAACGCTGCTCTTTGTCGAGCAGTGGCACAGATGCAGTGCCGCGCCGGTATCCTTCGCGATCATGATATCACGGGCAATGATCACATCCTCCACGGAATTGGTAATCCCGCGCAGCCCTTCTCTCTTCGCGTTGGCATCCGCATTGACCACGCCGCCATCCACGAGATTTTTGTCCTCACAATGTGATAACACCGGTATATCCAGTTTCTGCGTGATCTTCATCGCGTCGCGCAAAAGCTTTGCGTTCATGACAGACTTTCCGTCTTCACTGATCGCAGGGCTTCCCGCCGCCGCCATTTCTTCGGTCGCCGCAAGCTCCTCGCCTTTCTGTCCCCTGGTGACTGCTCCGATCTGCAGCACATGCACCAGTCCCAAATTCTTTGCTTTGTTGTGGACATAATTTACAACATCCGCGTTATCCACTACCGGCTTTGTGTTCGGCATCGCAAGGATCGTGGTGAATCCTCCGCGCGCCGCCGCCCGGCTTCCGGTCACAACGGTTTCTTTTTCTTCCTGTCCCGGATCCCTTAAATGCACATGCATATCAATAAATCCGGGCATAACATAACAGCCCTTCGCGTTTATGGTCTTATCTGCTTTTGTGTCGATCTTTTCCGCGCGTTTTGCGATCCTGTCGTCTTCCACGAGGATATCCATCTGCTTATCCGTTCTGGTCGCCGGATCGATCACTCTTCCGTTTTTAATCAGTAATGTCATCTTCTCTTCCCTTCCGCTTCGTGCATTCCGTCAACAGTCAACATGATTTCTTTTATTCTATCATACAAAATTTTCCTTTGCAATCGACCCCTTACGTTCAGATTCCAAGTCTGTCATAAACTTCCGCAGGGATATACGCCTTCACAAAAATGCCCTCCGGTGTATATTCCTCGCTCAGCAGTTCTCCCTGCCTGCGGATCACCTGGATCTTTCCGGCGTCTTCATAGGAAAATACATGCTCCATATAAGTCTTGTTTTCCCGCAAAACCTGTGCTAACAGTTCTTTTACCGTTTCCAGATCCCTGTCATTTCTCGCCGAGATCCGTGCGGTATGATCCGCACGGAAATCCCGCAGTTCCCTGTCTGCTTCCGGGCGGTCCATTTTATTGAACAGCGTAACGATCTTTTTATCCCGGATATCCAGCTCTCGCAGCGTGTTGTATACAATATACATCTGCTTGTCCGCCTGCGGATTGGACGCATCCACCACATGAATGATAAAATCCGCGTACTTTGCCTCCTCCAGGGTACTTTTAAACGCCTCGATCAGGTGATGCGGCAGTTTTCGGATAAAACCGACCGTATCTGTCAGAAGGATCTGCTGTTTTCCCGGAAGTTCAAGCTGTCTGGTCGTCGGATCGAGCGTTGCGAAAAGCTTATCCTCCTCAAGAACACCCGCATGGGTCAGGTGGTTTAAAAGCGTGGATTTTCCGGCATTGGTATAACCCACGATCGCCGCAACCGGGACATGATTGCGCATCCGCTGCCCTCTCGCGACCTCGCGGTGCTTTTTTACTTCCGCGAGTTCCCGCTTCAGCTGCGAGATCCTGGTGCGGATGATACGCTTATCCATCTCTAATTTCTTTTCTCCGGGTCCTCTTGTACCGATCCCTCCGCCCAGTCTTGACATGGAACGCCCGAATCCGGCAAGCCGCGTCATGCTGTAACGGAGCTGTGCGAGTTCAACCTGGATCTTTCCCTCACTGGTTGACGCGTGCGCCGCGAAAATGTCTAAGATCACAAGCGTGCGGTCCATGACCTTGGTATCCAAAAGATCCTCCAGATTTTTCATCTGTGCCGGAGAAAGCTCATCATCGCACACGATTCCGGTCGCCCCGGTCGTGGCGAGCATCTCTTTGATCTCCGACACTTTTCCGGTTCCGACATAAGTGCCCGGATGAATCCTCTCACGGTTCTGGATGACCATGCCCTTGGTCACCGCACCCGCCGTGGCGACCAGTTCTTTTAACTCCTCCAAGGAATCTTTTGTGTCGTCTCCATCCTGTTCACTCACGCCGACTAAGATCACACGTTCTTTTTGTACTTCCGTTTCTACCATATATACCTCTCTTATCTGCTATCTGGTCTGCAAAAACTGGTACTCGCGTGCTGCGGTCTCATCCTCCGGATAATCCTCCACATAAGATGCCATTTTTTCTTTTGCCGAAGCAAAATCACCTTTATATTCGTACGCCAGTATTTCGTTCCTGCGCAGGTTCTGCTCATCTTCCACATCCTCTGACGCGAGCGCTGTCTGGATGTAATTTAAGGCATCCTCATATTTTCCAGCCTCTAACAGCATACTGCCGAGACTGCCGAGCGCCGCCGGGTTATCCTCATTTGTTTTTACATATTCCTCGTAAAGGGACTGGGCTTTATCCGAATCTCCGGTTGCCTCATAGACCTGCGCACGGTAGAGGATCGCGTCATCGCTTTTTAATTCCACCGCTTTGTCCAACTGCTCCGCCGCCTTGTCATATTCGCCGAGCAGCGCGTACGCCTTTCCACGCATCGCATAATCCTGCGCGTCTTTCCCGGACACCTGCACCGCGTCCTCAAGATACTGCTTTGCCTCATCGGAAAATCCCGCATCCGTCAGATCCGAGTATGCCTGGATATATAAATCATAATTAGCATCATCATTTTCCACTGCTGACGCGTAATCCGCAAGCGCCTTTTTATCCTCGCCTTCCAACAGGTATAAACTGCCACGGAGATAATACGCGTCCGCGTTCTTTTTGTCATAGTCGATCAGCGCCGTATACGTCTCAAGCGCGCCCTTGGTGTCTCCTGCCATATACTGCGCCTGTGCCTTGTAATAGCAGATATCGAGTTCCTCCGCACCGATGGTCGCAAGCGACTGATCCAGCGCCTTCTGGAACGCATCGACTGCATCGTCATACTTGCCCTGCTCTAAATTGTTGATCCCGATCTGGCGGTATGCCTCCTGATCTTCCTTATTTTTGCTGTTTCCGCAGCCGGCAGCCATTCCCGCAAGGAGGATCCCCGCAGCCAGCATGCCATCTATCTTTATTTTTTGCAATTTCATTGTCTTTTTATGCCTCCGATTACTTCGCTTATTATAGCAAATCACAAACAAAAAGGAAACCACCTTTCAGTGATTCCCTTTTTGCTTTTAAGTAGTTTGGAGTATATTACAAATATTAGTTTAATTTCCAGATGTCTTTGTTGTATTCTTCGATCGTTCTGTCAGAAGAGAAGAATCCTGCCTTGCTGATGTTGATGAGTGTCTTCTTTGCCCATGCTTTTCTATCTTCATAATCACCAAGCATACGGTCTCTGGTCTCACGGTAGCTTTCGAAATCCGGTAATGTCATAAACCAGTCTTTGTTTAACAGCTCGTTGTAAAGACGCTCTAAGTTCTCTGCGTTTCCGACACTCTTTAAGGTATCGCTCACGATAAAGTCGATCGCGCGTCTGATCTTTTCATCGGAGTTATAGTAATCTCTGGATACATAATCCGCTTTCTCGTAATGTCTGATGACATCCTCGGAAGATTCACCAAAGATATAGATATTGTCATCTCCGACAAACTGATGCATTTCCACGTTTGCACCATCCATGGTTCCGATCGCAAGCGCACCGTTTAACATGAATTTCATGTTGGAGGTACCGGATGCTTCTTTGGAAGCAAGTGAGATCTGCTCATGGATATCTGCTGCCGGGATCAGTTTTTCAGCCAGTGTTACATTGTAGTTTTCTACCATAACAACTTTTAAGTACGGGCTTACTTCCGGATCATTGTCGATGATCTGCTGTAAGCAGAGGATCAGATGAATGATATCTTTTGCGATCACATAAGCCGGAGCTGCTTTCGCGCCGAAGATCACTGTGATCGGTCTTGCCGGTTTCTTGCCTTCTTTGATCTCGAAATATTTATTGATCACATAGAGTGCATTCATCTGCTGACGTTTATACTCATGCAGTCTCTTGATCTGAATATCGAAAACAGAATTTTCATCGATATCGATGTTCTGTGTCTTCTTTAAGTAATTCTTTAATCTTACTTTGTTGCCCATCTTTACTGCAAGCAGCTTGTCAAGAACCGCGTCATCATCAACGTAAGCGCCGAGTTTTTCAAGTTCCATCGCGTCTTCTTTGAACTTCGGTCCGATCAGAGACTCGATCAGTGCTGTCAGTTCCGGATTGCTGTGTAACAGCCAGCGGCGGAATGTGATTCCGTTTGTCTTGTTGTTGAACTTCTCCGGATAGATCTTGTAGAAGTTATTTAATTCGCTGTTCTTTAAGATCTCTGTATGCAGGTACGCAACACCGTTTACGGAGAATCCATAATGGATATCGATGTGTGCCATGTGTACACAGCCGTCTTTGATGATCGCAACGGATTTGTCACGGAATTTCTTGTTTACACGGTTGTTCAGTTCGTAAATGATCGGCATTAACTGCGGAACTGCTTTTTCCATGTAACCGATCGGCCATTTTTCCAATGCTTCCGCAAGGATAGTGTGGTTTGTGTATGCGCAGGTCTTGGATACGATATCGATCGCTTCGTCCATCTCGATGCCACGTTCCATCAAAAGACGGATCAGTTCCGGGATCACCATGGTCGGATGGGTATCGTTGATCTGTACGACTGCGTAATCCGCAAGGTCATGCAGGTTGCATCCTCTTGCAACAGCTTCGTCTAAGATCAGTCTTGCGCCGTTGCTTACCATGAAATACTGCTGATATACACGGAGCAGACGTCCCTTGTCATCGCTGTCATCCGGATATAAGAATAAGGTCAGGTTCTTTGCGATATCTTCTTTATCGAAATCGATTCCGTCACCTACGATGCTCTCATCTACGGTCTCAACATCGAATAAGTGAAGCTTGGTTGTACGGTTGTTGTATCCGACTACATCGATATCATACAGTCTGGATGTCAGAGTGAAACCACCGAACTGGATCGGATAGGTGACATCTGTTTTCTTCAGCCAGCTCTCTTTTTCGATCCACGGATTCTTTGTTTCGTTCTGCAGATTGTTTTCAAATACCTGCTTGAACAGTCCGTAATGGTAATTTAATCCGACACCGTCGCCGTTTAAGCCAAGGCTTGCGATGGAATCAAGGAAGCATGCTGCGAGACGTCCGAGTCCACCGTTTCCGAGTGACGGTTCCGGCTCAACTTCTTCTACTTCCGCAAGGCTCTTGCCGTTGTCTGCAAGTGTCTTTTTTACTTCTTCATATACGCCGAGGTTGATCAGGTTGTTGGATAATAATTTACCGATCAGGAACTCTGCGGAAATGTAATATAATTTTCTCTTTCCTTCGTTGCTTTCTTTTGCAGCTGCCATGTTCTTTGTCATTTCAAGCAGTGCGTAGTAAAGTTCTTCATTGGAGCAGTCTCCAATTCCTTTGTGGTATCTGTTTGATACGATCTCTGATAAATTCATCATTGCCCTCCATTGTTCTATATTGTCTGTTTGCTATTACTCTCTTGTTTGATTCTGAAATGATTATAACGCCGTCCGCATGCTTTTTCTTGTAATATCGCATTTAAAAGTGGTACAATACTATCATCTGGTGAGTTTTAAATTTTCAGCCGCCAGGGTGTGGCAGGGGGCAGACTGCGGCGGAGCATTTTCCCGCCCCGGCATCCGCCAGGACGAAAAATACTCCGGACTTGTCTCCCCCTCTGCCACACGTTCTGCGGGAAAAATGTTATCTCACAAACCGGAAATCATCGTTTTAGACCGCGTAAAAAAATCACTTTTCAGGAGGATACTATATTATATGAACATTCTCGAATATGAAAATTATCAGGAAAAGAAATCGCACGGGGACGTCGCGTTTCCATATACCACCTACCCCTGCTCGATCCCGCTTGATTTTGCCTCGGTGCCGGTTCACTGGCATGACGAGATGGAGATCATCTATATTAAGAAGGGACGGGGGCTCATCACGGTAGATCTAAAGCAGTATGTCGTCTCCGCCGGAAGCATCCTTTTTATCATTCCGGGGCAGCTCCACTCGATCGAACAGTACGAACTCGAAAGCATGGAATACGAAAACATCATTTTTAAACTCGATATTCTGATCTCCAAGCAGACAGATGCCTGTTCGAGCGATTATTTCCAGCCGCTTTTGGATGGCAGACTGTCCATTCCTACGCTCTTTGAGCCGGATCACCCCTATTACGCGCCGATCGCTGCCTGCGTGGACGGTGCGGATGAGGTCTGTAAAACCTATCCGAAGGCCTATGAGCTTGCCATCAAGGCGCAGCTTTTTTTGATGTTCCACATTCTGTTTTCCCAGTGCTGCACCGCCGAGGCTCCGCTCAAGAACCGGAAGTCTCTGGAGAAAATGAAACTCATTATTAAATATGTAGAAAATAATTATATGGAAAAGATTTCGATCGCCGATATGGCAAAAGAAGCAGGCTTAAGCCAGTCGCATTTTATGAAATTCTTTAAAAATACCATGGGAACCTCTTTCATTGATTATCTCAATGACTACCGGCTCACCATGGTATCGAGACTGCTTGTCTCTTCGGAATCCTCGATCCTCGATATCGCCGCGGAATCCGGGTTTGACAATCTTTCTTATTTTAACCGGATGTTCAAAAAACGTTTTGGCATGACACCAAGGGAATACCGGAAAAAATTTATGGAAAACTAGGCATTTTCCTTCTTTTTCCCCAATTTCCCGTTGTTATATAAAAACATCAACACTGCCATCGCAAGGATCACCACATAGCCAAAGATGCTGTACGCATCCGGCACCTGGCCAAACAGGAAGAATCCGATGATCGCGGTAAATATGATCTGGGAATAGTCGTAGACCGATATTTCCCGCGCCGGCGCATGAAAATAGGCTGCCGTGATACAGAACTGTCCGCTGGTCGCGGCTGCTCCCGCAAGCAGGATATACAAAAGCTGCATTGCGCTTATCGGCTCAAAATTAAGGATCATGAGCGGTAATGTTGTAAGGCAGGAAAACGCGGAAAAGAAAAAGATGATAAGGGATCCGCTGCACTTGCGCTGTCCTAAGACACGCACCATGCTGTAAGCCGCTCCTGCCGCGATTCCTCCGCAAAGACCGGCAAGGGACGCAACGAGGTTTGCATTCGCGAAAGTCGGTTTTATGATAAACAGACTGCCGATAAATGCGCCAGCCACGCAGATTCCCTGCACCAGTGTCAGATCCTCTTTTAAGATCAGATAGGAAAAGAGGATGACAAAAAACGGCGACATCTTATTTAACATATTCGCGTCCGAAAGCACCAGATGATCGATCGCGTAAAAGTTTCCCAAAATTCCGATCGTTCCAAACAGCGCGCGCAGGATCAGAAATTTCAGATTGCCCTTTCCCATCACGATCTTTTCTTTGGAGCGGATCATTGTAAATGCCGCCACGCCCACCGCCACAAGGTTACGGAAAAAGCTCTTCTCCACAGAAGGGAGATCTCCCGCAAGACGCACAAACGTGCTCATCCATGCAAATGAAAACGCGGAGAGCACAATAAACAGAATACCCAGATTTTTATTTTTTTCCATTCCAATCTCCTTTAAGATACAAAGCGGGATTTACTGACGAAATCCCGCTCCCATAACGTGCCAAAAAGAGGATGCCGCGCGGCACCCTCTCTTTTCTTTATTTTGTTTCCAGTAATTTTTCCACGCTCGCAAGTTTGACACATACCACAAAGATCTCCGCTGCCATCTTTAAGTCTTCCATGGTCGGGAAAGACGGAGCGATACGGATCACAGAGTCTTTCGGATCTTTTCCGTATGGGAACGGCGCTCCGGCTCCGGTCAGGGTCACGCCGGCTTCTTTTGCCTTTGCGACGATAGACTTCGCACAGCCCTCTAAGGATTCAAAACAGATAAAGTATCCGCCCTTCGGGTTGATCCAGGAACCGATTTCCAGTCCGCCCAGTTCCTCGGAAAGTACCTTTTCTACCATCTCGAACTTCGGACGCATGATCGCTGCCTGTTTCATCATCTGCTTTTTCACGCCATCCATGTCTTTGAAGTAGCGCACATGACGGAGCTGGTTTACCTTGTCATAACCGATGGTCTGCACGGTAAACTGCTTTTTGATAAACTCAAGGTTTGCTTTGGATGCCGCAAGTGCCGCAACACCGCCGCCCGCGAAGCTGATCTTGGATGTGGAGCAGAATTCGTAAACCATATCCGGATTTCCTGCTTTTTCGCACTCACTTAAAATATCAAGGATCTCATCCTGGTCATCTTCATATAAATGATGTACCACATAAGCGTTGTCCCAGAAGATACGGAAATCTTCTGCCGCCGGTTTTAACGCTGCGAATCTCTTTACCACTTCATCCGAATAGGAGATTCCCTGCGGATTGGAGTATTTTGGTACACACCAGATTCCCTTTACCGCCGCGTCTTCGGAAACGTATTTCTCTACCAGATCCATATCCGGTCCTTCCGCTGTCATCGGGATGTTGATCATTTCGATGCCAAAGAACTCCGTTACTTTAAAATGTCTGTCATATCCAGGTACCGGACAGAGGAATTTGACTTTGTCCAGTTTGCACCACGGTGTGCTTCCCATTACACCATGGGTCATGGAGCGGGAAACGGTATCATACATGATATTTAAGCTGGCATTTCCATAAACCAGAACATTATCCGGGTTCACGCCCATCATGCCTGCCATAAAACGTTTTGCTTCCGGGATTCCATCCATTCCGCCATAATTTCTGCAGTCAGTTCCATCCTCGCTGTGCAGATCCGCACTGCTGTTTAACACATCCATCATCGGCATCGTGAGATCTAACTGTTCCTCCGATGGTTTTCCTCTTGCCATGTTAAGAGAAAGTCCTCTCTTCTGCCACTCCTTGTAGGCCGCCTCAAGGCTTTCTTTTTCCTTACATAATTCCTCTTTTGTCATTTCCTGATATGACTGCATAATTGAATCCTCCTCGTGCTTCACACTCTGTTAGTTCTGTTCGGATGATCCGGCTGATTCCCGAAGCATCTTTAAATGAGCTTTTATATCTTTTTCATACCCGATGTCCGTTGGATGATAAAATGTCACATCCTCCATGCCATCCGGCAGATATTGCTGGTTTACATAATGGTTCGGATAAGAATGGGCATATTTGTATCCCACGCCATGTCCCAGTTTTCCCGCTGATTTGTAGTGGGAATCCTGTAAATGAACCGGAACCGCTCCGGTTTTATGGCTCTTAATATAGGAAAGCGCCTCATCCACTGCCATATACGATGCATTGCTCTTTGGCGCGCCCGCCACATAGGTGACTGCCTCCGCCAATATGATGCGTGCCTCCGGCATTCCGATGCGTTCGACTGCTGTTGCAGCAGCCGCCGCGACTGTAAGCGCGTTCGGATCTGCCATTCCCACATCCTCCGCCGCACAGATCATGATCCTGCGCGAGATAAAGCGGATATCCTCTCCCGCGTAAAGCATCCGCGCGAGATAATAAAGCGCCGCATCCGGGTCTGAACCACGCATACTCTTGATAAACGCGGAAATCGTATCATAGTGGTTATCCCCGCTCTTATCGTAACGCACCACCCGTTTCTGGATGCATTCCTGGGCGACCTCCAATGTGATATGGATGATCCCGTCCGCACTCCGCTCTGTCGTCAAAATTCCAAGCTCAATGGCAGTAAGCGCTGCACGCGCATCCCCGTTTGCCACATCCGCCAAAAATTCCAGTGCGTCATCATCCATTTCCGCATTGTACGCCCCCATGCCTTTTTCTCTGTCCGAAACGGCACGGCAAAGCAATGTCTTGATATCTTCTTTTCCAAGTGCGCGCAGTTCAAAGATCACCGAGCGGGACAAAAGTGCCCCGTTTACCTCAAAATACGGATTCTCCGTGGTGGCTCCGATCAGAATGATCGTGCCGTCCTCCACATACGGAAGCAGATAATCCTGCTGTCCCTTGTTGAACCGGTGGATCTCATCGATGAACAGGATCGTCTTTTTCCCGTACATCCCCTGATTATTCTTCGCCTTTTCGATCACATCCTCCATATCCTTTTTGCCGGCGCTGGTCGCATTGATCTGCATGAAATCCGCGCTGGTCGTATGGGCGATCACCTTCGCAAGCGTTGTCTTCCCGGTTCCCGGAGGTCCGTAAAAAATGATCGAGCTTAATTTGTCCGCCTTGATCGCGCGGTAGAGCAGCTTATCTTTTCCTATGATATGCTGCTGTCCGACAACCTCGTCTAAGGTCGTCGGCCGTAAACGGCTCGCGAGCGGCGCTTCTTTTTCCATATTCTGCTCTCTCATGTAATCGAACAAATCCATATTTTCCCTCTTATGCGTACATGTGTCTGCTTCCCGCTGACACTATGGTCAAAAAAATATCACTCACATTAAGATACGACACTTTTTTTCTCATTACAATAGAAAATTATATTTTCTCCAATATGACGATATTTACTCAAAAATCAATTCATCGACTGTGACAAATTCATAACCGTCCTGTTTCATTTTATCGATCAGATCGAGGGCTGCCGTCACGCTGGTCGCATAGGCATCATGCATTAAAATGATCTCGCCGTCCTTTGCCTTCCCGAGTACCTTGCTCTCAATGCTTGCCACATTCTGCACTTCCCAGTCCCTGGTATCGATGTCCCAGAGTGTCACGATCATATTCATATCTTCGTCCAGTTTGTTTTTCACACTTCCAAACGGCGGGCGCAGATATTCCGGATATTCGCCGGTCACTTTGTAGATCGCGTCATTCGTCTTTTTTATCTGGGTACACGCCTCCGATTCACACAGCGCGCCCAGATTCACATGGTCGTACGAATGATTGCCGATCAAATGCCCTTCCCCGTGCATCCGCTTTACAATATCCGGATATAATTCCACCTGGTTTCCAAGCAGAAAAAAGGTGGCCTTTACCTCCCGGTCCTTTAATCCGTCCAGCAGCTTTTCTGTGTATTCGGGATTTGGGCCGTCATCAAAGGTAAGCGCCACCCGCTTTGTCTCTTCCTGTATCATCTCATTCCTCTTTCCGGTCTCGACCGCCGCGTTTAAAAAACGCTGCTGAAAGACGAGACACAATAAAAATACTGCCATAACGCAGTCAAAAAATACCACGATCCGAACCCGTTTCATAAAAAAAATCCTGCTTTCCCTGTCTCAATAGTTTATGACACAGGGAATGTACACCATGCAGGATTTTTCTTATTTATCACTTAATTCTTTTGTTTTGCGGATGCCTTTAAGGTACCATCCACCACATCGATCGCGATCGTATCCCCGGCTCTCACTTCATCCGCGAGGATCAGTTTTGCCGCGAGTGTCTCAACGGTCTTTTGCAGATACCGCTTTAACGGTCTTGCGCCGTAGGTCGGATCATATCCGTGCGCCACGACATATTCTTCCGCCGCCGGCGTAAGAGCCACGGAGATCTCTTTGTCTTCCAGTCTGTGGTTTAAGTCATCCATCAGCAAGTGGATGATATTTCCGATATTGTCCTTGGTGAGCGGCTTGAACATGATGATCTCATCCAGACGGTTCAAAAATTCCGGTCTGAAATGACCACGCAGCTCATTCATAACCGCTTCCTCGCACTCCGGATTGATATTGCCGTTTTCGTCAATGCCCTCCAGCAGATGCGCGGAGCCAAGGTTTGATGTCATAATGAGGATCGTGTTCTTAAAGTCCACGGTTCTGCCCTGGGAATCGGTGATACGTCCGTCATCCAGCACCTGAAGCAGGATATTGAATACATCCGGATGCGCTTTTTCCACCTCATCAAACAGGACAACCGAGTACGGTTTTCTTCTGACTGCCTCGGTGAGCTGTCCGCCCTCTTCATAGCCTACATATCCCGGAGGCGCTCCGATCAGACGGGACACGGAATATTTCTCCATGTACTCACTCATATCGATACGAACCATGTTGTTCTCAT
>ERZ779895.1920-NODE-1920-length-20407-cov-6.277319_pt1 | contig 20407 bp, 17 predicted proteins | sample MGYA00511093_ERZ779895 | MGnify/ENA primary metagenome ERZ779895 (study PRJEB29588, sample SAMEA2142970) | human gut metagenome | biome: human gut; feature: human-associated habitat; material: faeces | place: Denmark | collected 2008/2010 ... | reverse complement strand
CCTGCTTCCTCCTCCACCACGTCGCCGCCGTCGCCCTGGCCGACGCCGCCTCCGCCGCCGCCGAACATAGTAACCTCAACTATATCATCCTGACTGGCGTGGGAAACGGTAAGGACGCCGGTAAACGCCACGATGAGAAAGACCAGACAGTGTACCAGTACAGAGCCCAGCATACCGATCCTTTGACGCTTCTGCATGTCCATTATTTATCAGCTCCGTCCGTAGCTAAACCAAAGCGGGTAATGCCCGCGCCCTTGAGCTTGTCGATAAGGGTAATAACCTTGCCGTAGTCGATATCCCGCTCGGCACGGATGACGATGGCAAAATTAGGGTTGTTCTTCTGCTCCATGCTGGCCTGCATAATGAGGGCGTTCATGTCCGTTAAGGTATCGCCCAAATAAATGCTGCCGTCGCTTTTCATGGAAACGGCGAAGGTAGTGCTGGTGTCGGTCGCCGCCGACGCCGCCTTAGGCAGCTTTACAGGAATGGTTTTTAAATCGATCATATACATGGTGCTGAGCATGAAGAAAACCAGCAGAAAGAACATAATATCGATCATGGGAATGATATTTAATTCAGGAGTCTTGCGGTTGCGGATATCGCGTAATTGCATTATTGATCACTCCTTGCAGCCGCTTCCAGCAGAGCGGAAAAGCATTGTTCCATATTGGTGATGATATTATCCATGCGGTGAGCAAAATAGGAATGGGCGCACAAAGATAAAATCGCTACGCACAAACCGGTAGCGGTGGCGATTAAGGCCTCGCCGATGCCGCCGGTAATGGCAAGGGGAGCACCGGCCTGTAAATTAAAGATACTGAAAGCGCCGATCATGCCCACGATAGTACCCAAAAGCCCCAGCAGCGGCGACATGGTGACGATGATGCTTAAATAATCGAGACGGTTGCGCAGCTGCGCGATGAAAATGCCGGCCTGACTTTCCAGATAGGCCTGCTTCTGCATTCTTCCGCCGGAGATAGCGGCTGCGGCTGTAACCATCTGGGCGCACTGGCCCTGGGCGCTGGCCGCCAGCTTGTTGGCTTCGTCAATATTATTCTGCCTTAACAGGGAACAGTATTCAGTGGTGAAGGCCTGGCCGGAATCAGAGGCCTTGTAGAATAAAAAGCGTTCGATGGCGATGGCGATAACCATAAGAGAACAGAAGAGTAAGGGCCACATAACAAGGCCGCCTTTGTGGAAGTACATGATAGTTTGTTGCATAGCGTCCATAAAACATCCTCCTAAAAATGGCCCCCGAGCGTAGCAGCCAGCGCGTGAGCGCTGCAACGCAAAAGTGCTCGATACACTTTTGCTTGACTGGGGGGGACAACGGTGTATAATGAGAAACGAAACCAATTATCACTAGCAATTATACAACAGTTAAATGAAAACATCAATAGAATATTTGCTTCAGGTGCGCGTACACGCTTAAAAGAGAAATAGGTGCAAAACCTATGCTGTCCCGCAGCTGTAAGGTGGAGCAGGCTTCAAAGATGTCGCTGGGGAACCGGGAAGACAAAGCCTGCGAAGAAGCCGAGCCAGAAGAACTGCCTGAAGCAAGCCGTATCATTCTGCGAACGACGGAAAGAGGCAGCCTGACGGGCAAACGTCTTTCTGTATGCGCAGAAAGGCGTTTTTTCTTTGTTTTAAACTAGGCTGCAAGCGAAACACGGCAAGCTCGGTAGAATGGTTTGAAAAATAAAAAAATTTAATGGGGTGTTTGTATGTTTAAGAAAAAGGCTTTAGTTATGTCAGTACTGTGCGCAGTGGCCAGCGTGGGCTTTGTGGTAAGCGCCAGCGCTGAGGAAACCATGAGCGGCAAGCTGGACGAGGTTGTCATTGAGGCTGAGCGCGGCGTGCTGCCGGGCGGCTTTGTAGCCAGCGAGGACAGAGTGGGCATTTTGGGTAGCATTGAAGCTATCGACGTACCCTTCACGCAAAAGAAGTACACTGAAAAGACTATTGAAAATTTTGCTGATCCCAACCAACCCTTGAACGGCGTTTTAGCTAACAATCCGTCCATTAGAGTGGGCAGTCCTTCGCCTATGTACACTGACTTTAGCATGCGTGGCGTAAACATGAATGCGGCGCACTACTACATCAATGGCATTCCCAATATGTTCAATCAGACTAGAAGTATTCCTGCCTATGTTTTGGAAAGCGTAGAAATTGTTTCCGGTCCGAATACTGTTTTGAACGGCGCTACCTTCTCCAACAATGGTACTAATGGTACTGATGCGCCTGCCGGTTTGCTGAATGGTATTACTAAAAAAGCTACTGACGATCCTATTACACGTTATACTCAAAGCTTTTCCGGCCGCAGCACTTGGACGGAAAATTTAGACGTAGGCCGCCGCTTTGGCAAGGATAACGAATGGGGTGTGCGCGTCAATAGCCGTTTGGAAAAGGGCGGCTTGTCCATGAACGGCACGGAGATCGATGATAAAACAATTTATTTGAACATCGACCACCGCAGCGATAAGAGCACGACTAATATTTTTGGCGGATACTTCGATTGGAAAGTTGACGGCGGCCAAAGATGGTTGCAGGCTAAGGATGTAAAACATTTGGCTGACGCGCCGAACGCTAAAAATAACCTGAGCTTTGATGGTCAAACCAAGCAAAACCACGGTTACTTAATGACCTTGAATCATGTGCAGAAGTTCAGCGACAAATGGAGCGCTTTTGCGAATATGGGTTATAACTATTATACCGAGCACAAAAACGATCCTAATAGCGGCTCTTTGACTCTTAAAGATTATGGTGTTTTGAGCGGTACATTCCGTGACTATAAATCTGAAAGCAGAGGTATATATACTCAATTTGGTATTTCTAATGAAGTTAAAATGGGTAATGTAAAAAATAATCTGTCATTTGCTGTAGACTATTTTAATTATAAGAGCAAATCGCTTAATACTGGTTCAGCAGATGGACAAGCTACTATAACAGGTAATTTATGGAATGGGGTTCATGTTGTGGGCTCACCTATTTTAGCAGGTTCTTTAGATTCAACTGGATTTAGTAAAGAAACAGCAATTGCTACAACCTTGGCTGACAGATTGGAATTTGGTAAAGCTTCTGCTTATGTAGCATTACAATATCGAGATACGGAAACTACCAGTTCTTCTGGAACAAAAGTAAGTAAAGATTCTCTGAATCCGACCTTTGCATTAGCTTACAGGCCTGTAGATAATCTTTCTGTTTATGTAAGCCATGCCCAATCTTATACTAAGCCAGTGGAAGTAAGCAAAGATTATGCGAATAAAGGTGAAATATTTGATCCTATTAAAAATAAACAAACGGAAATTGGCGTAAAATACCGTAGCGGTGAGGCTTTGCACAGTCTGGCATTATTTCAATTAGATCAAGCAAGTTATATGGTTGAGGGAAATTTAAGCAATCCTACTGAAGCATATTATACGCAAAATGGTAAAAATGAATTTAAGGGTATCGAGTATTCTATTGCTGGTAAGATAGCTCCTAAATGGAATTTAATGGGTGGCTTAATGTATTTACATGGTGAAAGAACAGGTACGCCTACTGTTTCATGGAGTAAAAATAAGACTACTGGTAAGTATGAAATGAAGCCTGTAGCTTCTAAAGACGGTTGGTATACTACTGGTACGCCTAAATGGAACGGCGTACTTGCTGCCGAATACGAAGCAGATAAAGATACTTCCATTTTAGGCCGCATTAATTATACTGGTAAATCCCATGTTAATGATAATGGCGTAACTACTCCGTCCTTTGTAACCTTTGATTTAGGCATCAAGCATAAAACCAAGATCAATACCGTACCAGTCACTCTGCGTGCAATGTGCTACAATTTGTTTGGCGAGGATTATTGGATTTCTCGCGGTACTTCCGTAGCCTTTGGCGCTCCCAGAACCTTTATGCTGTCCGCACAATTTGATATTTAATGATTTGCTAGTTTTATAAAAAAGAAAAACGCAGGCGATTTGGATTTTCCGGTCGCCTACGTTTTTAAAATAGCTGCCTTATTTAAGGCTTTATTGTTTTCCAGCAGCGTTCCTTCAAAAAGGCTGCAATTACAGAAATGTTTTCATTTTCATAGTATTTTACAAGCAGCCGTTTGAACTCCGGCACTTCCTTTTCAGGAATTACTAAGAAACCGGCACCATGCGCAATAAGATAATGGTTGGCGAAAATTACAGCCGTTCGTTTGTTGCCGTCTAAGAAAATTTGAGTCTTCATACAGTAAAGACAAAGCTTGATAGCAATATCGATAGCGTCGGCATCGTCCTCAATAAGCGTTCGGATTTTATCTTTTACATCCGGTTCGTTAGGCAATGGCGGAACATATGACGAGCCGCCTATAGTAACAGGAACGCCGCGTATGCGGCCGCCCTCTGCAAAAAAGCCTTCGTTAACAAGTCTTGCGATATGGCTGAGCATATAGTAGTCGGATTTGCTGGCAAGCACATCACGATCCAAAATAAATTCCCATGCGTGTTTTAGATTTAAAATCTTTTGTACATCGGTAGCTGTCATACCGGAAACTTTTCCGTTTTCTATGATTTCTTCTGTCTGTGGGAATGATGTAGCAACACCCTCTAAAACAGCCTGGTCATAGATATTCATTTTCATATTAGCGCGTGCAAAGGCTATGTTGTTGATAACGTCGGCGGGGAGTTCATCCTCAGAATACCCGGCTGCAGAAAGCTGTTTTTCAATGCTGCGGAGCGATTTCCTGATTTCACGGGCTTCTTTGGCATTTCGCAGCAGCAGATTATGCAATTCTTCGGTATATACACCCACATACGTTGAGGTCTGCCTGCCTGCTGCACGCTTTCTTACATAAAGGTATTTCCCATCGCCACGCTGCTTGATTTCGGGCGTGCCATCGTAGGGCATTAAATTCAGCCTTGCGTGGAGATCTGCCCTGCTTCTGAGTAATTCCTGTATTTCATTATATTGAATTGTCATAGGTATAACTCCTTTGGGGAACAAATTTCACAATAATGATAGCATAATGCTCCCCAAAAAGTCAATCTGCGTTGAACAACGTTGTCTTTTTCAGCCTTTCAGCATAAAAACAGGAGCAGCGATATGCGCTTATAATCAGAAGTCGCACAAATCACGATTTTTAAAAAGCCGTTTTCTACACAAAACGAGAATTTTTAGCATACTAAAGTAAATCTTACGTTTAAGCAAACAAGCAATAGCAGCTAGCTGCAAATATTGCATTATATATCATATAGCAAATTTCCTTTTGCTTTTAATCTGTGCTGCAAGCGAAACACGGCAAGCTAGGCAGTACGGTTTAAAAAATAAATTTTAACGAGGTGTTTGAAATGTTGAAAAAGAAAGCGCTTATTGCGTCCGTTTTATGCGCGGTAGCCAGCGTAGGCTTCGTTGCAGGCGTCAGTGCAGAAGAAACCATGAGCGGTAAGCTAGATGAAGTTGTCGTTGAAGCAAGCAAGGATGTACTCCCGGGGGGTACGTCGCTACTAGTGGCAGCGTTGGTATTTTAGGCGATAAGGATGTTATGGATACGCCGTTTACTACAACCAATTTGACAAACAAAACGCTTGAAACTTTTGGTGGCCCTAATCAGCCTTTGCAAAGCGTTTTAGTTAATAATCCTTCAGTTCGTCTCGTTGGTACGAATTTGCATAATGATTTTTCTATTCGTGGTTTAAAATCGACTGGCACGAGTACATATGTAAATGGTATTCCTGGACTAATGACTCAATTTTGCGCTCCTACTTTTTTTGTAGAGGATATTCAGTTTATTTCTGGTCCGAATAGTGGTATTACTGGTATTCCTAGTACTTATGAAAGCAGTAGCGCAGGCGGTATTGTAAATTTTGTTTCTAAAAAAGCTACCGAGGAGCCTATTACTAGGTATAGGCAAACCTTTTCCGGTAAAGGCTCTTTAGGTGAATATATAGATATCAGTCGCAGATTTGGTAAAGATAATGAGTGGGGCGTGCGCATCAATACAGAATGGCTTGATGGAGAAACAGCTATTGATGAGCAGGATATAGAGGCGCAAGGTATTTTTGCTAATATTGACCACAGGAGCGAGCATACCAAGACCAATTTGCTTGCAGGTTATCGACATCTAAATATTGAAAATGGCGCTCGTTGGTTTACGCTGAAAAATTCAGATGGTGTTCCAATAAAAGATATTACAAAGGTACCCAGCGCTCCGGATGCAAGTAAAAACTATGGTATTGATGGACTTGCTAAAGAGGCTGAAGGTTATATGATTGCTTTGAATCATGAGCAGGAGTTTACCAAAGACTGGAAATGGTTCACTAATTTTGGCTATAATGATAACAAGTTGCAGCGCAATATTATTGGCGCTTCCAGTAATTTTGTTATCATTAATGATCAAGGTGATGTGAATACAAATCTGATGTCTACGCAAACTGTTACCAAAAATCGTTTTTGGCAGGTAGGCATTAACGGGAAGGCTTCAACAGGAGAATTAGAGCATGACGTAACATTCGCTGTGGAAAAAGCTTGGTACACTATTGGCAGCTCCAAAAACTCCTATAGTGGTAAGATGGGCAGCGTAACTGGCAATATTTATCAGGCTAATTTTCAACCTAATAGCGTCTGGTGGCCTAGTATAGAAACCGGCACTAGTACAAAAAATGCATACTGGGGCGCTTCTATTGCCGACACTATCAAATATAAAAAATCGCAGCTATTATTAGGCTTGCATAAGCATAGTGCGCATGTCGATTCTTATAGTGCTGCAACAGGTAAGCACAATAGTTCTGTGGATAGCGATGCTGTATGTCCGACCTATGGATATGTATATCAGCCAAATGAAAATATTTCGTTCTATGCAAGCCACTCGGAAAACTTTGATAAAGGTTCGGTTGTAGGTAGTACATACGCAAACGCTGGAGACATTCTTGATCCAGCTAAGACGAAGCAAAATGAAATAGGTATAAAATATGAAAATAAAGGATTGTTTGCAAGCTTAGGATTCTTTGAGATTACTCAGGCGAATAATATAAGTGTTTCTAAATCTGACGGCGAGTATTATTTGCAGGATGGCGAAGCAGAATATAAGGGCATAGAATTAGCCGTAAATGGCAAAATAGCTCCTAAATGGAATGTTATGGGCGGATTTATGTATCTTGACGCTGAACAGAGCAAAACGCAGGGAGGAACTAATGACGGCAAGACTGTTAACGGTGTAGCCAAGTGGAACGCGGTTGGTACAGTAGAATATGTTGCTGACGATAGCTTTAGTGTTTTAGGACGCGTTTTGTATAACAGCGAAGCCAGCATTTTTAATGAGAGATTAAAGGTGCCTTCCTTTACTACCTATGATTTAGGAGTTACTTGGAAAACTAAAATAAATACTGTTCCTGTAAAATTAAGCGCGATGTGCTATAACATTACAGATAAGAGCTATTGGACTGCGCATACCGGTAATGGTTTGATTCTTTCTAATCCTCGCACATTTATGCTTTCCGCAACCTTTGACATTTAATCATTCACAAACTCACTGTAAAGAGGGCGTTTTGTCGCCCTCTTTACAACTATTTTCTGCTTTTGGATACATTACGGAATTTGATGGATAAGGGACATAGAAATGAAAATAATTTTAAGCCTGCTTTTGCTGCTGTGCAGCCTGTGGAGTATGGGTTGCGGCGGACCAAAGGAAGTGCAGAATCATATAGAAAAGCGCGACCCTGAGACAGTGGTCTTAGGCGGCTACCGTCATTTAGCGCCCGGCAATAAGGACGCTGTGTATTGCAGCCGTATTATGGGCGTGTGGGAGCCTTTGATTACTAAGGATATGGACAATAAGCCTGCTCCTTGCCTTGCTCAAAGCTGGGAGATGAGGGACGGCGGCAAAGAGTGGATTTTTCATCTGCGACACGACGTTTACTTTCATAACGGCACGAAGTTTACCGCCGATTCCGTGGTGAAAAATTTTGACCGCATGAAAAAGGGCTATAAGCGGTCGACCTTTTATGGCATGGATATCAACGTCTATTACCCGTCGCTCGTCAAATACGAAAAGCTGGACGATTACACCTTTCGCTTAGTATTTGCCGAGCCCAACGTCAATGAGCTGTATAAGATGACGGACTTCGGCAGCCCGATTTACGCGCCGGAATGCTTTGCCGAGGACGGGAATTTCAACGGCATCGCCATAGGCACGGGGCCGTATAAAATCACGGAAAATGTTTGGAATAAATATGCGGTTATCGAGCGCAATGAAAATTATTACGGCGAGCCGGCAAAAATCAAGAAATTTATTTTTCGCAATATACCCAGCACAGACGCGCGGTATGCGGCGCTGAAATCCGGGGAGATAGACGGCGTGCTGGATATTAACGCCATTCCGCCGTTTTTGGCCGAGGAAATAAAAAAGGACGAGCGCTTCGGAATATCGGTGAATAAATCCAGTATGATACGCTTTTTAGCCGTCAACGGTACGCGCTTCCCCTTTAACGATGTGCGTATGCGGCAGGCCGTGAGCCTGGCTATTGACAGAAAGAATTTAGTGCAGGCGCTTTACCTCAATTACGCCGTGCCTACGACTAATCTGCTGAATTATACGAGCCCGTATTATCACGAATTTCCTGTGGAATACGATTTAGCAAAGGCTAAGCGCCTGGCGAGGGAGGTTTTGGGCGATAAAAGATATACTGTAACCTACTGTATCAACGGCGGCGAGCCGCTGCAAAAGGGCGAGGCGGAGCTGATAGCTTATTGGCTGCGGGATATTGGACTCGACGTTAAAATTCAATCTTTGGAATATGCGACTATGGCAAGAATGATGCGCAAGGGCGATTACGATTTAGCCAGAGTGCAGCAGGGTTTACCTAATGGCGACCCCTACAGTATTTTTTATTCCTTTATGATGCGCGACGGCGGCCGCAGCAGAAGCAGCAGCCTGGGATATGCAAACGCGGAGGTAACAGAGCTGCTGGCGCAGGTCAAGCACTGCACGGATGAAGCGGAACGGCGCAGAATGTACAACCGCATTCAGGAGATTGCCGTGCAGGAGCAGCCGATTATTCCTTTATTTAATGATAAAAATGTAGTAGCCTATAATAAGCGGCTGAAGAATTATTCTACGCTGATTTATGGTATCGATTTAGCGAAAGTAGAGTTGGTGGACTGATGCTGGCTTATGCTTTAAAAAGAATATTTATGGCTGTTCCCGTCCTTGTCGGCATCAGCCTGCTGTCCTTTATTTTGGGCGTGCTGTCGCCGGGCGACCCGGCGGAGTTCGCCCTGAACCAGAACGGGCTGGATGCGCCGACGGAGGAGCAGATTGCGGCCATGCGCGCCGAGCTGGGGCTGGACAGACCTGCCTATGTGCAGTACGCCGCCTGGATGCTGCAGGTGTTGCGGGGAGATTTTGGCTCCAGCTATATTAACGGCAAGGATATTTTGCAGGAGCTGCTGCTGCGCTTGCCGGTGACTATGGAGCTGGCGGCTTTGGCGCTGCTTTTGGCGGCGGCGGTGGGTATTTCCCTTGGCCTGGTGTGCGCCGTTTACCGCGGCAGCTGGCTGGATAACGCCGTGCAGTTTCTTACTAATATTATGCTGGCAGTGCCGGGCTTTTGGCTGGCATTGCTGATGATTTTATTGTTCGGCGAGATTTTGCGCCTGCTGCCCACAAGCGGCGGCGACAGCCTGCAAAGCTTTATCCTGCCTGCGCTGGCGGTGGCCTTTTCTACCATGGCTACGGTGTGCCGCTTTATGCGCAGCTCCTTGCTCAAGGAATTTGGCCAGCAATATTTTATTATCGCTAAGGCCAGGGGGATTAGCAGCGTTAATCTGCTGCTGAAATATGCGCTGCCCAACGCCATTTTGCCGGTCATCGCGCTTTTGGGAAATTATTTAGCCAGCGTTATGGGCGGCTCGGTCATTGCCGAGAGCATCTTTGCTTTGCCGGGCATCAGCAGTATGGCGCTGGAGGCTATCCGCTACCGCGATTACCCCGTACTGCAGGCTTACGTGCTGCTGACCGGCTGGCTGCTGGTGCTGATTACTCTGGGCGTAGATTTATTGATGTTCTATCTCAATCCGAAAATTAAAACAGGTGCATGATGAAAATAAAAAGATTACAGCTTTCCTTTGCTGTGGTAATGCTCAGCTTCATAATTTTGGGCAGCATATTAGCGCCGCTCTTGGCTACCCATAATCCCTTTGAGCCGGATATGGCCAGTCGTTTGCAGGGACCAAGCTGGCAGCATTTCTTTGGGACGGACGCTCTGGGCCGCGATATGTACAGCCGCATTCTGTACGGCGGCCGCGCTTCCATGCTGCTGACGCTGGTGTCGTCGGTGCTGGCTTTGGGCCTTGGCGTGGCCGTGGGCATTGCGGGCGGTTTTTACGGCGGTAAGGCCGATATGGTTTTAACGGTATTGAGTAATATTTTTCAGGGCATACCGGGCAGCTGCTTTATGATTGCCGTGGCGGGAATTTTAGGAGCAAGTATCCAGAGCCTGGTGCTGGCGCTGGTGGTGACGTCCTGGGCCGGGTTTTCCCGCATCGTGCGGGCAGAGGTGCTGCAGCTGATGGGAGAGCCCTTCATCGAGGGGCTGCGCTGCCTGGGCTGCAGCGATTGGCGCATGATAACGCGGCATATTCTGCCCAATATTACCCATAAGCTGATGGTGCTCTTTACCATTCGCCTGGGGCGCGGCGTGCTGTCCATCGCGGGCCTGAGTTTTTTAGGCCTGGGCGTGCAGCCGCCGACGCCGGACTGGAGCGTGATGATTAACGACGCGGTGATGTACTACCGCAGCTCGCCCCATCTGATTATTATTCCGGGCTTTTTTGTCTTTATTTTGATTTATTCCTGCAATATTATCGGCGAATGTTTGCGGGATCATTTTGACGTGAAGCTGGACGAGGTGCGCAAATGGTAGAGCGGAAGCATATCACGGTGCAGAATTTCAGCGTCGCCTTTCCGGTAGGTGCAGGCTGGTTAAAGGCCGTGGATGATATTACGGCGGAGTTTGCGGCGGGACAGTATACGGCGATTATTGGCGAAAGCGGCTGCGGCAAATCTGTTTTAGGGCAGGCTATCCTGGGCATTTTGCCCGACAGCGTGCGCCAGAGCGGCAGGGTGCTGTGGGGCGGTGAACCTTTAGATTACGCTGCTCAGCGCAGCCTGTTCGGTATCATTCCGCAGAACCCCAGCGATTCGCTGAACCCTGTGCGCCGTATTTGCAGGCAGTTTCAGGATTTGCTGGACGTTCACGGCATAGAGGATAAGCGGCACGCTTATAAAACCAAATGCCTGCAATTTTTTGGCCTAGAGGATACGGCGCGGGTTTTGCAGGCTTATCCTTATGAATTATCCGGCGGTATGCTGCAGCGGGTGCTGTGCGCCATGGCAATCAGTACAAAACCAGCGTGGCTGTTGGCCGATGAGCCGACGAAGGGATTGGACGAGCAGAACGGAGCCGTTGCTTTGCAGAATTTGCAGAAGATGAAGCGCGAGCTGGCGACCAGTATGATTATTATTACCCACGATATTAAATTAGCCAGGGACGTATGCGATACGGTGCTTATTATGTACGCCGGGCAGGTGATGGAGCGCAGCAATAAATTTTTCAGCGAGCCGCTGCACCCGTACAGCCGGGGCTTTTTGCAGGCGCTGCCGGAAAATGGCCTGCATACTATCGCAGGCAAAGCGCCCGCGCCGGGAACGGAGCTGGCAGGCTGCCGTTTCGCCGGGCGCTGTCCGCATTGCGTCCAGCGGTGCAGGCAGGAGCGGCCGGAGCTGTATAAATTGGCGGACGGCAGACAGGTGAGGTGCTTTTTGTATGCTGAGGGGTAAGGAGATCTGCAAAAAATATTTTGACCGCAGCACGGGAGAAGCCTTTACGGTGCTGGACAGGGTGAATATAAATATTGCGGCGAGCGAGGCTGTGGGCGTGATGGGGCGCAGCGGCAGCGGCAAGAGTACACTGGCGAGAATTTTGCTGCGCTTAATAGAAGCGGACAGCGGGCAGATTTATTTTGACGGACAGGAGATTACGAAGCAGAAGGGAGCTGCGCTGAAAAGCTTTCGCCGTCAGGTGCAGTTTATTTCCCAAAGGCCGGAAAGCTTTTTAGACCCCATGCTGCGCTTGGGGCAGAGCCTGCGGGAGCCGCTGGCGGTGCATGGGCTGCCCTATGATGAAAAGCGGGTGGAGGAGCTGCTGGATTTAGTGCAGCTAAGCGGCGGCATTTTGCAGCGTTATCCGCATCAGGTCAGCGGCGGCGAGATTCAGCGCATCTGCATTGCGCGGGCGCTGCTTTTGGAGCCCAAACTATTGGTGCTGGACGAGCCCACGTCCATGCTGGATATTTCGGTGCAGGCGCAGATATTGCATCTGCTGAAGGATATACAAAGGCTGAAAAATTTGTCCTATCTTTTTATCACCCACGATAAAGCGCTGGCCGATTGGCTGTGCCACGAGGTTGTGGTTTTGGAGTGTGAGAGAATGGTGTAAAAGACTATTTTGGTTTATTATTACAAAATAAATTGCGTTGTTTGTTCGTATATGGTAAAATAAATTTCGAGGTACTACTATAAAGGTAGGCGGTTGTCCCTCCTTACGGAGGGTTTTGCAGCCCTCTAAACAAAGAAATCCCATAGCCTTTGCTATGGGAAATCAATGCGGAAAGAGGGTGATACCATGAGTATACTTGAGATATTGGCATTGCTTAGTTTAGTGATTGCCTGCATTACCTTAGGGTATATGATTGGAAGAAACGCAAAAAAATAACCGCCGAGTCCCGAGAAAACTAGCGGTTATTTTTAATCACTATTAAGGGACAACCGCTTATGGGTAGTACCTCTTTCATTTATTATTATAGCATAGATTGGTAAAAAGTCAATTTTGGAGAATGGTTATGGCTGTATTTGTAACGCACTTAAATCTACTTCGTAGATAGTATGGGGAGGCAGTCGTCTGGGTTGATAAAAAATAATAGCGTACCAAGGAAGATAGGTTATTTTTTCGGTCTGCTCTATATTTCCTTTACAGAAAACTAAAGCCTTGCCAAAATGCCATTCGTTTACGTTGAGTACTTTATTCAACGCTGCGTGGTTTTTATAGCCTTTGCCAGATTTTATTTCCAAAATATCTGTCTGCATGCCATTTTGAATTACAAAATCTAATTCTCCATATTTTTTTGAATCAAAATAATTTAGCCGGAATCCATTGCTTATGATAGATTGGGCCATTACGTTTTCCAAAATACTTCCTAAATTGATTTCCAGATTGCCTTGCAGAATGGGGTATTGAATATTGTCCATACAAGCGGCGCACAGCAGGCCGGTATCGACCATAAAAAGCTTGAAGAGATTGTGCTTTTCATTTATTTGCAGTGGCGGCTGCGGTTCTGTCACATTGTAACAGGGCAGGGCTACCCCTGCATTGGACAGCCATAAAAAACTATCCTGGTAACGATTTTGCCTGCCATTGATATCAATTTTGCTAAGCATGAAGCGGCGATTTTTATCATTGAGCTGAGAAGGTAAACTGTCAAAAATAGCTTGTACTTTGATTTTTTCGCTGCCAAAAGCGTATTTAGCAATGTCCAGTCGATACAATCCTAAAATATTATTTTGTCGTTCAATTACTTGGACAATATCGTGAGTGTTAACATAGGTTTGCACTACATCCGGCATACCGCCAACTACTATATAGCTGTAAAAAAGCTTGAGCATAATATTGTGAACTGCTTCTGTAACAGGAGTGATCGTATCTACACATTTTTTCAAGTATGCTATAGTATTAGATTGTACTCCGTTGGCCCACAAATATTCTTCAAAGTCCATGGGATACATATAATGGATTTCCTCAAAGCCCACTGGATAAGAGAGCACGTCGTTATAATGCACACCCAATAGTGAGCCGGATTCGATATAATCAAAGCGGCCGTCTTCTACTAAAAATTTAATGGCGGTGCGGGCGTTGGGACAGGCTTGTATTTCGTCCAAAAAGATGAGCGTTTTGCCGGGAGTTAAAGGCTGCTTTGTGTAAGCAGTAAGATTAGTGATAATGGTATTGGCGTCTAAACTGCCAGCAAAAATTGCGTGAGCATCTTGATCCAAAACAAAATTCAGCTCGGCAAAATGTGTATAATTATTTTGAGCAAATTGTCGAATAAGCGTTGTTTTGCCTATTTGTCGTGCTCCGATAATGCAGAGAGCTTTTTTTTGAGGCTGTTGCTGCCAACTTTCCAGTATTTTATATGCTTTGCGCTTGAGCATTTCTTTACCTCCGCTGCTTTTGTGACGTTTTCCTTTATGCTTTAATTGTTGCTTGTAACATTATTCTAATATAAATCATATAGCTTTGCAACGTTTTTCTAACTTATAAAAGCGTTTTTGCAACGTTTTTCTAAGCTTTTGGGACGATTTTGTCACGTTTTTCTGAAATACCATGGCGATGTGGGTTAAGAGCTTTATGGAAGCGGCGTATTTTTTCGACTGACAGCACGGCGTTGCTACCGGTTGGCGCCTTTTGATTCATAAAGAGGATATTCAGCATTTAGGTAGAATATACTATTTGAGATATGGGTTCTCAGTAGAGTTAAAAGAAAAATTTTATGGACAAGGTTTGGTCGGAGTATGCGTGAATATTATTTGGATAATTTTTTGTTAGGTCTCAAGCCCTTCGGCTTTTGGCATCATTTCAGCGTGAACGGCAAAATTGCGGGCAGCCTGGCAGCTATCCATGAGATGGAAAGTGCTGTGCCCGTGCTTTACGGGCCGCGGGGCTGCGGCTTTCATTACCGTTATTCGGCGCGGTCGCGCAACACGCCTTATTATGAGCTGGAATGTGCGGATATACAGGATCGGGACGTGGTTTTTGGCGCGGAGGAAAGGCTGTGCGCGCTGCTGCGGCAGATCGATGCGGAGCAGCGGCCTGAGCTGATTTTTGTGCTGCCCACGGTGGTTTCGGATATTATCAACGACGATTTGGCCGGTATTGTGGAAGCCATACAGCCGGAGCTGCGCAGTAGGGTGGTCGCCGTCCGCTCGCAGGCTTTTTCGCACATGGACAAAAGCAATACGCGCAAACGTTTGCAGGAACGCGCGGCCTGCACTGCCAAGCGCGCGGGCTGCAGCGCGGTTTATCCCGGCTGCGGCTATGTGGAGGTTATGGACGCCGTGGTAGAGCAGGTCATGGAGCCGCAAACGGTGGAGCCGCGGACGGTAAATTTAGAATCGTTTATCTGGGGCTTTGGCGGCGAAATGAAGCTGCGGCGGATGCTGGAGCTGCTGCAAAAAATCGGCGTGCAGGTTAATACGCTGCTGCCTGCGTGCTCGCTGGCGCAGATGCGGCAGGCCCCTAGGGCGCAGCTGAATATTGTGCGCCGCCGCAAGTGGGCGTTGGCTATGCAGCGGCGGTTTGGCACAGATTTTCTGCACATTGCAGATATGCAGGAATGGCACGGGTTGCAGGGAATTAAGGATTATTATTTGGCGATAGCAGCTAAGCTGGGCTTGCAGGAGCGGGCGGAGGCTGTGCTGGCGGCGGAGCAGGCGGCAGTGCAGCAGCAGCTGTATTCTTGCCGCGCGCTTTTTGCCAAGCACCGCTTCGCGCTGATCAGCAATTCGCTGGCGGCTTTGCCGGAGCAGATTATGATTTACGAGCAGGATTTTGGTTTGCCCTTAGGCAGTGTGTGCTTGACTTTAAATCCGTCCTTTCAAAAGGAGGCTGGCGTGGACAGCGCTACTTTGGCGAAAATGCACGAGCGTATTGACGCAGCCATGGCCGAGGCTGGCTGCAGGGCAAAGCTTTATCTTAATCCGACGGAAGCGGAGCTGCGGCAGGCTGTGCAGGAATGCGATTTTGTATTGGCTGGCTCCAATCCGCGCTACAATAATTTAGGCAGGCCGGTGCTGCCGACGCTGCTGCAATATTCTGTTTTTGATTTTGTAAGTTTTGCGGAAATTATGCAGGCTATGGCCCGGCGGCTCAGTGCGGGGCAGGGGCTGCACGACGGTTTGCTTTTGAGCCGCCTGGAATACGATGCGATTTTTTATCCTATGACGGCGGATGATAAAAATACGCGGGCTTCCCGCGAAATGTATACGAAGCTTTGGAGGACGCGCAAAAAATGAAACCTATGAACGGCTGCGCCTTATTCGGCGCTTATCGCGCTTTGTCAGGGGTCAGGGACGCGGTGGTTGTGCAGCATTCCGTGGTGGGCTGCAACTGGGGCACGCTGGCGATGGCGCAAAGCAGATTGTATGATATTCGTCAGGCGTCCACGGTGATTTATGAGGACGATGTTATTTACGGCGGCAGCGGCTTAGTGACCCGGGCTTTGCGGGAAATTGACGCTTTATATTCCGATTGCAGTACGGCGTTTGTCATAAGCGGCTGCGTTCCCAATATGATTGGCGACGACGTGCAGGCGGCGGTTGCAGAATATACCGGAACGAAGCAGATTATTTGCGTCAGCGCGCCCGGCTATGCAGGCAGCGAAAGCAAGGGGATGGAGCGGGCACTGCTGCAGCTGGCGTCCTTGTGCCGTTCCTGCGGGCGGACGGCTGCGCCCAGCATAAATATTTTGGGCGTTACGGCTGCCGACCCTTATGCGCTGAACGATTTAGACATTTTGCGCGGGCTTTTGGCTTCCAAAATAAAAATTAACTGTGCAGTGCACAATTGCTGCGCGGCGGAGCTGGCGCATTTACCGGCGGCGCATTTGAATATCGTTTTTGGCAGCGGCGTGCAGCTGGCGCAGAAATTGCAGCAGGATTACGGCATTCCCTATGTGAAGCTGGCTTATCCTTATGGCGTACAGGGTATGCTGGACTTTTTGCAGATTTTAGAGCAGGAGCTGACGGTGGATTTAGCGGCTGTGCGCGCTAATATAATAGAAGAAAGTAAAACGCTGGTGCGCAAAGCGGCGGCGCTGCTGCCTGCGCTGTACGGCTTGCCTGCGGCTTTGACGGGCAGCGGCGCGCAGCTGGAGGGCATGCGGCGTTTTGTGCAGCGGGAGCTGGGCATGGAGCCTGTAATTTGCGTGGACGCGGACAGGGAGGAGCAGAACGCTTTGGCGCATCGGCTGGCGGACAGCGACGCCGTGCTGCTTTTGGGCTCATCCTTGGAAAAAGCACTGGCCGAAAAATATCAGCTGCCCTTGGTGCGCTATGCGTACCCGGTTTTTGACGAATATATTTTAGGCCGACAGGGACTTTTAGGAGTGCAGGGAACAGCGCTACTTTTAGAAAAAATAATCAACGGCGCGCTGCAGCAGAATTATAAGAGCGAGGGCCTGTTTAGCGGGCTGCGTCGGGAGCTGGAACGATGATGGTACAGAATTTGGAAATGCACCCCTGCTTCGCTTCCTGCTGCAACAGCTTTGCCCGGGTGCATCTGCCTGTTGCGCCTGCCTGCAATTTGCAGTGCAATTATTGCGTGCGCAAGTTCAGCTGCGTGAACGAAAGCAGGCCGGGAGTGACGGCGCAGGTGCTGACGCCTGCGCAGGCTGCGGCCCGTTATGAGGAGCTGCGGCGCAGGCTGCCTGATTTAACGGTGGCAGGCATTGCCGGGCCTGGCGACGCGCTGGCAAATTGGCCGCAGGTTGCGGAAACGCTGCGCCTGGTGCGGGAGCTGGACAGCGGCGTGCAGCTTTGCCTTTCTACAAACGGCCTGCTGCTGCCGGAATATGCGCCGGAAATTATCGCGCTTGGCGTAGGCTTTGTGACGGTGACGGTGAACTGCATGCGGCCGCAAATTGGCGCGTTGATTTATGACTTCGTGAACGATAAAGGAAATATTTATCGCGGCGAGGACGGGGCGGCGCTGCTGCTTGCGCGGCAGCTGACTGGGATTCGTTTATTGAAGCAGGCGGGCGTGATTATAAAAATCAACTGTGTGGCTATCGACGGCATCAATACGGAGGATATTCCTGCGGTGGCACGGCAGGCGGCGGCCTTGGGCTGCGACGTGATGAATGTTATTCCCATGCTGCCGGTAGCAGGCAGCGCTTTTGCCGACGTGGCGGAGCTGGACGCGGCAAGACTGGCGTCCTTGCGCCGGGACTGCGGGCGTTATCTGCGGCAGATGTGGCATTGCGTCCGCTGCCGCGCCGACGCGGTGGGAACGTTATAACGCGCGGCGTACTGCTGATATCGCGGCTTGTTCGTAAATTTGTAACCTATTTTACATATTTGCCGGTTAAAAAGAAATTCTAAGTAAAGTAAGCAAATTTGCTTGACGGTCTTATCAATTAGCAGTAGAATAATTCTAATCGCTGAATTATGCGTAAAGATTATTTTGCAGGTGAAGAAAATGGATTCTATCAGGATTAACGCTGCAACTGAATACGGCTTTTATTATGCACCGGTCTTTAGCTACTACTTTAGCACCGGTTATTTTGCATGGCAAAAAGCATACAGCAGCAATCGTAATAGAAGCCGTTAACAGGTATTGGTATATATTTGGTATATACACGTTCACAATGCTTTAGAAGCAGGCTCTTTTACGGAGCCTGCTTTTTTTGTAGCAAAATAATTTTAGGCAGATAATTTTTTAGTAAAGCTGCAAGGATGCAGGCAAAAAGGAGAGATATTGTTATGGTAATTGTATTCAAACCGGGCGCACCCGCCGAAAGCAAAGCAAAAATGAAAGCCAATCTGGAGCGTCAGGGCTTCCAGATTAACGAGATCAACGGCGTTAATATGACGATCTTCGGTATTATCGGCGACACCAGCGCTTTGGATATGAATATGCTGCGCATCGACGACGCTGTAGAAAAAGTTATGCGCGTGCAGGAACCCTTTAAGCGCGCTAACCGCGCCTTCCATCCGGCGGATAGCGTAATCAATGTCAGCGGCGTGCCCATCGGCGGCAAAAAAATTCAGGTTATCGCCGGTCCCTGTTCTGTAGAAAGTCAGGAGCAGGTAACCGATGTCGCCAAGTCCGTTAAGCTGGGAGGCGCGACTTTGATGCGCGGCGGCGCGTTCAAGCCCCGTACTTCTCCCTATTCCTTCCAGGGCTTAAAGGAGCTGGGCCTGGATTACTTAAAGGCCGCGCGTGAAGAAACCGGCCTGCCCATCGTTACGGAAATTATGTCCGCCGATAAAATCGAGCGCTTCGTTGAGGATGTGGACTTGATTCAGGTAGGCGCGCGCAATATGCAGAACTTCGAGCTGCTGAAAGAATTGGGCAAAACCAATAAGCCTATTTTGCTGAAACGCGGCCTGTCCGCTACTATTGAAGAATGGATTATGTCCGCCGAATATATTATGGCAGGCGGCAACGAAAATGTCATTCTGTGCGAGCGCGGCATCCGCACCTTTGAGCATTACACCCGCAATACGCTGGATTTGAGCGCGATTCCCGCTGCGAAAAAGCTCAGCCATCTGCCGGTTATCGTGGACCCCAGCCATGCGGCAGGCATGTGGTGGATGGTAGAGCCCTTGGCTAAGGCTGCTATCGCAGTTGGCGCCGACGGCCTGCTCATCGAGGTACACAACAATCCTGAATGCGCGCTGTGCGACGGCGCTCAATCCTTGAAACCGGAACGCTTCGCGCGCTTGATGGGAGAGCTGAAGGGTATTGCGCGCATAGTAGGCAGAGAGATGTAAAAAATAAAACTCCCCCAGTCGCTTTCAGCGACGGCCCCCTCAAGGAGGGGGCACAAAGTTAGATTAAGATTATTTGCTTGTCCTCCCTCGTTGAGGGAGGTGCTGAGCGAATGCGAAGCGGAGGGAGTATCGGTTAATTATTGTAGAAAAGTTTTTTATAGCAAAGCCTTCGCTTTAGACTATAAAGTAGTATTGTAGCATTGTAGCATAGTTTAAAAAGGAGAGATTTTATCATGATTATCGTATTCAAACCCACTGCAACCGTTGAGGACAAAACTAAATTGAAGGAGCAGCTGGAAAGCCGCGGCTACCAAATTCACGCCAGCGACGGCGTGAACGCTTCCCTGTTCGGCGTGGTAGGCGACACCAGCGCTTTAGACATGAATCTTCTGCGCGTTAACGACGGCGTGGAAAAGGTTATGCGTGTGCAGGAGCCCTTTAAGCGCGCCAATCGTATGTTCCATCCCGAAGATAGTGTAGTAAATGTTTGCGGCGTGTCCGTCGGCGGTAAAAAGATTCAGGTTATCGCCGGGCCCTGCTCCGTGGAAAGCATCGAGCAGGTTACGGAGGTGGCGCAGGACGTGAAGGCTGCCGGTGCGGCCATGCTGCGCGGCGGCGCGTTCAAGCCCCGCACTTCGCCTTACTCCTTCCAGGGCTTAAAGGAATTGGGTTTGGATTATTTGAAGGCCGCCCGTGAAGCGACCGGGCTGCCCATTGTTACGGAAATTATGTCCGCCGACAAAATCGAGCGCTTCGTCGAGGACGTGGATTTGATTCAGGTGGGCGCGCGCAATATGCAGAACTTCGAGCTGCTGAAAGAATTGGGCAAAACCAATA
>ERZ779895.1919-NODE-1919-length-20418-cov-5.932868_pt1 | contig 20418 bp, 30 predicted proteins | sample MGYA00511093_ERZ779895 | MGnify/ENA primary metagenome ERZ779895 (study PRJEB29588, sample SAMEA2142970) | human gut metagenome | biome: human gut; feature: human-associated habitat; material: faeces | place: Denmark | collected 2008/2010 ... | reverse complement strand
TGCCTCCCTCCTTGAGGGAGGGGGACCGCCCGCAGGCGGTGGAAGGAGTTTACGTCGTCGTGATGTAAAGCACGGTGCCGCTCAGGGTAAACGTCACCCCCGCCGGGCCTTTCGGCCCTTGCGGCCCGGTTGCGCCCGTCGCGCCTGTGTCTCCCTTGTCTCCCTTGGCACCGTCCTTGCCGGGAGCGCCGTCCGCGCCCTTCTCGCCGGGAGCGCCCTTCTCCCCGGGGGCACCGTCTTTCCCCGGGTCTCCTTTAAGCGCGCCGCTGTCCAACTTCTGCTGAAACGTTGTGCCGTCGGAAAACTTTACATTGGCGGCGGGAACGTTGGAAAACGCGTCATCGACATATTTGTAGATGTCCAACTGTTTGCCCTGAGGGTCGTACACAGCGGCGAGCATATCGCCCGAGCCAGCACCGGCAGCGCCTCGACAATAACCTGCATCGTACGTTGTGCCGTTGGAGAGGGACACGATCATGTGATAGTCACTCTGCCGGATCGTGATGCCCGTGATGGTTGGAGCATCTGCACCGGGATTGCCGCGCGGAATGCTAAACACAAGCTTAAATACGTTGTCAACAACGCTCTTGCTTACCGTCGCGTCGGAACCGCTTGCCAGCGTGACCGCCTCGACGATCATGTTGACGATAGAGTCTCTCGCCGCCTGTGCGTCAGTCTTTGCTGTTTCCGCGTCTGTCTTTGCGTTTTGCGCGTTCAGCTCGTGCTCAAGGGCTTTTGCTGATTCCTGCCTTGCGCTGTCAGCACTGCCAGACGCATCATTCTTGGCGCGTTCTGCGTCTTCCCACGCCTTTTGCGCATCAAGCTTTGCAGTCTGCGCATCGGTCTTCGCGGTCTCTGCCGCGCTCTGGGAATTGGCCGCAGCAGTCTGTGCGGCTTTTGCCGCCGTTTCCGACTTGGCGGCATTGTCAGCTGCAGTCTGTGCGGCTTGTACCTTCTCGTCGACGCCGGTCGCAGATGCAGCAGCCGCAGCCGCAGAAGATGCCGCCGCTTTTGCGGACGTATCAGCCGCAGCAACCTTATCGTCGATGCCCTGCGCAGCGGTCTCTGCTCTGGTTGCGTCCTTTGCCGCAGCATCAGCCGATGCTTTAGCGGTATCAGCATATTCCTTAACACCCTGCACCTCTGCTGCAACGGAGTCCTTGGCATACTGCACGACTTGAGAGCCTTTCAGCTTCTTCGCCTCTCCGTTCTGCTGCAAGACGAAAAGGTCTTCGTTGGCAATCTGTAACGCTTGGGTAAGGTCAGAAATTGCTTTATCAGCCATCGGTTTCCTCCTTTTCTGCCTTGTCCAACTCGGCAAAGGCGTTTTCAAGGTGCTGCATTGCCATTGCCACGCGCTTGGCGTCCGTGCCCTTGACATAGACGCCTGTAATCATGCTGTAAGCACCATCGATTTGTTTTTTGAGTTTTTCCTTATCCATCAAAACCAGCTCCTTTTCTCCAAGGCTTCCACTCTTTTCACGAGCTCCTGAATCATCAACGTGTTTAGGGGGATCAGGCTATCGTACCGAATACCATAAGTGTAGCCTGTGATATTGTGATTTTCGTCTCGCATCGGCATTTTGCACCAACCGGAAAACTCAGATGCAGCAATGCCGTTGTCAGCAAGGCTTTGCTCCATATCCTGCGCGATCATACCGATATGGTATCGTCCGCTCTGCCCCTCGTTGTACTTAAAGCGGCAAGGCTTGAGATCGAGCAGGAATTGACGATAACGGGATAGATCATAGTCGATGCTGTTTTTCACATTTTTGTCGGAGCTGTAAATGACTGTTCCGTCGGTTGCCCATACCGTCGGACCAATTTTGGCGGCGTCATCGTCTAATTGGAGTCTCGTCCTATATGCACTCGTAATGTACACATTGCCGCCGGAATCGAGCTGAATGCCTCCATCATACGTACTGATGCTGATGCCGTAGCCTGTGGTTGTGTCTACCAGCTCGATAGTTCCGATTTCTGTTCTGCGGTTCGCCATAAGTGAGACCGTTTTGCCGCGCAAAATTTCCGCTGTAATACTGGTACTGTCGATGTAGGTATCGATACGATCATCGACCTCTGTTTGACTCAACCCTGCATTGTTATCCACATACTTCTTGGTTGCGTAACTCGAGCCATCTGCGAGATCTCCAACGTAAATGCTGCCCGTCTGGATTTGGCTTGCCTTGAGCGTGCCGTCAATGTTGACCGCATTGACGTGTAAATCAAGCGTTTTTGTGCTCAGTGTGGTGCTTCCTGCCTTGAGGGTAAAGGTGCTGCCGCCGCTGCCACTGGACACGCTCAGCTCAATTTTTTCGATGCTTTGGTTGATAAGGCTTTGTGCCGTGCTGCCGTCGATTTTCCCGCTGACCTCAGATTGCACATTGCCGAGAGACACGCGCAGGTACGATACGTCATCGCTGATGCCCTCCACGCGGAGGTTGATCTCTTCGCTGGTTTTGGTGATGAGCGACCGCGTCTTTGCCATGTTGCGCTCGATCTGCCGCTGCGTCGGCGATTTGTACGGGTACTCGTCGTTCAGCTCGTCAGCATCGGGGGAGGAAATGCCGGAAACGCACAGCGCCGAAAAATTGATCTCCTGCGCGATGAGCGGCACATAGTGCCCCGCGACGGTCATTGCATCGCCAATCTCTGCCGCGATATTCAGCAGCGCATCGCCACCATCATACCCCGTGTGCGCGTAACCCTTGACTTTGCCGAGGATAGCCCGCGCCATTTCTGCCGTTCCGTCAGGGTGCAGCGCCGTCAAGGTCTTGCCGGTATCGTCCCCGGCAGATGCGACCACATCGCCGTTTTCGTCCAGCAACTCTACCTTGGAAATGGGCTTTGATGCAATCCCGGGGGAAAACTCCGCGATGCTGCGCCCCAAATATACTTTGTCCATAGTCTCACCCCTTACACGAGAATACGCACGCCGCCAAAGGTGATGGCACTGCCGCCCTCTGTGATAAGATAATTGGTTTCAGCGGGCATGGAGTTCAAGCTTACCATCAGCAGTTTCCCATCGTCCGTGATGATCCAGTTGCCCGCGTTGGCGACCGCGATACGCCCCAGCGCCTCGCGCATTGTCATATCGTTCTCGTCGTCCACAGGGTACTGCACGGGAAACGCCGCGTTGAGCTGCGTCCTGCTGTCCACAGCAACGCCCATGCGCGCCGCAATGTCATTGACCGCCGTCCATACCGGCATCGGCCAAGTCTCTGCGTCATAGCTGTTGTCAAGCCATGTTTGCTCCGCCTTGAGCATCGCATCATACCCGTGCACGCTCAAAACGCCCGTGACGCGGTCGGTCTTGCGCGTGGAAAAGAAAAACACGCCCTTCGGAATCCACTCACTCGCCTGCTCACCCGACACAAGCCGCGCGTAAACCTTGATTTCTGCCTGCCGCGGGATATCGCCCTTTGGAATAATCTCAAAATCAATCTGCCGTGCAGAGCAGTTGCCAATGCCAAAGGTAGAATACAGCCCACCGTAAACGCGCAGACTGTCTTTCACGATATCTGCTTGGCTGTACTCCACCCCCGCAATGCTTAATTTGGTTTCCACGCGATGATTCTTGTCGGCAAGCAGTGTTAAAAACAAATTGCTTACCTTGTGCATTAGACTTCCCTCATTTGGATTTCTCCGCCCTTATATCTGCGCTTCCCGTCGACAGACACAAGCGCAAACGCCGCGTCCAGATTGCTTGTCACGCGCATTGTTTTTACCATGTCTGTCTTGGTATATGGGTCGGAAAATGTCACCTCAATGGTCGATGCGCGCAGTGCGTTGCAATATGCCGTCGCCTCGTCCTCCGTCATTGGGAAGAGGGAGAACGTCACGACGTAGCGGTCTTTGCTCCGCACCGCGTGCTCCACATCGTCCATCGTTACAATGATCTTTCCGTAGCTCACCTCGCGCTGGGCGGAGTAAGTAGATACCTTTTTGTGCACGTCAAGCGCGCCGAGTTTCAGTGTGATATCCATTTATACCCCCATTGCTCGTTGGAGTTGCCTGTTGTATTTGTATGCCGTCTTGCCGATTACCTTCCCGTCAAGCACGGACTGCACAACGATGTTGATATCGCCGCCCATGCCGCCGAGGGAAGATAGCGCGCTGCGCATCTGGCCGCCGAAAGATTGCTCCGCGCCGATCTGTGCCGTACCGAAGTCCAGACCGCCAGTGATGCCGCGCTTAATGCTGTCATACTCGTTGTCCCAGCCCTCGCCGAGGCCAAGCGCCATGTTCTCGCCAATCCCCGCAAACACGCGGGACGGGGAATGGATCCCCAGCTTGCTTTTCACGCCGGAAACGATCCGCGAAAAGAAACCACTGACCTTATCGCCGATCCAGCTGCCCATTGCCTTGATACCTTCCCACAGGCCCTTCACGATCTGTTTGCCGACATTTACAATATCGGGGAGCGAAGAAACAAAGGTCTTTACAATGGTCGCCATCATGTCAAGCACTGACTGGACGATCTGCGGCAAATTCTCGGCAAGGCCACTGACGATTGCCAACACCATTTTCATGCCCAGCTCAATGATCTGCGGCAGTTTTTCGATGGCATAGCCGACGAATTTCTCAATCATCTCAGGCCCTTTTTCCTGCACCACAACGCCGATGTTTTCAAGAACTCTCTCAACGACCGGCAAGAGGTTTTCCGCAACCGTCACGGTGCTGCCCAAAAGGTTTGTAATGAGTTCCGCCATGTCGGCGTTTTCATCGCCAAGCCCCGTAATAAAGTTGTCATACGCCGCTTTCATCGACGCGATAGAGCCTTGAATCGTCGTGCTGGCTTCCAGCTGCGTTGTGCCCGTGATGCCCATTTCCGTTTGCACGGTATGGATAGCGTCAACGATGTCCGCATAGCTGTCGATGGTATAGTTGGTGTAGTTGCCTTGCGCGGCGTTTAAGGCGTTCGCATCGTCCAAAAGCCGCTGCATTTCCTCCTTCGTGCCGCCGTAGCCGAGCTTGAGGTTATCGAGCATGGTATAGTTTTGCTTGGCAAAGCCGGAATACGCATTCTGGATAGATTCCATGCTCGAACCCATTTTGTTCGCGTTATCCGACATATCCGTAATGGCGAGATTCGCCTTTTCCGCCGCCGCGTCCGTGTCGTTGCCCATAGATTGCAGCAGGGACGCGGAAAACGCCGTCACGGTGGTCATGTACTCGTTCGCGCTCATGCCCGCCGTCTGGTATGCGTTCTTGGCGTACTGCATCACGGTATCGGCAGAGGACTTAAAAAGCGTTTCCACGCCGCCGACCAGCTGCTCATACTCACCGTAATTTTCTACGGCCTGTTTTGTAATGGCAACCGCAGTTGCGCCAGCCGCCGCAATCGCAGCGCCGCCGATCTTTGCCGCCGTAGCAAGCCCGCCTTTCAGTTTCCCGGCAAGCGTTTCCGCCTTGCTGCTCGTTTCCGAAAAGCTCTTGTCCACGTCTCCATCGTCTACGCTGATTTTGACAAATAAATCAAGTAGATTCATGTTTCACCACCAATCCGCACCGCGCGACTACATCGGCGGTAATCTCTTCGCACGTTCTGTTGTCCTGCTTTTTCGGCTCAATAATGTCGGCGTATCGCGCCTTAATATAGTTCCCGCCCGCGTATCGCGCCGTGTTTTCGGCCACAATGCGCAGCGAGTCCGTCACATAAATGCGGTATGCGTCGTTTCTTGCTTTTTCGTTGAGCCGTGCCGTACAGTATCGCAGGAACGGCTTTATTCTCTTTTGCCCTCGGTATTCTCCTGCGCAGAGCCAGAGGATTTCCCGCTCTGCGCTGAGATAAAAAGCACGCCAAATGCTTCATCAGACAAAAGCTCCGTTGCGTCCTGCATCAGCTTGACAAGGGTCAATTCGCTCTTGTACTGTTCCTCGCTAACCCCTTCAATGGCAGCGAGAATGGCGATGATATCGCCCTTGTGCTCCTTAAAAAGCACGGGGAGCGACTTTCTCGCCCGCCACACTAAGAAGTTTTTTGCCGTCATACCTTCCGGCAATCGTTCGCGCCTGAAAAGCGCAGATGCCGCATTGTCCTGTGCAATGTTTGCGACAGGATCAATGATATCCGCAATGACGTCAAAGACGCGCTCACCCTGAATTTCAGAAAGTTTCATTTACGCCTCCGCCGTGCCGGCCTTGATGTAAATTTCAAAGGGAACGGTGTCCTGCGCGCTCATGGAATAGTGTCCGGTAAACTCAAAGGCAAACTGGCCCTTGGCCTTGTCCGCCGTCTGGAGCTGGAAGCCGCCTGTGGAAAGCGCGTTGAGCAGCTTGATAGCGATAAAGCCTCCGTTGGTTTCGCCGTTTTTGTCGGAGTAATCGCCCACAAGCCAGATATCGTCAAAGTCTGCGTCCTTGAGGTCGTTGCGCGGTGTGACCTTGGTCGTGTCGGTCGTCCCGATGTCTGCCGCGCCGCACAGCCGCTTTGCAATGGCGGTATCGGCATTGACAAACGTACCGGCCATCTTTATCTCCCACGAATCGAGCTTTTTCAGTTCCTTCATGTTCTTCGGACAGTTGTCGATATCCTCGCCAAAGTCCGAATAGGTCGGCGTGGCGGTAAAATTGACGCCGCCGGTCGTTGCGCCGATCTGCCCCGCCTCGCCGATGGTGCCGGTCGCAGGTGTGAAATCGGTCGTCAAGATGCCAGCGTTGATCTGAAGCTTCTGAAACGCATCAGAAGGAATCTTGGTAAATTTCATGTCGTTGTCCTTTCATCAGTTTTGCGACAGGAACTCAACCGTAATGTTGAGATACCGCCGCTTGATGTTTTTATCGCTTTCGTCCGCGATATTCTGGCACCACGGAGAACCGCGCTTTATCCACATCGCCCCGCCGTCATACGGCACAAGCACGCCGCCCATGCCGATGGCGTCGCTGATTTCCTGTGCCTTTGCGTTGGGAACTGCCTCGCTCTCTGTGTAGTACCATAGGTTCACCGTCAGCGCGATCTCACCGCTTTCCCATGATCCGGTAATCAGCTCATAGGTCAGCCACGGGAAAACCGCGTCCTCCGGCACGTTGGAGGTCGGATAGGCCGGGAGGAATTGAGAAAACCACGCATGGAGCGCCTTATCCTTTGTCATTTCGGCAGCTCCTTTCGTTCGGCGGTGAAGAATTTCAGCGCCCGGATTGTCGGGCCTGCCGACCGCGGCGCAGCCCGTTCTTCCGGGTTTGAGGTCACGCGGTAAGTGTTGCCGGTGGACGTGTCGCGGAAATAGTCGTTATACTCGATGGGAACGGTCTTGTTGACCAGTGCGGAATATACCGAGGTCACGCCCTCTTTTTCCGCCCTGCGCGCCTCCATCGAGGTGTCAAGCGCCTGATAGTTAAGAAATTCCGCGCCCTCGGCCCACGCGACGATGTAACCCCCTGCGCCGTCCGGCGTTCGCGTCTTTTCCATCAGCACGCATTTACTTGCAAAATCGTCGAGTAAACTCACGGTTCCACCCCCTTGAGCTTCCGCCAGTCGTTTAACCGGCCTCTAAAAGCGTCCTGCCAGCCGTTTAACGTGCCGCTGTCGCTTCCCGCGCTGCGTTTGGTGTAGGAGTAGCCCCCGAAGCTCTCGCTTTGATACGGGCTTGCAACGGCCTCCCCGTTCTTTTCCTGCCAAGCCTCAATCTCAACCGAAAGATCGATTACGGCTTTCGGCACAGCCAGCGCCCACACTGTACCGGTAAAGGTTTCGTCCGTCAGGTCGGTTGCGGGGTATTGGTGCAATCCATCGTTAAACGCGGAACCGCAGATGCGGAAATATTGATTGGTCAGGAGAAAGGGCAGCGCAATGCTGCCATTCTCCACGGTGAACGTGCCCTCGTGGATCTCCACAAGGAACCAGTTGTTCAAGTGCCGTAAGACCTGTTCAAGCATCACGCTGCCCCCTTATTTAGCCCGCTCCGGCCACCGAAACGGTAGCCACGGCAATGCCGTCCAGATACTCAGCCCACAACTTCATGCCCATGATGGCGTACATATCACCGGTGGCTCGGCTGTAATCGCCGTCGACGTGAATGCCGATCAGATTGGTCTCGCCCTTCACGGTGTAGTTCAGGCCCAACTTGGCAAAGTCGCTGTCACTGGGGTCCACATAGTACAGGTCGATGTTCTCCACGGGCAGAGCAATCACTTTCTTGGAGGCGATGTACTTCTCAGGCAGCAGGAACAAAGTGCGGTAGCCCATAAAGTTCTCTACGTAGTTGATACCGAACATGGTCTGCACGGTGATCTCCTTGTCACCCAGGTAATCGTAAGCGTCGATGATGTTGGCAAAACCCACCACCTCGGTCACGTCCTTGTCGAGACCGGCAAACTTGTCCAGCACCTTGCCCTTAGCCATGGCCAAAGCGCGCTGCCACGTCTTCTCGGTCACCTTCAAAGTGCCGGTACCGAGGAAGGTGTAGAAGTCGGTCAGAACCTTATTTTGAAGCGCCACGAGGAAAGCCTCGTCGGTCTTCTCCACGGCAACGTCGGCGCCGTACTTTGCCACGCTCTCGATGGTCACGCTCTTGGCATACTTGGAAATGTCGATGTCGCCGTAGGCAACAGGCTCTACCTTCATCTTGGTGAAGGGGATCTCGTCGCCCTCAGCCACAGTGCCGCCCTTGAGGCCGCCGTCCACGCTGGCCTTGTAGGAAACCAGCTTCGTACCGGGAGCCTTGCGGATAGGGCGCATAATGCCCATGATGTTGCGCAGCGCGTCCCAGTTGTCAGCAAAGCGGGACACGAAATCCACCTCACGGGCGGAAGTAGTAAACTGCGCGGAAGTTGTTACGTTAGTTTTCGCAGCCATAAATAGCTCCTTTCAAAAATCAGTTGTTTTCGCTTGCCATCAGATCGGCAAGCGCTTTCTGGCGCTCCGCCGTAGACATCACATAGCGGCCTTTATCGTCCTTTTTGTAGATGTCCTCGCGGGTCTTTGCGCCGCCGGTGTTTGTCGGGGGATTGGCGGGATTCGCCCCGTGCGTCTGCGTGGTAGAGACAAGCCCCTTGTAGGTGCCGTCTACGAGTGCATCAAGGCTCTTGGTGTCCTTGATCTTCTCGCCGTCCAGCTCCAATGCGGCCATTTCCTCGCCGCAGCCACGCATGGCAAGGTCGAGATTCGCGCCGGTGATGTTTTTGCTCTCAAAGTAAGCGCGCACGGCCTTTTCCTTTGCCGCCTTGCTTTCCTTTGCCGTGATGTCGGTCTTAAAGGCTTCAAAGTCCGAGTGTTCCTTCTCGTACTTCTCCTTGTAACCGCCGTCACCTGCTGCCTTGAGATCGTCCAATTCCTTCTGGACGCCGGGCAGCTTCTCCGCGTCCGTCTTGTACTTCGTAAGATCGTCCTTGAGGGGGTCGACCACGCCCAGATGCAGCGCAACTAAGCGATTTTCGATCTCTTCTGTGCAAGCCTCGCCGAGAATATTTCTGATTTCCGCTCTCGTAAATTTCGCCATGTTATTCGTTCTCCTTTTCTTTGGCCCCAATTCTTCGGGGGCGAACGTTGTATAAAAACCGCTATGCTTCGCGGTGTTTACCTAAAACAAAAAGAGCCAACCACCGAGAAAAACTCGGTAGCTGGCTCCTATTGCCCTTTCCCGCGCCAAATTACGCGGAAGATGTTATTTACTTGGTGTGTTCTCTTAATATGTCGAGGATAAACGCTTGAACGCTTTTCCCCGCTTCCGCCGCCGCGCTTCGGATTCTTGCGCCTTCCTCTTTGCTTGGGCGAATCATTATGTTGTCTTGCCGCTTTTGGTACTCCCTTACGGCTTTCTTTTCTGCGTCCGTTCCTTTGTATGGCATGGCCTTACCTCCTTGCGGTAATTATACCATGTCGATGGCAAAGAGTTAACTCACATTATTCACAAATATTATGAGTTAACTTTGTTCATTCTTCCAATTGATTTATGAGTTAACTCATGTTATCATATACTCACAAGGAACAAATGTGACAGGCGAAAGCCGGAAAGGAAATTGACATGAACGCCATTGAAATAAAAGCTTATGAAATTGGCATCAAGGAGGCGCACGAGCAAAGGAAAATTGTTCCCGCTTGCAAAAGTAACGCGATGTACGGTCTCATGGAAGAAGTGGAAAACGGACTTTTGCCACTTATTAAGGCTTATGATGCAGGAGTTGCTTACGAGATCAATCGTCAAACGAAACTCGGGTTTTAACTTAAATGGACATTCAAGACAGAAAAAACAATGATTTCCCCGCCCCTTAACCGGGGCGGTTTTTTTATGTTTGAGTGCTGTATTTGATTGTTTTCTTGACCTCTAAGACAATGTACCCGTCGCCTTTTCGGCGTATTTCAGCATCGTTGCCGCGCTTGATGATAGCTTCAATGGCCTTGATGGTCTCGTTATCCATTTTTCAGCTCGCTTTCCAGAATGTCCCGATACTGTCCCGCATGGTCAGCGGCAGCAGGTTTCAAAAACGGCTGCGCCTTGTTGCCGCGCGTGTAATGCCAGTTGCCTTTTGCGTCTTGGTATACCCACGGCGTAGGCCGTCCGCCGCCGCCTTCGGCATAAATGCCGGTGCCTAATTCAACGTACCCGCCGTACTCAGAATCCGTTCCGATGATTGCCGCCGGTTCCTGCTCGTCTACCACATGGGTAATGCTGTTCCGCAGATTGCCGGTGTCAACGGGGCACAGCTTTTTCGCATATCCCTCTGCCACAAGCCCGATCTTTTCAAGCCCCCGCAGCAGCGCCGCCTTGATTTCAGCAGAAACCTCTTTGCTGTTGTCGTGGATTTCAACGTTCATTTCTTTCTCCTGAAATACTTGTCGACGATTCTCAAAACCTCATCGGCGTATTGATTCGGCGTTGCCCCCAATTTTGCATAGGCAAAACATTCCGCGAGAAACTCATTTTGATTGGAAAAGGCATACTTTCCCAATTCTTCCGATCGGTCATTTTTTGCGGCCTTATAAACCTCTTCGATTTCGTCCCAAAACGCGAGTTCTTCGCCGTATCCATACAAACGGCTGGTTAATTCTTCGGACAGGGTATGCGCAAACTCGTGCGTTGTTGTATACACCCCGATTTGCCGACGTCCCAATCGTGGGCTTTCGCCAGCCGCCGCAGATTTGCGCAACTCAGCAAACAGACTGCTTTGGTCTTTGTAGTATTTCTTAGGATATTGCAATGATACTCTTTCGGCCCTTGCTCCCGAGCGCCTCACCTCCCCCAGTGCCGCGCGCCCGGAAGTTGTTACAATCTCGCTGAAATGATACCCGTATTCATTTCCCAGCCGCAAAATCTGCTCCATATTTTCTTTCGCAAGGTCTAAATCCATTCCTGACAAATTAACTGTCTTTTTGGTTCTTTCCTGCATAATATTGGAAACGGCAGAAACGCTATCCGCGCTCCGTATTTCCTCTATTGCTATTGTCAAAGCGTCTGTATTAACACTTTTTTTCCACCCCGCCCATTCCGCATAGGACATGTTTGAGATAACCTCTGTTTGCCCCGTAGCGGGGTTTCTGGCGCGTCTTTTCGCTGATGAGGTATCTATGCCGTCCACCACCGCAATCGTTGTGCAGCGGCAGTTGTACACGAGATAACCGGGCGCTGATGTATCACCGGGGAACATGATGTCGTAGCCGTCAACCTTAAACGGCTTGTCGATGTCAGCCTGTTGGCCGTCAAGCATGGCGTGTGCATGGCGCGTCCTGTTATCCAGCGTCGTCACCCATTCACGCTTGAGCTTGATTCCCATCTTCTCCGCCGCCGCATAGCTGTCCATGCGTCCGGCGTTCTGCGCACCGGTGACTGCGGTTCTGGCCGTGCGGATAGCGCTATCGCGGCTCATGGTGGTGATCCGCTTTTGCAGGTCGTCCGCCATGTGCTTGATGCTTTTCCCCTGCAAGATGGAGCTGGTGACGCTGGCCGTGATCTGCTTCTTACCATACGCGAGGTCTATACCGCGCTTTAAGGCGCGTTTCGGCGGGTAATATGGCATTAAATTCGGCTGCTTTACGACCAGGCGTTTCACCGTCTGCTCGTCCCACAGGTCAAAGCCGACGTTGCCCGCGACCTGTTCGATGGTATACGCAGAATAGTTGCGGTTGAGAGAGTAGATGCCGGGCGTAGCATCGTTGGTGTAAGACACCGCCACGGCGTTTGCGTCGGTCACGCGGTGGGCCACCTTGTCACGCATGGCCTGATAGCGTTCCCCACGCCCGATTTGGTTCAGCCGCCATTGCTTATAGTCGGCCTCCGTCCATTCCTTCCCGTTCTGCACGGTTCCAATCAGCGCTTTCATTTCCTCGTCGCGCTGCTTAAATTGCTCAAAGTATGCGTCTATGGTAGCTTGCAACTCTTCCCCTGCCTCACGGTACAGATTTGCAATGCGTCGTTCCAGCTTTGCAAGCTCCTTGTCGGTTAGCTTGTGCCCGAGGTCACTGTTCGCCATCGTCAATTACCGGCTCCGTCAAGTCAATTACTTCCGCCGCCTTGCGCTTCGCCATGTCCTCGTACTGGTCAATGTCGCCGTTGATGGTCAGCAGCTTCTTTGTGATGTATTCATCATCGTAATACGCCGCGCCCAGAAGAATGTTCTGTGTTTCCTCGCTCTTGTTGATGATCTGATTGCGCGTGTAGCTCGGCTGGTCCTCAATTCCTGCCAGACGCAGGATTTCCACAATAAACCGCGTTACCTCGGATTCAAACTTGTCCGTTTTCAAATCCAGCGGCGCATAGCTGGCCTTGATTGCGGTCGCCGTCTGGTTCCCTGCGGATACCGCCGCAGCGTCAAAGCACTGGAAATCTTCATACAGCTTTTTCTTGAGCATATCAATGGTGCTGCTTGTGCCCTCATACGGAGCCTCGATGGTCTTGCTCTCTACCTTTGCGCCGTCTTCGCCGTTTGCGTGGGCAACGTGGGTGGTTTTCAAGCGCTCCACAAATTTTGCGTCATCCAGATCGTCCATGCCGTTACAGTTGGACAGCACCCAATATATCAAATTGCCCTCGTCCACGTTGTTTACCATGTTGGAGGACGCAAGATCGAGCGCGTCAATAGTGTTGCGCTTGCCGACGATTTCGGACAGACACCGCTTGTTATTTTTCAGCGGCACGATAGGGAAACTCGGATAATTGCCGCCGTCGTAAATCTCTGTTCCGCCGACTTCGGCCTTGCGCTCGATCAGTTTATAGCTGCGCTTCGGCTGCATGACGTCCATATCTTTGTTCTTCGGCTGGAAATACTCGGTAAAGCCGTCGATCTCGTACAGCGTCGCTCGCAAAGGCTTATCCTGCGCGACCTGCCAGAACCGGATACCGGCTTTCATTGCACCGTCCTCTTCATCATAGAGGGGGACGAACTCAAGCAGGGAGAACACCCGCAAATGCGTCAAATCCCAAAAGCCGAAGGACACGCCCGCGATTTTCGCCTCACGCGCCGCATCCATGACTTCCTGGTCAAAGTCCGGGCATAGTTTGTTCGGTGTTTCCTTCTCCGCAAAGGTCACGCCGTTTCCCAGCAGATACGAAACCTCCTGATCCACCGCCAGACCGAAGAACCGGCTTGCAAGCTTATGGTTTGCCGTCCACATATCCGTGTGGGAACGCCCCTGCATATCATAGATGATCTTCTCATAGCGGTTAATGGTCGGATTCAAGCCGTCATAGTACTTCTCCGCATCTACCGCCGTTTTATACGCCGTGCTATCGCGGTGCTCATTGATCGCGCTGCGGATAAACTCAATGCGCGCCTGCTCGTTTTCACCGACCGCCACAAGGTCGTTATATGTTTTGATAGCCGCTCACCGTCCTATCTGTTCCAAAGTGGTGTATACTCGCGCCGATACGCCTTGTTCTTCAGGACCGTATAAGCGAAATACCGCGTTTCGTCCATCGCGTGGTCATTTTCCTTGACCGGCCTGTCATCGGCGGATTTTTCGTCCCACCGATACAATCCAAACTCGCGGATGCAGTCTTTGCAGCCACGATGCACCTTGAGAATTCCGTCCTGCAAAAACCGCGCCGTAGTCATAATGCCGTTGGTTACGTCGTTGTTGGCCTTACGTACCATGTAGCCGCGACGCCGCAAAACCTCGATGAACGAGGCGGCAGACGGATCAACGATGATGCTTTTGACGTCCGCCTCGCCGATGAGCTTTTTAATTTCGTCGGCGTATTCCTCGTCCGTCTTGTTCTTCTGGTTCTCGCGCCCGGAATAGTAATACTCGCGGACGCGCGTAGCCGTCTTGCCGTCCCAGCGCCACAGCCCAGCGGAAAACGGGTTAAGCGTGCCGTAGTCGCAAGACACATAGTATTCTCCCTTTTCCGGCAACTCGTCCACAATGCAACTCTCGTCAAACATGGGATAGATCAGCCCCTCGGCCACCACCCACAAACCGCAAATGTATCGGTCGTAGAACACGCCGGAAAACATTGCCTGATAGCGTTCCAGCGTCTTTTGAGACAAGCCGGGGTTATCCGTCATTTCAAAATGCAGATACAGCGCGTTCCGCTCTTTGTTCCGCTGTATCCACTCTGTATAAAACCAGTGTTGCGGGCTTCCCGGGTTGCAGGAAAACCACAGCTTTGCACCGTCTACCGAGCAGCGGGTCAATGCCTGTTCCACGAACGAACGCGGCATTAGCACCACCTCGTCCAGCAGCACACCCGCCAGCGTGCGGCCTTGGATCAATGCTGCGCTGCCTTCGTCCTTCCCTCCAAAAACTTCGAAATAATTAGTTGCGGCCCCTCGCCGCACTTCAAGCACCTTATCTGCCCGCTTCCAACGCATCACATATCGACTTTTAGCGTAGGAAAGAAACAAGTACGGCTGGACTACATTCTTTACGCAAGAATCAACTGTTTTGCCGCAAATACCAAATCGCTGACCGCTAAATTCTCGCATTGCCCAATCAACAAAAGCGACCATCATTAAAGATGTTTTTCCGCTTCTGACGGCCCCGTCGCAAATGAGACTATCATATCGACTATATGGAAAAGCAAGAATTTTTTTCTGCTTCTCGCTCAGCATTTAAGCAAGCTCCCATACATACCCGCATAGCTTTCCGCTTTCACTGTGGCACGCTCTTGAAATATATACATGATTTATACCAAGGTTTCTTTCAATTTCCGCCGCAGATGCCCAAATTGCCACGATGCTCCCATCTTCGTCTTTTTGCACTACACTTTTACTGCACTTTTTTGCGGCAGCGTCAAGCATTTTTTTGTGAATTTCAGGGTTGTTCACATTTCTTGCTTTCATAGCGTCAGAAATTTTTCTGCTTCTTTCTTCTCCATTCGAAAACGAAATATGCTTGCCTTTTCTCGCTTCGCTTATTTTTGCTCTGGCTTCTGTTGAAAGAACGCGTCCCTTAGAAGCAGCTGACATTTTGGCGCGGGTTTCATCACTGGCAACCCTTCCGAGCATAACTGCCCTTAGTTTTTCTTTTGCTGATTCCGGCATTATCGCGCCTTTATGAGAAATGCTTTGCTTCTTTCTGGTCTCTTCGCTAATAACGCGTCTTCGGTTGCTCTCTGCAATCTTTCTTTTTGTTTCTTCGGAGTGAGTTCCAATGCAATTCCCGCCATTTTCCACGTTATACCCAAACTCGGGACAGGTTGATTTGAACCCCTTAATTAAACGGATTTCCATATCTTCAGCATCTTTTTTACTTAGGCCGCTTGCCAATACGATATGCTCTATGTTATCCCACCCATACTTTTCAATAGCTCTATGTACAAGTTGGGCCTTGTAGCCTTCTCCATCTCTCCATCTGGCTTCTACAGGTTGCTTAGTGATGCCAACATAGATTTTCCCATTAGGAAAATGGTGCATATAAACTTTATATCCGTTATCCATCGCTTTCCAACTCCTCCGCCAGTTCCCGCAGGCTCACGCTCAGCGCGTCTTCCTTCATCGTGTCGGCAGGGCTGCCGCCGATCATCGCCCACTTGTCGATCAGCGTCCCCATCGCCGTTGTGATCTGGCTGAGATTTGCCGCCGCCAGTTTTTCCGGGTCGTTGAGCATTTCAAGCCCCTTGCCGATGAACGAACACACAAGGTCTTTGTGGTCGTTCATGTACTCCAGCACATCGGCGGTGTTCTCTTCCTTTTTTTGCTCGCACTTTTTCACAATGTCGGCATTCGCCCGCACAAGGTTCTTAACGGTCGTTGCGGAAACGCCGTTGATTTTCGCTGTGGCGCAATAGTTGTTCGTCTGCACATAGTCCGCCAGTATTTTCTTTTTCTGTCGGTCTGTCAGACGCGCAGCCATGTCATCACCTCGTCGCTCTCGCGCGCAAAATGTCGCTCTCTCTCTTTTCTTTTGGGGGATTATAGGGGGTAAGATAATACGGGGGATGCAAGGGGGAGAAGAAGAAAGGGGGAACAAGGGGGCTTTTCTTTTCTCTCTCTGAGCTATGCGATGTAAACATTTTGCTTGCAATTGCTTACATTTGCTTTGCTTCTGCTTGCATTCCTTGCGTTAATTGCTGTCGTGCTGCGGTCTAATTTCATCCGCCCGTCACAGTCTATTGCCGCTTTGATACGCCTATAAGCGTTGTCAAATTATTATTTGCTACCAGCCCCCGCCCCTTGGCCTTACATAGCAGACTTTACCCGCCCCAAAGGGCAACTCAATGTAGTGCGGACGGCTGGACTCGAACCAGCGACCAAGGGTATTCAATCGCATATCCCTTCACGCGATAAAGCTCTGCCGACTGAGCTACGCCCGCATTTGTTCGGCTTGCCGCTTAGATTGTCACGCCTCATGCGCGCTTGAAGCCCCGCAAGCATTTCAAGCGGCCACACATTGGCTATCGCAAGGGGAACGCATCCCCACGGCAGTTTTCAGCGGCCATTGTCATTTTCATGTGAGCCATGCCGGACGGTCTCACATTGTCCGGGTGCGACCCGGCATCTAGCAGGGACGGTTGGGAATTGAACCCACCCAAGCGGTTTTGGAGACCGCCTCGCCAGCCTTGGAACATTCGCCCCTAAATGTCCCCGCTGGGCCACATCGTCGAGAGGTGCGCGGGGTCCTGTGCCGCATAAGAGGTGCGACCTCTCGGCCCTGATCGTGGGCTGCATCGTGCGTGCGGCGTATCGCGGGGGGCAGTGTAAAAAGATGAAAAGCACCGCGCCCCGCTATGGCGCAGGAGGTAAACGCCATAAATGAGAGAACCGCAAAGGCTTTTACACCTCTGCGATTCTATTATCTCATAAGCAAATGGCTTTTTAAGGCCAACTTTTAATCATCGAGCAGCCCGTAGTTCCGTGCGACGCACTTGATAAAATCGGTATGCCATCGTCTCGCCGTTCGGTCGGAACAGTTAACCGCCATCGCCGCTCCTTCGAGCGTGTGGGTCTTGTCCCAAAACACAAGGCGGATAAACTTCAAGCGCTCTTCGCCGTCTTGCATTGACTTTGTTTCGCTCACCGCTTTTCGCACAGCGTTGTTTTCTAACAAAGCCACTCCATGCAACTCCTGCTCTCGGTCGGGGGCATAGCGGCGAATAATGGCTTTTACATAGCCCCACCAGCTGTAACGAGGTTTACTCATGGCGCACCAACTTTCTCTTCACCCACGCCCACAGGTTTTGCCACGGGTGGGTTTCTGCGTAGGCAGCGCGCCCAAGCTCAAAAGCGGCTCTATCCGTCATTTTAGTTACGTCATTCCGCAGCGCGTTCTTTTCAGCGACAGAATACGTCAACTCTGCATTCGCCCGCCCAAGTGCTGCCTCGGTGTCATCAAGCTTGTTTTTCAAGTCGGCAACTTCTCGCTTCGATGCCTGCCACGCTCTCCAATACTGCTGCCCCTGATCGTTCAAATACTGAGCCGAGTTTTTGGCTGAATCTAAGTCTGCTTTCAGGTTTGCGATCTCGTTTGCCTTGTTGATGGCTTCGCCGTTCATCTTGTCAAGCTGCTCGGTCAGGGCGACGTTCTTTCGCTGCATCTCCGCCTTTAGGTTCGCATACTCGGCAATCAGATCATTCTTCTCGTCGATGCAGTTTTTCAGCTCGATGATTTCTGCTTCAAGCGCCGCAGTCTTCTCCTGCGCTTCCTCCACCATCTTCGCCATCTGGTCTTTGGTGTACTTCTTGATGTTGATGCTCATAATTTAGCTCCTTTCATTCGTAGCTGTTCTTCCCGTCCCCGGTCGCTCACGATGCTCACGACCTTGCAGTCGCCGTATCGCTCGATGTCCATGGCGATGCGCTCCTTGATACCCTGCACGTCAGCGGCGGGCAGGGCCTCAATATACTGCGACGGCTCAAGCCCTTTTGCCCACACGTGCTTTGCGGCCTTAATCGCCGCCTTCCGCTTAATGTATTCAGCCTTTTTTAGCTCTCCTGTTCCACCATGAGTAATATTTCTTCTCAATCATCTGGTCGATACAGCCTTTGTAACATCCCCTGTGGACTGTCCGTATATAGCCCCTGTGCCATAACCATTTCCACCACGGTAAGCGGCCATTAAAATGGAAGTCATGTTCTCCATCATCGTCAAGCCACATCCAATGTGGGCACGACACTTCATTCAGAAACGCTGGCAGGTACATGACCTTTATAGCTGGATTTCGCAATTTTGCCTTCAGCATTTCTACAAAACAGTTGCTATAAAACTCGTTCCTCATTTCATAAGATCCTCACAAACAATCAATAAAGTGTTTTTAGTCCATCAACCATGCCACAGCTAATATGCAAAATGCACCGCAGAACACGCCAGCAAAAAAGAGCTCCATTTGTTACACCTCCTTCGGCTCGCCGTAGCTGCAAAAATCGTCCGGCTCTACGCAAACCGGCTCGCCGGAATACCCACGGGCATTTGCCTTTGGCTCCGTATGTAGGTAACACAGCCCGTTCGGGTGGTTGCGATAGTGCTTGCAGTCCTTGCACCGCGTCACGACCTCCAGAAAGGCATTGCTGTCTCTCAGTCTTTTCGCCACAAAGGTTGCCCCGCAATTCTCCGCGAAGTCGGCAGCCGTATCAGCGTCAATCAACCGCATTGCTGTCACCTCCGTCCATCTTTGCGCCGCAATGCGGGCAAAATTCAAACACCTCTGCATCATCATCAGCATTTTTGTAAGGCTCGTTGCGCAGACACCGTGAGCAAATGCGGTCGCGTTTTCCTGCAACAGAGACCCACCGCCCACGCACCACCGGCGCAACGTCGGCGGCGGGCATTGTCAGCAGATCCCGCTGGATAATAGATAACATGCGATTTTGTGCCACACTGTTTGTTGGTTTTCGTCCCCGCAAAACCACCTTTACAGCAGCGGCTCTCTCAATGTATTCAGCCATTGTCAGCCCTCCTGTTCCACTTTTCGACGATAAATTTTGGTTCGCTATATACGCCGCTTTCAAAATCACACTCTGGACAGTATATATAGCACTCTCCTGGGCTGTTGCCATCTATTGTTTCAAGCATTGCTTCTCCGCCGCAGAACGGGCAAGGTTTCAGGTCAAACATTCTTCATCGCCTCCAATGCTTTCTTCGCCTCCTCGCGGGTAAGGAAAAAATCCTTCCCAATGCCCAAATCCCATCGCGTTGTCACAGACGACAGGAATGAGCAGTCTAAATCAACCCAAATGCGAGGGGTGGTGTATCCGTTTATGATGACGCAGCCAACGGTCTTTTCTATAACCTCTGCACCAAATATCGAATACACCGTATCGCCCACCTTGCACGGCAGCACCACCACGCGACCTTCCTTGTCGGCTCTGGCCAGCGCCTTTACTCGGGTAATACCACCGCACTCTCCGACGATAGTGCAAAGGTCGCTCCAGTCTTTAACCAGCGTGGACACTTCCTCCGGCGTCAGTCCTGTCGCCTCATATGCGCGCACGTCTTCCCGGTTCCTCAAATAATCCAGAATGAGTTGTTGCACCACGAACCGCTGCGCCATCGGCCACGCCGCAATTTGCTCTTGCAGCTTTTTCAGCGCCTCACCCGAAACCATCACTTCGCCTCCTGCATCTTGCTAATCACTTTTCGGATCACATCGCCACCGTAAGCGTCTTTTGTCAACTCCAAAAACTCCGCCAGCGTCATCATGCCATGCTCGAGGTCAACACCGTGGTCTCGGGCAAACTGCTTTCGCCCCATGTCGCATGAGCCGGTCAAACGGTGATGCCAGTCGTAAAAATACTGCGTCGGATACGTTTTCTCGCGGTCTGTCTCTCGCAGGAACGCATCTATACGCTCGTTTTCCGGCATATCCTCGAAAAGCTTGTCTCGCAACGCCTCCATTGCTTCGCGCAGCGTTTCGCCGTGCGCAAAAATGTTGTCCTGCTTGACGATGTAGCACGGTGTGGTCGTCAAATCATTGTTCACGATCGCCCCGTGCGCAGTGTTGCCGCGCACGGATCGAATCAGCGTGTTTACGCCGTCGATTTGATAGACCGTTTCTCGGTTGAATCTCTTAATTCCGGAGCCGTAGCCGGAGCTGTAGCCGTAGCCGG
>ERZ779895.1912-NODE-1912-length-20450-cov-5.225006_pt1 | contig 20450 bp, 13 predicted proteins | sample MGYA00511093_ERZ779895 | MGnify/ENA primary metagenome ERZ779895 (study PRJEB29588, sample SAMEA2142970) | human gut metagenome | biome: human gut; feature: human-associated habitat; material: faeces | place: Denmark | collected 2008/2010 ... | reverse complement strand
CGGAGTTGTTCCCGGCTACGGAGTTCTTCTCGTAGCCAAGATGTTCGTCCATTTCAGCCTCGATCATCTGCTCTATCGTCCCGGCAAACAGCTTTTTCAGCTTTGCCTGAATGTCTCCGGTGGCTCAGACCAACAAGTTGGTCTGGCAGTCTGCCATCAGCAGCTTCACCAGTTCCCTCTCTCGCTCGTCTAATCCGTGTGTTTTTTTCATGTGCTTATACCTCACTTTCTGTGGGTATTATTGGCATTTACACGGTTCGTCATTCAGCCTCGAAGAATGACCGATCCCTACTATATCCACGTCATGACTTTGAGCGAACTGTATGATACCGTTTATGAAAATAAGCTTCCGATTATAGATGGTCTGCTCTATGCGGGCGTTTATCTTTTCGTGGGAGCGCCAAAAGTCGGAAAGAGTTTTCTGATGGCGCAGTTGGCTTATCATGTCAGCACGGGAAAGCCCATGTGGGAATACAATGTACACAAATACGATGTTGTTCAGCCGCTTTACCTCGCTTCGCAGATGCCGGATCTCCTCAGCCAGGCTCATTGCGTTTTCGGGGGTTCGCTCCTCAATGTCCAGGTCGCCGTTCTTTGCCGCCTGCACCCACCCATACAGCGTTCCGTACGGTACCTTCAGTTCCTCGCTGGCTTGCTTTACTCCTATTTCCAGCGCCAGCTTTACTGACTGCTCCTTGTAGCTCCTGTCGTATTTCTTTGCTTCTGACATGTACTTCACCCTCCTGATTTTAGTATATTTTTTTGAACGTGGGGTGTCAAGTTTTATTATACAACATCAATATGCTATAATTTGCCCAGAAACCGTACTTTTGGTTGAAAAGGCTTAAAATCAAGGCTTTTAGGGAATGTGGATGGGATTTGTACCCCCCATTGTACTCCTATTTTGTAAAACAGTAGGATCATCAACCGGACTTCCCTCGATAAAAAAGAATATGATTTGTGGCGAAAGAAGTTCCTTCGGGGACTTCTTTTCACTTACATAAAAATGTCGGTTTGAATGTCGGTTAAGTGTCGGTTTAGTAACATAAAATATGTTATTATGGATGAAATTATGTTACAAGGAGATGTCATATGCAAAAGCAATTAGAGCAGTATTTCGGCTGCAAAGTAAAAATAGCAGAATATAAGAATAAATTACAATTGCCGATTTTTATGACTATGCGTGACATTATGATGGTTGAAATATATGGTGTTAACTTTGCAATAATTGATGTAGTGAAGGAAATGGAACTAAGTGTTGCTGCAATGAAAAAGCAGAAAGCAAAGTATGAGGAAGCATTGCAGTGTCCTGCAGCATATGAAGTAGCGTTAAACAGCGTTTCCATGAGAAATGCGCTGGTGAAAAGCGGAGTTCCGTTTGTGGATTTGCCGGGAAATGTATTTTTGCCATTTATGGGAATTGTATTGCAGGATGTGTATCTCAAGCAGCTTGTCAAGGCAGATAAGATGATGCCTGCAACACAGATGGTGTTCCTTGAATTGTTATATATGGAAGATGAGGAATCTGTGCTAAAAAGTGAGGTTGCGAACAAGCTGAATCTTACCAAAACGTCCATTACAAGAGCAACAGCCCAATTAGAGGGAATGGGACTTATCCGCCAGATGAAATCCGGAACAGAGATTGCTATTAAGAGAAATTACACACGCAAAGAGTATTATGAAAATGCAAAAGCATATTTGATTAATCCGGTCCAGAAAGAGATTACAATTATGCGATGTGAAGCAACCTTTGAATCATTTAGCGCAGGAGAAACCGCTCTTAGTCAGGAGTCAGAATTGAATCCGCCTAGAATTGAGGAACGGGCGATCTACAAGGGCGAGGAAGTTGTTGACCAGTTGGAAATTGTGGATGCCAGATCTGAAGACCCGGACGACTGCTTGAAGGTACAATTATGGAAATATAATCCTTTTTATTTTGCAAGAGAAGGGCGTGTTGATACTGTTTCACTTGCATGTACTTTCCAAGGTAACGAAGACGAAAGAATAGAAATGAGTATTGAGAAACTGTTGGAGGAATTATAAAAGTACTTGTAATACCGGATATTCATCTAAAACCATGGATATTTGACAGGGCAGAGAAAATCATAAAAGACGGTAAGGCGGCGGATCGGGCTGTATGCCTTATGGATATTCCGGATGACTGGAATATGGAGTTTCAGATAGAACGAAATAAAGAAACATTTGACCGGGCAATCGCATATGCCATGGACTATCCGGATACTCTCTGGTGCTATGGCAATCATGATGTCAGCTACCCGTGGGGAAGGCTTGAGACCGGATATTCTCCTTATGCCGAGAGGACGGTCATATCAAAGCTCGAAGAACTTGAGAACAGCCTTAAGAGTCCGGCACAGATCAACATAATCCATCGGATTGACAATGTGCTTTTCTCACATGGAGGGCTTACAGCTGATTTTCTGAAATGGCTAAACGCGGATCTGTTGTTTGCTGATATAGATGATGTTATTGCAGCGGTGAACGATGCTTCCCATGATTATCTCTGGAATGATAAATCACCGTTATGGCTCAGACCACAGTATGAGACCAGAGAGATATTCAGAGCAGATACCTACAAACAGGTGGTAGGGCATACTCCGGTGGAGAAGATATTTGAAAAAGACGGCATCATATCCGCAGATGTGTTCTCTACCTATAGAGACGGAAGACAGATTGGAGAGTCGGCGATGATTGTTATTGATTCGGAAACCGGGAAATATGAGAAGACAGAGGTTATGGGGAAACAGGGAGTGTGATGAGGATGAAGGAACCTACACAGCAATATTCAGATTTAATTAATTCATTACAATCCAGGATACAGGCATTGGAGGATGAAAACCGACTTTTGAAAGAGCGTTTGGATGAAGCCGGTGTTTCGTATGCGGATATTGTGTCTGGCGACGCTGAAGGAGTTGTGGAATTGTATGACCCGGATCAGGGTGCTCGTATAAAGAAATTTGATGTTACGGATAAGATTGCAAGTGATTTCTTTATGATGTTCTGCCGCGGAAGGAAGGATTTGTATGATCTTCGCTATACGAATCCAAAAACGGGGAAGAACGGGTATTATACGCAGTGCTTTAACCGCTGGGATCGTGGCTGCCATATACAGAAAAAGGATGGAGTTCGTTGTAAGGATTGCGAATTAAGGGCGTATAAGCCGGTCACCTTGCCTTTGATAAAGGCGCATATGAATGGGACAGATCCAAATGGCAATGATGTCGTGGCGATATATCCGATGCTTGAAAACAATCTTTGCCAGCTGCTTGTATTTGACTTTGATAATCATGCAAAGGGTGCAGAACAGGAAGATTATGCGAATATTGATGATAGGTGGAAAGAAGAAATAAATGCTTTGCGGCGCATTTGTAAGAATCTGGATGTGGACGCTGTGGTGGAACGATCAAGGTCGGGACGCGGTGCGCATCTTTGGATATTCTTCAAGGAAATGATTCCTGCCAGATTGGCGAGAAAATTTGGTTTTGCGTTGCTAGAGAAAGGAGCTGAATCCGTCAATCTTAAGTCCTTCAAATACTATGATTGCATGATACCGATGCAGGATGCGCTTCCTGAGGGCGGACTTGGAAATGTCATTGCACTTCCTTTACAAGGAATGGCTCTGAAGTCCGGAAAGTGGAACTAGAATCATTCCTATGACTGAGGAAGTGTATGAATGTTTTAAACGTATTGTTGAAAATCGTAAAAAGCCCAAGAAAGAACCTGTGATTGATGGATATAAGGGATTTTTGTTTTTGGATAAGAAGGATATGCCGGAAGGTGCTTTACATTGGGAAAAGCATTTTGAGTGGGCATTGGCTAAGCATAATCGAATCTATAAAGAGCAGTTACCAAAAATCACGCCGCATGTTTGCAGGCATACCTACTGCAGCAATATGGCAAAAAGCGGGATGAATCCTAAAACGCTTCAGTATCTTATGGGACATTTGGACATTGGGGTAACATTGAATACATATACGCATCTGGGAGCAGAGGATGCCAAGGAAGAACTTGGCAAATATGCTAAGATGGCTTAAAAGATTAAGAAAATTGATACAACTAAAAGATAACCTAAGTGGAAAAAGTCTTTAGTAAAATGAGAAAATTAGGCTGTTTTACTAAGAATTTTACTAAATTTGGATGATAAGATATAAGAATTTATGCCACGATATGCGACGAAAACGAAGAAAACAATCTATCACAGAAAATCGTAGAAAGTGGTGTAAAATTAAGGAAAATCAGTATTTTCAAGGAGTTTTTAAGGCATGATAAAAATATTATTTGTTTGCCACGGCACTCCAGTTTTATGATAATGCATATCTTCGCAAAGTGGGGCAACACAGGGCAGAATATGGCGGAAAGCATTGAAAATACTACGTTTTCGACTACTAAGGCTCATGGATGGAATTGGGATAAAGTCAAAGGTGTGGGGAGAAATCCTTAGTAGTAATGGACTACTTAGACTCAATGTGATAGATTTTTCTAAGAAAATAATAAAAACTATTGCAATTTTTTTGCTTTTTGAATATACTATATGTAACAGAGTTGCCCGAAGTCTTTTGGCATTGGGGACCAAGCTGAGACTTGTGCTCAGCTTTTTTACGTTAAGGAGAGATTTTATGGATTTGAAAAAACCATTGACCTTCGATGAACAATTGGATAAGTTAATTGCACACGGGATGGTTATTTTGGATAGAGAAGAAGCTAAGGATATTTTGAAGAAAGTAAACTATTATCGATTTACAGGTTATGCTTTGCAATTTAGGAAAGACCCTTCCGGCAGTGATTACATAGAAGGTACAACATTTGAAACTGTGTATCATCTTTATAAAGTGGATGAAATATTACGTGACACATTTAGGCGGTATATTGAAAAAGCAGAGGTGTATTATCGGACACAGATATCCTATGGATTTTCAATTGCAAAATGTACAGATGCACCTTATGACCAGCATTATGATGAAAACAATTTTTACAATAAAAAAGGTTACAGGGAAGTTATGGAAAATTTCAGCAGGGAGAAAAATTATTATAAAGATAGCCTAATTGTGAAGCATCATAAAATGAAATATTCTAGTAAAATGCCATTGTGGGTTATTGTGGAATTAATGTCTTTTTCTAATATGTCTAAATTATACAGTTCTATGTATTATTCAGAAAAAGATGTCATTGCTCATATGGTTGGTGTTGGAAGAGATACATTAGAAAATCATCTTCATTGTTTATCGGTTTTACGAAACAAATGTGCGCATGCGGCTAGAATGTATAATACAGATTTTAATCCTCCGGCAAAGTTTACAACATCATTTTTGAGAAAACATCCAGAAATAAAGAATAATTCATTATTCGCGTATATATTAGTCTTGCTAAAAAGACTTCCAGATGAAGAGAGTAAGAAATCTTTGGTGCAGATAGTGGAAACAGTGATAGATGAATACAGAAATGATATTGATTTGGAGTTGATTGGTTTCCCAGAGAATTACTTGGAAATTATGAATAATAATTTGTAAAATAAGAATAAACAACCACTTTTCGTTAGCAGTAATCTATGAAAAGTGGCTATATAAAATGTCAAGACTGAATGTACAAAAAATATTATATAAAAATGTACCACTTTACAACTTTATAAATGACCCCATTAAGTAATTAGAGCCATTGTGGGCAGCATGGTCAAAAAGCATTTAAAGATTTCTAAGTTATTCCGGATAAAAAATGCTGATACAGGAATCTTATTGAATGAACTGATTCCAAAGCCAATATTGAAAGTACCAGTAAAAACAGTGTATCTGCGGTAGGTGCAGAAAAAGTTTTAAAATGAGGATAGCAATATTTGTCTCTATATATTGTTGTACTTACTTCAAAAATCAAAAAAAATGTGGTACATTGTATCTATAAGATACACATGATATTTTACTACATAATGATACCGAAGTCAAAAGGATATACGAAATGAGAAAGAGAGGAAATGTGTATGGCTACAATTTATTATGTTGCAAAATCCGGTTCCGATAGAAATCCGGGAACAAAAAATTGTCCATTTCTTACAATTCAACGGGCAGCAGATGTGGCGGTCGCAGGAGATACGGTGATTGTCCATGAAGGCGTGTACCGTGAGTGGGTAAAGCCGAGATACGGAGGCCTTACGTCGGACTGCCGAATTACATATATGGCAGCACAGGGAGAGCATGTGGTGATAAAAGGTTCCGAACAGGTGGATAACTGGGAGCTTGTGGAAGGAACTGTGTGGAAAACAGAAGTTGATAATACTGTTTTTAGGGATTACAATCCATTTGCCACGGAAATCGATGGTGACTGGATGGTAAGCCCCAGAAAAAAGAAGGTTCACACCGGTGATGTTTATCTGAATGGTAAGTCTTTTTTTGAGGCGGATTCTTTGGACAAGGTATTTCATCCGGAGAAGTGGGAGAAGAGTATCCATGAGACATGGGGCTGGCGGGAAGAGAAACTGATAAGTCCGGAAGATTCTCTTTACCGCTGGTATGCAGAGGTTGTGGATGAAAAGACAACCATTTATGCAAATTTTCACGGAACCAATCCCAATGAAGCATGCGTTGAAATTAATGTGAGAAAATGCTGCTTTTTCCCGGAAAGGACAGGGCTGGATTATATTACGGTAAAGGGCTTTGAGATTGCACAGGCGGCAACCATCTGGGCACCGCCTACCGGAAAACAGTACGGAATTATCGGACCAAACTGGAGTAAGGGATGGATTATTGAGGATAATATCATTCATGATTCCAAGTGCAGTGCGGTAAGCCTTGGAAAAGAAGAAACCACCGGTGATAATAACTTCACAAAATGGGGAAGAAAGCCGGGGTATCAGTATCAGATGGAGGCAGTCTTTCGAGCACTAGCCATCGGCTGGAGCAAGGAAAAAGTGGGTTCTCATATTGTCCGGAACAACCGGATTTACGATTGCGGACAGAATGGTATCGTAGGTCATATGAGCTCGGCATTTTGTGAGATTTATGGAAATGAGATTTTCAGAATCGGAACAAAGCATGAGTATTATGGACATGAGCTTGGCGGAATTAAATTGCATGCAGCAATTGATACATATATTCACAATAATTACATTCATCACTGTACACTGGGAACATGGCTTGACTGGCAGGCACAGGGCATTCGGGTAAGTGCGAATATTTACGATAACAATAATCGTGACTTTTTTATTGAAGTTACCCATGGTCCATATCTGGTGGATAACAATATTTTTACATCTGAGTATGCGTTTGACAATGCGGCTCAGGGCGGTGCTTATGTGAACAATCTGGTGTGTGGTTTCTTAAATCATTATCCCGTATTGAACCGTTCCACACCGTATCATTTTCCACATTCGACAATGGTGGCCGGCACAGTGCCAGTGTATGGCGGAGATGACCGTTGGTTTCAGAATCTGTTTATCGGTGGTCAGGAAGAGAATCGGCACTATGGAACTGCAGAATATAACGGTTCACCGGTTTCACTGGAAAGCTATATCGAGGAAGTGCAGAGCCTTGGTTATGGGGATGTAGAGCAGTATGAGAGGGTGAAGCAGCCGGCGTATATTGATGGAAATGTTTATCTGGGTGGAGCAGTAGCTTTTGAGCAGGAAGTAAACTGTTATGCAGATAATGTGAAAGCAGAGGCGAAGATTGTTACTGAAGAGGATGGGGTGTATCTGGATATCACCTTACCGGAGGAAATGTTTACATTAAAGGGCAAGGTGATTACAAGTAAGGATTTGGGAATGACACGTATTACAGAGGGCAGATTTGAAAATCGTGATGGAGGCGATTTGGCAATTGATTCTGACCTTGTGGGAAATGTCATGAGTGAGACCGTGATTGCGGGGCCATTGCAGAACGTGCAGGCAGGAAATAATAAAGTGAAAATATGGGATAATCTGAAGCTTCGTGGAGTAAAAGCATATATATAAAAATATCTGTCAACTACTTGACACAAGAGGGAAGTAATATGCCGGACATCAGTATGCTTGTTGAGATAGCTGAGTTCTATGAGGTTGACATCCGAGAAATCATTGATGGAGAAAGGAAAAGTGAGAATATGAATGATGAAGTAAAAGTAACAATATTAGCAGTTGCAGATTATGCGGATAAACAAAAAAACAAGCGGTATTAAGGGCTATTATTATGTTTGCCCTAGAAATGCTTTGTTGCGGATTCACAATGGCTTCTATAATTTTAATAGAGAGCAGTGATGTGAAAATCAGTCTTTGGTTTGCGGCAATTCCGCTGGCTATGACAGTAGCGTATTCTGTTCTATTAGTTATAAATGCAAAAAGATATATTCACAAATAGGTAATTGCGAAACAAGTTTGAAATCTTGATTCCAATAGGGAAAAATCCAACAGAACCGGATTTTAAAGAGATGTTTATGCGAAATAGGATTTTATTGCATAAAAACAAAGCAGATAGAATTATCTGCCTGCAACACAAAAAGGTATTTGTTGTTATCAAATTTATTTTGGCAATCTGAAAAAATATCTGCCAAAGAAAGCTGTTTGTATGTTATCATATAAGTACGACTCCTTTACTGGTGGATATGGTTAGTAGTTTATAGTCAATTCTATTTTACCATAAATCAGTGAGGAGTTGTTTTATTTTGTAATGAAAAATATCCCGTATTTATGCGAGGTTTTGGTGTTTCGCAAACGCCTATAAAATCATAAGGGAAATCCAACGTAAAAACAACGATTTTTTGTCTTAATTTATGGGTTCATTATAGTTGTATTGCAAATATAGCAAAAATCTACCAAAAACAAAATATATTTTTAACAATTTTTTGACAAATTATATAGTTTTTATGGATGCTAGACAAAACAGATTATGTGATAATAACATATATTATTTAAGAAACGGGGGTTTTAATGTGAAAAGAAACAAAAATCTAGGATGGAAAAAGGCATGTGCAGCCATGATGGCAGCCGCAATGACTATTACAATGCTGCCGGTAAACAGCATGGCGCAGACATCAGCAACTGCCGTAGAAAGCGGAAAATTTTCCAATCCTGTTATTTATGCGGATGTACCGGATATGGATATCATTCGTGTGAATGACACCTATTACATGGTAAGTACGACAATGCATCTCTCACCGGGATGTCCAATCATGAAGTCAAAAGATCTTGTCAACTGGGAGATCGTCAATTACGTATATGACATTCTCGGTGATACAGATGCCATGAACTTAAGAAATGGTGAAAGCATGTATGGTAATGGACAGTGGGCAGCAAGCTTACAGTACCATAATAACAAGTATTATGTTGCGTTTAATTCGAATACAACAGGACATGCTTACATCTATACCACAGATGATATTGAAAATGGTTCATGGACAAAGACAGAATTAGCAAACTTCTACCATGATATGGCATTATTCTTTGATGGTGATACGCCTTATATCGTGTATGGAAGCGGTGAGATCAAATATGTAGAATTAAGTGAAGATCTTTCCGGAGAAAAAGAGGGCGGGAAGAGCGGAACTTTATTCTCGGCTCATAGTGGAGCAGATGCGGGTAAATTTGATGGTGGTTTATCTTTTGAAGGAACACATGTGATGAAAAAAGATGGTTACTATTATGTGTTCAATATCTGCTGGCCGAGTGGGAAGCCGAGAATTGAAGTGTGTCACAGAAGCAAATCCTTTATCGGCGGCACATGGGAAACGAAAGAGATTTTAAATGCAAACTTTTCGAATAATGGAACGAGTGGAGGTGTCGCACAAGGTGGTGTGATCGATACAGAAGATGGCAGATGGTACGGATTTATGTTCCAGGATCATGGTGCGATCGGACGTACACCGGTTCTTACTGATTGTACATGGATCGACGGCTGGCCAATGCTTGGTAAAGACGGCGATGGCAAGACAGTAGAAGCTGAAATGGAACTTCCGGTAGAAGGAAGTGAGAGCAAATCACTGGTAAAATCGGATGAATTTTACAATGATGCAGAACATAGAGTATTCGATGCTGCGAAAGAGGGCGCAGAATCTCATATGGCTATGATGTCAGCAGATATAGATGCTACGGGAGCAGATGACGCAAAGACAGAACCGGCTGAAACACCGGAAGATCAGACTGTAGAATTAGTAGCAAACGGCAGTTTTGATGACGGAACAAAAGGCTGGAGAGCGTTTGAAGGTGGCACGATCAGTGCAGAAACCGATAAAAGTGGAAATAACTACGGAAAGATCACAGGCAGAACAGGTACAGGAAGCGGTCTTGCCTATGATCTGTCAGGAAAGATCGTAGAAGGTGTCAAATATCATATCAAGGCAAAGATCAAATATGATAATGAGAATGGACCTGCTACAAGAAAATTCAACATCACATTCCAGAATGGTACAGCATGGAATTACAGACAGGTTGCAGGCGGTGTTGATGTTGCGAAGGGTAAATGGACAGAAATCGAATGTGATTATGTACCGGGTAAATCTACTGAAGGTAATCCATTCAGTTCTGTAGAAAATACCATGTTTTTTGAAACAGGATGGGTACCTTCAGCGACTGCAGAGAATGATCTGATGGATTTTTATGTAGATGATGTTTCTGTTACTTATAACAAATCGGATCTTCCGGATGAAGAAGAAAATGATAATCTCATCGAACTGATCACAAATGGAGATGTAGAAACCGGAAATACTAACGGATGGAGATCCACACCACAGGAACCAGATGCAAAGGATGAAAAAAGTGCTACATTAACAGCAGTTGAAGGAGAAGGAGCATCCGGTAAATATTGTCTTTCTGTTGATGGCAGAAAGTCAAACGGAATGGGTGCATGTCAGGATCTCAGTGGAAAATTAGAGTTTGGTAAAACATATACTATATCCGGTAAATTAAAATATAAGACAGGACCTGCTACAAAGAAATTTTATGTGACGATCCAGAATGGTGATGATTTTAACTGGAGAGAGAATCTGGTAACAATCAATGCTACAAAGGGTGAATGGGCTACATTTAAAGGTACTTATACCGTACATGATAAGAGTGAAAAATTCCCATTTGATCCAACACAGAATTTTATCTTTATTGAAACACCATGGACACAAAATCCAACATCAGAAAATGACCAGATGGCATATTATCTCGATGATTTCTCCATGACAACAGAAGATGATAATATCATTAAGAATGGTTCATTTGAAAAAGGAGAAGCAAACTGGAACGGATTTGAAGGTGGTACGATTAAAATCGTAGATGATGCAGAGGGTGCAAAGGACGGAAGTAAATATATTGCAGCTATTAATAGAGATGCATGTGCACAGGGACCATCACAGAATGTCAGCAATAAACTGAGTGCGGGAAGTACCTACGTTGTATCTGCATGGGTAAAATATGACGCAAAAGATGCTGTTGACAGCAAATCTTTTAATATGACGATCCAGAATGGACCAGATTATAAATACCGTAAAGTAATCAAGAGTGCAACAGCAAAGAAAGGTGAATGGACACAGATCACAGGAGAATATACAATGCCGGATGATGCGATCACCAACCAGAACTATATTTTCTTTGAAACAGGCTGGGTACAGTCACCGACTAAGACAGATGATTTGATGGATTTTTATGTGGATAATGTCACTGTAAAAGAGAAGGTTGTAGATAAAGAACCGGCTGAATCAGGAGAACACGATTACAATGGTTCAGATCTTGATCTGGTATGGCAGTGGAATCACAATCCAAATAACAATAACTGGTCGTTGACAGACAGGGCAGGCTGGCTTCGTCTGACAACAGGAAGTAAAGCAACAAGTATATTAAATGCAAGAAATACACTGACACAGAGAACATTTGGACCGACCTGTTCCGGTAAGATCAAAATGGATATCTCCGGAATGAAAAATGGAGATTATGCAGGACTTGCAGCATTCTCTTATAACTATGGTTATATTGCAGTGAAAAAAGAGAGTGCAGGTGCAAAACTTGTCATGGTAGATGCACATAATAACGAGACAGCAAAGGCGGATAAGCCAACAGTTGCAGCAAGTGTGGACTGTACATCAGATATCGTTTACCTGAAAGAAGATTTTGACTTTGCAGGTGGAGATAAAGTCACATTCTATTACAGCTTTGATGGCAGCACATGGACACAGTTAGGTACTCCGATGCAGTTAAGTTATGAACTGACACACTTTATGGGAAGTAAATTTGCAATCTTTAACTATGCAACAAAATCTACAGGCGGTTATGCAGATTTTGATTACTTCCGTGTAACAGATAAATTAACAGGAACAGATGCACCGGAAGCAAAAGACCACGCAGCATCTTTAAGCGGAACAAAAGAAATAAGTGGTGTGATCAACAGTGAGGCTACAGTAAAAGTAACAATGGATGAACTGACCGGAGAAGGTCATACAGACTTAAAAGCATCCTTATCCATTCCATCAGGCATGGATGTAAAAGATGTTACATTTAACAGTGATGCGATCACTGGTGAAACATCATGGAACTTTAAAAATGGTCATCTTGTATTACAGGCAGCAGGAAAAGACCTTACTTTTAAAGCAGCAGATAAATTATTTGCAACTGTAACGTTAAAAATGACAGGTTATGCAGATAAAGATACAACGGTAAATGTCAGCGCTGATTATATTACTGCAGATAAAGGTACTGTAGAATATGATGTTAAAGCCTGCAGCTTAGATATCAAAGAAAAATATTTAAATACAAAAGCACTTGCTAAGAAATTAGGATACAGCAATCCACTTGTAACAACTGATTTTGGTGCTGATCCATATGCAATCGTATATGATGGCAGAGTTTATGTATACATGACATCTGATGATTATGAATATGATGCAAAAGGGAATTTAAAAGATAACTCCTTTAATTATATTAAAACATTGCGTATCATATCTTCTGATGATATGGTCAACTGGACAGATCACGGAGAGATTAAGGTAGCAGGAAACGACGGAGCAGCAAAATGGGCAAGTCACTCATGGGCACCGGCGATCGCCTATAAACAGATTGATGGAAAAGATAAGTTCTTCTTATACTTTGCAAATGATGCATCCGGTATCGGTGTATTAGAAGCAGATACTCCGCTTGGACCATGGAAAGATCCGATTGGAAAGCCATTACTGACAGGAAAAACACCGGGTTGTGAAGGTGTTGTATGGTGCTTCGATCCGGCAGTACTTGTAGATGATGATGGAAGTGCATATATCTACTTCGGCGGTGGTGTACCAAGTGGTCAGCAGAACAATCCAAAAACAGCGCGAGTTGCAAAACTTGGCGAAGATATGATCAGCATTGATGGTGAGGCAAAAGAAATTGATGCTCCATGTATGTTCGAGGATTCCGGTATTTTCAAATATGGTGATAAATATTATTACAGTTATTGTTCAAACTTTATAAGCCCGCATAAAGATAAAAAAGATGGATATCCGGGATATGGAACTATCTGCTATATGGTAAGTGACAATCCGATGGGACCATTTACTTATGCAGGTGAAGTATTTGAAAATCCACAGAAATGGTTTGGTGTAGGTGGAAATAACCATCATGCAACCTTTGTATATGAAGGGAAATCATACTTCATATACCATGCACAGACTTTATCAAAAGCACAGGAAGAAGCACAGGGACTTGCACCCGGTACATTGACAAAAGGATATCGTTCCACACATATTGATCCGATTGAATTGAATTCTGATGGAACGATTCGTCCGATTGCAGGAACCTATGAAGGTATCAGCCAGTTAAAGACGATCAATCCTTATGAGAGAATTGATGCTGAAACAGTTGCATGGAATGCAGGTATTAAGATTGCGGACTGTGCAGAAGAAGGCAAATTATTCAAAGACTTTAACAGACAGATCACAGATCTTCAGGATGGTGACTGGACATCTGTTGCCCAGGCAGCATTTGGTAACAGAGGTGCAGCAGAATTTACAGTAAAGGCAGCTTCGAAATCCGGTGGACAGATCGAGATCCATATGGACAGCCCGGAAGGAGCATTAGTTGGTACGGTAAATGTAGAAGCAACCGGAAGTGAAGATACATTTAAAGAATTCAGTTGTAAACTTGACCGTATTACAGATACACACAATGTATTCCTTGTATTTAAAGGTAAGGCAGAAAATCTGATGAATATTGATTATTACAGCTTTGGTGAATATCAGGTCAATACAGAAGCATTAAGCAGTAAGATCGCAGAAGCAGAAAGATTACTTTCCAGTCTGACAGGAAGTGCAAAGACAGATTTAGAAAAAGCAATTGCAGAAGCAAAAGCATTATTAGAAAAAGCAGATGCAGACCAGGGTGAGATCGATAAAGTATTTGACAGCTTAAGCAAGGCATACAATACAGCAAAAGCAACAATCTCAGACGGTGGTAAAAAGGATGATGATACCAAAAAACCAGATGGTAATACCAAGAAACCGACAAATGGCAGTACAGATGGTAATACCAAGACACCTTTAAAGGATTCCATGCAGAGTTATGTAAGAAAGACCTTTACGATTGGAAAGAAACTGACCTATAAAGTCACAGCCTGCAGCAAAAAAGTAAAAACAGTAACCGTTATCGGCTCTAAGAAGCAGTTAAAGAGCATTACGATCCCGGCAACTGTGACTTACCGGAAGATGAAGTTTAAAGTAACAGAAATTTCAAAGAATGCATTTAAGAAGCAGAAGAAGCTGACAAAAGTTACAATCGGAAATAATGTTACTAAGATAGGTGCAAATGCCTTCTATGGTGATAAGAAACTTTCAAAAGTAATAATCGGAAAGAATGTTACTAATATAGGTGCAAATGCCTTCTATGGTGATAAGAAACTTTCAAAAGTAACAATAAAAGGTAAAAATCTGAAGAAAATTGGAAAGAATGCGTTTAAGAAAATTAAAAAATCAGCAACCTTTAAAGTTCCAAAGGGAAAAGCAAAGGCTTACAAGAATATGCTGAAAAAAGCAAAGACATCCAGTTACAAAGTCAAATAAATGACAAATTGAAAATGAAAAGCCGCGCTCGCCCTTTGCGCGGTTTTTCTTATATCCGGTTTATTATATTTCCATACACTTATCCTTGTATCTATGGTATAATGAGAGAAATGATTTTATTGTGCATGGAAAGTGGAAGGAATAGGAAACGGACATGGAGAAAATCAGAATGAGTATGGACAACATAGGGCTAAAGCAAAAGATTGCAATTCTGATCATCGTATGTGTATTTGTTCCGTTGATCACGACAAACAGCTTTATTTTCTGGAATATGAAAAAACGAAGTGACAGTGAACAGCAGAAAACATTAGAGAACAGTATAAATGCGATCGTGTATGAATTTCAGAACGCAGTAGCTGAGCAGACTTCCATTGCAGATTATCTGCACAGGGATGCAAGACTCAAAAATTTCTTAGGAACATATTATCAGTCAGAATCAGATTATTATAGTGCATATACACGCTTGCAGAGAGCAGATGTCATCCAGTATTATTATACAGGGCAGTCTGCCTATGGGATCACAGTCTGCACAGATAACCGGACGATCACAAATGGTTCATATTTTGTGAAGAGTGATACGGTAGGAGATGCCGACTGGTATCAGGCATTTAAAAACAGCAGCCAGCAGGTCATGTTATACAGTTTTTATGAAGATGGTAAAAAATCCGGTGGATATATCGGAAAGGGCAGACATCTTGTCTGGATTCGTAAGATTGAAGGAAATACCAATGATTTTGTAATGATGGATTTTAATTATGATAAGCTGTTAAAAAAGATCCAGATGGAAAGCGGTAGTGCAGACTGTTATATCTGTACGGATGATACCATACTTTTTTCTACAACAGAGAAAAATACGCAGAAAAAGCAGATGAAGAATTGGTCAGATTCTTTTCTCAAAGAATGCAAAAAAGAAACAGAGTTAGAATTTTATGGAAAAAAGTTTTTCTTTGTACTGACAGAGGATCATCATGGTTTGTCGGAAGTCCTGAATAGTCAGAGATACGGATTATTACTCTTATATATTATGAATCTGCTTCTTCCATGTGTGGTCTTGTATTTATTTTATCATTCCTTACATGACAGGATTGCATTGACACAGCATTGTATGGATCAGGTCAAGGAAGGGACTTATGAAGTCATTCACTGTGAAGAAGGCAGCGATGAAGTCGGCAGCATGATCCGCAGTTATAATCTGATGATCATGCGTATCCGGGAATTAATCGAAGTGGTATATAAAAATAAAGAGAAACAGCAGAATCTTGAACTTTCCAAAAAGCAGGCAGAATTAAATGCCTTACAGAGCCAGTTAAATCCGCATTTTATCTTTAATGCCCTAGAGAGTATAAGAATGCACAGTGTATTGAAAAAAGAGATGGAAACGGCAAAGATCCTTGAAAATTTTGCTGTTTTGATGAGGGAAAATATCCAGTGGAGTCAGGATTTTGTAACGGTTGATGAAGAATGTGAAAATGTCCGGAGGTATTTAGAAATTCAAAAGTACCGGTTTGGTGACAGGTTTGAATTCTCTCTTTGCATACAGGATTCCGCCAGAAGGTATTATATCCCACGTTTTGTATTGATCATATTTGTGGAAAATGCCTGTGTGCATGGAATTGAGCAGAGTATCAATGGCGGGCAGATCACAGTGGTTGCCTCAGAAGATGGAGAAGATCTGTATTTTGAGATACTTGACAGCGGCAGCGGTATGGAAGAAGAACAATTAGAAAAGCTTCAGAAAACCGTATCACAGACCGATATCAGTTATATCCAGACGGCAAAAAAGAGTATCGGGATCGCAAATACCGTTTTAAGATTAAGGCAATATTATCAGGATAAAGTACAGATTGAGATCAGCAGTGAAATCGATGAGGGAACGGAGATCTGTATCCGTATGCCAAATCACAGAGAACAGTCATAAAACCAGATAGAAATGGGGGGAATGTATGTGATAAAAGTTTTACTTGTGGACGATGAACAGTATATCAGAGAAGGGCTAAGGCAGTTAGTAGACTGGGAAGAATATGGATATGAGATCATCGGTGAAGCGGGAAATGGAGTAGATGCCATTGCTATTTTAGAGGAAAGTCAGGTAGATGTCGTGTTTGTGGATATCCGTATGCCGAAGATGACAGGGCTTGAACTGATCGAGTATGTACAGGAAAAACTGCACCGTAATATACAGTTTGTAATTTTAACCGGATATGCGGATTTTGAATATGCCAGAATGGCAATCCGTATGCATGTAAAAAATTATATGTTAAAACCGATCCAGAAAGAAGAATTATCCGATATCCTCCATAAATTAAACAAAGAACATCAGATCATGCAGGTAAAGGAACAGGAGCATTATTTCTTTGCTGTTTCAGCTGTAGTGCATGGAAAATATACCGAAGATGACTTAGAAACCGTATATAGCCATGTGGTTCCATCGAATCAGTGGAAGTATGTCAGCATCGAATGTATGGATGCAGATTCTCAGCTAAAACCAGAGGAACAGGAAATAGTGTCCTATTTACAGGCGATCCTTAAAGAATTTTGCGGACATGGAGTACCGATCATGGAAACAGAAGAAGAAATAAGCGGAGCTGCACTGCTTTTAATACCGGAAATGTATCAGAAAAATAACCAGACAGAGGCAGAATTTTTAGATGCACTCCAAAGGCGGATGAGCCATCATTTTTCACAGACGTTTCAGGTATATGCAGGCAGTCAGGAAAATTCGCTTGAGGATATCAGAAAGTCTTTCCGGTCAGTGCGGGTAAGCCGTTGTCTTTATGGGTTGAGTGAAGATAAGAATAAGGTATTTTATGAAGATGCAGCAGGAAGAAAGACATCATTTGAAATATCGGAAAGTGATATTGATACACTTTTATCGGCTGTAAGAGAAAACGACAGGGAAAAGATCGAGGCAGCAGCCCAGAAGGTATTTGCCGGGATCAGAAACAGTGAGATGAATCTTGAAATGATCAGTGCAAGTATCTATCATATTTTATACCGTCTGATGGAAATGGTAAAAGAATTTGATGATGAAACGAACCAGCAGGAGATTTTTGAATATATCGGCAATGAATCTTTCCATCATCTTGTAATGATGGGCAGACCGGAAGAAATTACCGATTTTTTTGCAGATTATGCAGGTTATTTTGCACAGGTACGCAGTCAGGAAAACCGGAATATCTTAGATAAAATCGATGCTTATGTCAAAGAACATTATATGGAAAAGATCAGCTTGCGTTCTTTAGGAGAAATGTTTTATATCAACAATGTTTACTTAGGACAGCTATATAAAAAGCGGTATCATATCGTATTCCGGGATTATCTGAACCAGCTTCGTTTAGAGAAGGCAAAAGAATTATTAGAAGATACAGATACGAGGATCTATCGTATTGCAGAAGAAACCGGATTTGGCAAAGCAGATTATTTTATCAATAAATTTGTACAAGTATATGGGATCACACCGAATCAGTATCGTATGAAGTTTAAAAAGTCTGGCAGGGGGAATTAGCATATGAACAGGAGAAGGAAAATTGGTATTGCGTTGGGAATCATAGTCATTATCACGACGGGATGTATCTGGCATATGGTCAGTTCGCAGCAGAAGGAAGTCAAAGTTTTTACGGCAACGCTGGCTTTTCCGGGAAGTGAAATGGAAGCGGATAATTATATGGAAGATAAGATTGCCGAACTTACAGGAGCAAGAGCAGAAGTAACATGGTTAGATGGGCAGAATCCATCTGATCTTGTAAAAAGTATGATCGTATCGGGGGAATATCCTGATTTTATTCAGGGAAGTGATGCTACAAAGGAGTTGTTGGATGCAGGGGCATTTATTCCGCTTGAGGATTATTTAGATGACTATCCGAATCTTAAAAATTATATGACAGATGAACAGTGGGAATCCTACCGTAAAGAAGACGGACATATCTATTTTATTCCATCTTATGGGGTGATCCGTGGGCATGATACGAAAGTAATGAAATCGGGAGAGGCATTCTGGATACAGAAACGAGTGCTGGAATGGGCAGGTTACCCTAAATTGCAGACAATTGATGACTATTTTGATCTTATCTGTGATTATCGGAAAGAACATCCTAAGACGGACGGAGAAGATACGATCGGATTTGAGATCTTATGTGATGACTGGCGGTATTTCTGTCTGGAAAATCCACCGATGTTTTTAGCCGGATACCCAAATGACGGCTGTGCGGTCATTGATCGAAAAACGCAGACAGCGAAAGTCTATGATACGATACCGGAAGCAAAGCAGTACTATAAGAAACTAAGCAGCATATACGAACAAGGTGTGATCGATCCGGAAACCTTTATGCTCTCTTATGATCAGTATATAGAAAAAATCAAGCAGGGAAATGTACTTGGCATGGTAGATCAATATTGGGAGATCCAGAGTGCACAAAACAGCCTGTATGCAAATGGAAAAGAGGAATATACTTATGTGCCATTCCCAATTACCGCATCAGAAGATATCAAGCCTGATTATAACTGTATAGAATACAACTTGCAGACAGGGGAGGGAATCGGAATCTCTACTTCCTGTCAGGACGTAGAGGGTGCCTTACAGTTCTTAAACGATCTGCTTTCGGACGAAGTGATGAAACTCCGCTACTGGGGAGAAGAAGGCAGAGATTACGAAGTGGGTGAAAATGGTGTATTTTACCGCACCAAAGAGCAGCGGGATAACTGGGACAATGATGATTATCTCAAGCAGAACAGTTGTACATATGAATATTTTCCAACGTACGAGGGAATGCTTCCGGATGGAATCAATACCGTACTTCCGAGAGAACAGCCGGGTGAATATTATGCGTCCTTATCAGCATATGATAAGAAGGTCTTAGATGCTTATGGTTATCAGATATGGTCAGACTTTTTAGGAGAAGAAAGAAAAGGTGATCCATGGTATCCGATCTATCCTAGTGCAGAAGACTGGGGAATGGATACGGAATATGGAAAAGCCAAAGAAGATATGAAACTTCTCAAAAAAGAATGGCTGCCGAAACTTATCATGACATCGCCGGACGAATTTGATGCAGCATGGGATCATTATGTGGATATGTATAACAGTACGATCAATGTTAAAGCGTATGAGAAACAGCTGGATATTGAAATCCAAAACCGTATGAAAAACCGTATAAAATGATAAATTTTATGAGTTGACAAATCAATTTTTTATGCATATAATGACCTTATTCTTGTGGTCATTATGATCATAATAATATAAAGAACACAGGCTGTGATAAGAAGAAGCAGCAGTACACAGAGGCAGTTTTGCGTAAGCAGGCTGTAAATAAAGGTGGTAACACGGAACATTGGCTTTCGTCCTTTTTAGGACGAAAGCTTTTTTAATTGTATAGGCATAGAGGCCTCATTTGCGAAATGTAGTTTCTCTTGGAGGAGAAATGGAATGTAGCAAATAAATAAACCACCTGCTATGCGGGTGGTGGAAAGAG
>ERZ779895.1909-NODE-1909-length-20473-cov-3.299344_pt1 | contig 20473 bp, 19 predicted proteins | sample MGYA00511093_ERZ779895 | MGnify/ENA primary metagenome ERZ779895 (study PRJEB29588, sample SAMEA2142970) | human gut metagenome | biome: human gut; feature: human-associated habitat; material: faeces | place: Denmark | collected 2008/2010 ... | reverse complement strand
GTTAGTACGACTGGGCAGTTACAAGCCCATGACCTTTAGGTCGTGGGTAGTTGACGAATTACACCTCATCCGTATCGAAGAATATTTTGCATGACTTCCGTTTCGAACAGACACGCCAACCGCGCCCTGCAGATAAGGATGCTCCGTATCCTCATATTCCAGTACAGCAGTCTCTGTCTGCAGCTGTTGGTTTTGTCTATATCCAACCGGCACTTCTTTGATCTCTGCATGCAGTCTGGCTCCCTGTGCGCAAACAGAAATCTCATAATCCCTGCCAGCTTTCCAGTCAAAGGCTGTCTCTGTCAGAACACGATATCCATTTTCATTTTTCAGGAGTGCAATTTTAGAATCCGCAAGGAGTGCAACTGCATAAGAGCGGATCGCCCCCTGTACGCGCACATTTACCATATTGTTTTCGCCTGTCAGGGGAGTCATTTCAAATACCGCCGTATAGTCTTTCCAGTCATATCTGCCGGTATACGCTTCTCCAAAATCTGCGCAGGACAGATGCAATGCTCCCTGATCCAAATACAGATGTCCCTTCAGTCTGGTAAACTGGCTGACCTCTTTATGTAAGCCAGTCCATACTTCTGTCGTTTCCTGGCAAAAATCGATCCGATAATCCGGTGTTCCATCTGCCCACAGATCATCCAAAAGTCCTGCAAAGGTCTGCGTTGCTTCCGTTCCCATCAAAAGATCAAAGCAGACTCCCATCTCACCGATCAGCGCGCCCTCCCAGGACGGAATCTGGAAGCTCAGCTCCTGCCAACAGCCCTTTTTCAGATGTACGCTTTTGCCGGTAAAAATTTTTCCACTCCGCAGATCCCGCACATACAGGCTGCAGTCCGCTTCCCCGGCATACTCCGGAAGCATTACGCTTCCATGTACCGTCTGTCCCGGGTAAACCAGCGGGGAGAAACAGGGATCATATCTGCTGTCGTGAAAATCCTTCGGCTCATAGTAAGTTTTCTGATATACAAAAACACGTTCTCCGGAATTCACCGGAACTGCCGTCGCTTTCAGGCTTCTGCTGCCGCTATGTGCAGACTCGTCTGTATTGCAGACACAGCATTCTCTCGTGATCGGATCCTTCTCATCCGTCACGCTGTCCACCCGAATCTGCATGGAATGCGTAGATCCCGGGAATTCAAAATGACAGCTGTGAATTCTTTTCTCTGCAAGCTCCTTCCACGGCTCCGGAAGCTCTTCCCCTGCAAGCTCATATGCCATTTTCCCGATATACAATGCTCCATAGGGAATATCCATGATGTTTAAGGAGCCCATGACACTGGAGCAGACCAGCAGATCATGCACAGGTTTTCTCCAGCGGTCATAATCAATCCCCTCCAGACCATTTCGGACACCGATAATGGTTGCCACATTACCACCGTTACAATCGGTATCCCATCCACACATTGTAACGATAGCGATGGTATCTGAAAAATCGCCGTTTCCATATAACAGCGCCAGAATCATAACTGCAATATTCGGAATAATATGACAATTTCCCGGATATTTATCATAACCGTAGTTTGCATGAATGTAGGCAAAGCAGTCTCTCCAGTTCTGCGGATGCTCTTCATAAAACTCCATTACTGTCCGTACGATCTTCGCATATTCACAGTCTGACGGAATATAGGAAAGTCCTGTTTCCAGAATCTTTTTGATCTCTTTTTCCTCAAATGCGACACTGATGCACACAGCCACAAAAATACCGCCGTATAACGCATTGCCATCATGCGTTACACTCGCAGCCTTGCTGGCCAGCTTTGCAGCCAGCGCCGGATTGCCCGGTGCAACCAGTCCCCAGGTATCAATAAATATCTGTCCGCCGATCTGCTCCGCTATTGTACTTCCATTCTGCGCAATACTGCCGCTTCGCGGCGCGGGTATGCCGCTGCGCAGGTTCAGATATGCCGTATGCTCCGTACTCGTTCCGTAACCGCCCCACCAGAAAAATCCATGCTCATAGGGTGCGTAATTTAACAGCGCATTTGCAACATCCTGTGCTGTCATTTCTGCTCCATGTCCGCCATCCTCAAGGCCTCTCAGATAGAATAACGGTCCGTTGCTGTCGTCATCCGCTGCAAACTCCCGATAGTCCACCGGATAGTCTGTCAGTTCTCCATAGATATTTTTTATTTTCTCATATGTCCAGCCTTCTACCGGCGCTCCATAACGGATACCTATGATTTTGGCTAGCCAGCCTGCGTAAATACGCTCCAGATATTCTTTTTTCATACCTGTCCCTCTTCAGCCAAAATTCGCCAGCTTTGTAAACAGATCCGAAAAAACTTTATCCCTGTTTACATGATAAACATAACGCATCAGATGTCGCTTCGGATCCACAGAATAATGCCCGTCGTATTCCGGGATCGGGCTGGGCATCAGATAATCCTCCATAAAGCGCTCATCCAGCAGCCATGCGACGGTTGTGATATCCCAGATCACACGAGACCATGCCAGTTCGTTACTGCACCGGCGTCCCTCCGTCTTTGTCGTGCTGACCAGATAATCACAGAGTCGGTTTTTTCCCTTCAGATAGGCATCCAGCTCCGGTCCTGTCGTCGTAACCTCCGATACAACGCCAGAGCAGGGGAGCTGCACCAATGCGGCTCCGCACTCAAAAATGATCCTTGCCGCGGCAACGTCCTGATACAGATTAAATTCTTTGTTTTCCGGCCAGTGCAGTGCATTGCCGCCCAGCCATACGATCACGATCCGGTCGATAATATCCGGATTTTTCAAAATTGCAGAAGCCACATTTGTGATGGCGCCGATGGCAAGCACATACAGCGGTTTTTCCGGAGTATAGTTCATTGCACGGGCCGCCAGATCTGCCGCTGCAGGAGATTCTACCGCCGTCTCTTCATCCGGCAGGTAACCTGTCGAGCCTTTATATACACTTTTTTTCAGCTCGTCCTTTCCCATCAGCGTCAGAATATTTAAGATCTCCTGATAGCTTTTCTCCATTCCATCTGCAGGGCCTGTGGATTTTTCATTAAAAAACGGCGCTGCATAGATTGCCTGTAAATGGAGTTTTTCTGCAGAGCAAATCAGATACGAAACAGCGAACTGATCGTCAATTTCATTATAGGTATCGGTATCCAGGACAACATCTACCGGTCCCGTCGGTCTGCTCAGACGGGCAAGAAGTCCCGGATCCTCCTGTTTTTTGGGTACCCATTGTGTTCCTTTTTTCTGTTCCATACGTAATCTCAGCTCCTTTTTTTATTTCTGCCCGCCCTTTTTGCTCCGCAGATTTTTTTGTAACTGTTCCGTACCCTCACAGTTACATTTTTTTCCTTTATTCCTGAGGTGCCTTTTCTCCGGTTACGCGATCCATTGTATAAAGAATGGATGCCTTTTTATAAAATGCACGATATGCGATTTGATCTGACATGTGATTTTTCTCCGGTGTGCCATACAGCGGATTCTCCAGGATTTTCTCTGCACATACGATCAGCTCTTTTAAATAGGTTTTGGGAATCGGATGCACATAATGCCCCGGGAAGATCAGATCAAACTCAGCTTCTCTGCCCTCCAGATGCTTCAACGCTTTTGCATAATGCTCCATCGTATCCGATTTGCAGGGCTCCGTGATCAGAGTCGGTGTGCTGACTACCGAATCGCCGGAAAACAGCAGACGGTTTTCAGAATCCAGCAGGCAGATCCCATCCTTCGTATGTCCGAAGGTCTCGATCACCTCCAGCTTACGTCCCCCCAGATCAAATACCTTTCCTTCCTCGATGGGATTCACACGATACTCATGAAGATAAGAAATCGTATCTGCTACAGACGCTTCTCCGTTATATTCTTCTCTATCCAGCTGTCTCTCGATAAAGGCGCGGCGTACCTCCTGACAGTTCTGCTCCTTTAAAACGCTGACCGCATTTTTATGTGCATAAACCTCATCAAACCAGACATTGCCGCCCGCATGGTCATAATGATGGTGGGAGTTTACTACCAGACAGGGCAGATCCGTCAGTTCCTTTACAACTGCATGTACATTTCCTGCACCAACGCCTGTATCCAGCAGCAGTGCCTGTGTTTTTCCGATGATCAGATACATCAGCGCAATGCCGAATTCATCAATCGCATATACTCCATCTGCTACCAGCTGAACTGTAAAACCGTTAATTTTCCGAATATTCATGTTATCCATTTTTATTTTCTCCTTTTATTATAACACTTTTTCTTTTTTCTGAAAATTTCGGAATTGATCTGTGCAAGTTATTTTCCATCCCGGCTTATGGGAATTTCCAATCCGTCATATGCCACAACGATCTGATATTCCGGCTTTGCATCCGTCATTATCCCTTGAAGCTTTTCATGAGGCGCCGTATGACACTGATTTATATGGGAAAGATATATTTTGGTATCCTGCCGGATCGTTTTATTTTTTTCAAATGTATCCAACAGCTCCAGAAAAGTATCCGCACATAAATGGGTATTCCATTCCTCCTGCAGCTTCAGATTTCCGAATGTACATTCTGAGATCCAAATGTCAAGATTCTGATTTTTCATGAAATCAAGGGTTTCTTCCTCATACAGTCCGGTATCCATTCCATACAGCATTTTTGTTCCGTCTTTTGCCTTCAGCACATAATTTGCACTGCGCTCTTTTGCCATATTCCCGCCGTGATTTCCACGAATCGGTGTAACCTCATACTCCCCTATGGAATAGGTCTCAAAATATTTCAGCTTGTGAAAGGCATAGATCCCCTTTTTTTCCATTCCCCGAAGAGTTCCTCCAAATGCGATCTCACTGTCACGCAAAAGCTCAATGAAGCGATAGCCCTCTTCCGAAAAATAGAAATGCACCGGTGTTGTCCGAAGATGCGTTGCCATGCTCATAAGGCCCAATGCCGTAAAATCAAAATGATCATCATGGGTATGTGTAATCAGAACATGCTCAATGTCACACATAGAACCATATTGAAGTGCCTGGGTAAAAATATCCGGTCCCATATCGATCATAATATTCCTGCCCAGTCGAAAGCAGGAACGCTTGCGGACATCCTTTCCGCCATGCTCACGGGCATAATTGCACATCGGGCAGTCACAGAAGGGACTCGGCACACCCTCCGCTGCTCCTGTTCCGTAAAAAATACCTGTGTCAGCCATAAATTCCTCCTTATAGAAATAGTTTTGTCTTTCCGTTACGGAATGCCTATTTGCATTTTCAGAATTTCATCTGTTTACACGTTCTGACGCCATTGACATAAATATCGTTTGCCAGCTCCGTAACCAAACGAAGATCCTGCCAAGTTTCACATTTTTGCCCCATAAAGGTAATATTGTCAAAGGTAATATCATGGACACGTACTTCTTCTGTTGGCGTCTGGTATCCGCGGATCAGCGAAACCGGAATATCGCCGTTTAATACCTGAATGTTGTCAAAATGAATATCATTGATCTCCCCTTTGGCAACCTGCTGTGTATACTTGCAAAGCAATACCTTGATATCAAACAGCTTCTGCTCCGCCTGCTCTACCCGGATATTTCTGTAATGAACGTCATGCACATGACCGCCATCCGCCTGATGGATAGAAATCGCTGCGCCGCCCATATTTCCTTCGTACTGACAGTGAATGATATCACAATCCTCAAATACGAGATCGTGGATCTCACTCTGGAGCCCGTAGCCTAATTCAATTGCATTGCCCGGCTCTGCATTCCAGAGCACATTATTATGGACATATACCTTCGTCACATCCCGAACAGTCGAAGTATCCGCAATCAGCCCATGCGCCTTAATACAGATACTGTCATCCGTCGAACGGATAAAGCAATTCTTTACCTCCACATCCTGGCTGCTCGTAATATCAATTCCATCTCCTGTTACAATTCTGGACATGATATTCATATCATCAATGACCACATGATCACATGCTGCCGGAACCACATGCCAGGAGGGTCCGTCTACTGCCGTAAAGCCTTTTAAGAGGACATTGTTGCACCACTTGATATAGATAAAAAACCGATGGGCATTACTGTCCGGCAGATGCCAGCAGGCTCCATTGACGATTCCGTTTCCTACAATAGATATATTATCACAATGATCCGCATAAATACAACCGGATACCACGGCACCCTCTTCGATATAAACCGTGTCGTTCGGCTTTAAGGTCAGGACGCCAACATTGTATACTTTTCCTTTTTCAAAACAGATCGTCGTATTTTCCGGTTTCTCAATTCTACGGGAACAGAACACAAACAGTGCGTCATGCAGTCCGCCGTCTGTCTCTACCGTAAATTTCTTCGGCTCGTCGAGATGAATCTGAACAGTCTCCCCTGTTACCGAAGGAACGATTCCAAAGCTGGTCGGACGAATTGCCAGCTTCTCAAAGGGTGTATGAATCGAAATTTCCAGATCATAGGCTTCGTCATCTACTACAACAACATAATCAAAGGAGTCTGTATGATATACCACGCGCTCCGTTCCATTGCAGATAACACTGTATTTTGTTGATTTTTCCAGTTCCTCTACGGAATTCAAAATAAACCGCGGCTCCTCGATCGGATCCGGATTGGGATAATAAATTAAATCGTTTTCAAAATCCTTCATGTCTTTTTTCTCCTCGTATCAATTCCTATAGTCCATCAAATTTATCCCTTAACTGCACCGGCTACCATACCGCCGATAAAATAAGAGGAACACTTCAGATACAACAAAACCACCGGAATGGTCGCGATACACAGACCTGCACACAGTACACCATAATCCGTATTGTACATGGAATTAAAGTTCATCAGACCAAGTGGAAGCGTTTTTAAGGAATCCTTTTTAATTTCAATCAATGCCCAATAGAATTCACTCCAGGTACCTTGGAAGTTAAAAATCATTACGGTAGCGATAACCGGTTTTAACAGCGGAAGCGTAATCCGAAACAGGTTCTGCAGCAGGGAGCAGCCGTCCAGCAGTGCTGCTTCATCCAGCTCTTTCGGCAGGCCTTTTACATAGTTAATCATAATAAAGGTTGCCGTCGGAAGCCCCAGCGTAACATACGGAAGCAGCAACGCAAGCCGCGTCCCGTTCAGTCCCCACGCTTTCAGCGTCGTAAAGTTGGGGATTGTGAGCATTTCAGATGTGATAAACAGTCCGGACAAAAACAGTATTTCAATGAATCCACTGCCCCACGGTCTTAATTTCCCGAGCGCAAAGGATGCGAGTATAATAACGATCAACTGCAGTGCCAGCGTCATAATCGTAATAATAACACTGTTCATGAAAAAGCTTCCAATTTTACCAATTTTCCATGCAGAAACATAGTTTTCCGGTTTAAAGGTCGTAATGCCAAAAGGGTTCGTCAAAACATCCAGATTGGATTTTATGGATGTCAGAAACATAAATGCCAGCGGGTACAGCACAATCACTGCCAGAATCAGAAGAACGATCTGACTGAATATCCCTCCTATTGTGAGTTTCTTTTTTTCTTTCATTATTTTCACCCCTTCGCTTATTCGTAGTTGTACCTGCGTCCAATCAGTCTGCTGATCAGCACCAGTGTCAGAATGATGATAAACAGCACAGTAGACATTGCCAGTGCCCTATAAAACTTGAAATCAACGAACGCCGTAGTATAAATCAGCTGTGCAACTACAGTCGTCGCCTTGCCGGGGCCACCGCCGGTCAGCATATAGAACAGGGCAAAGGATTTCATACCGCCGGAAATAGAAAGGATGACGTTTGTTTCCGTCGTTCCCGCAGTAAGCGGAAGGAAAAAATTGAAGAACAGATCTTTTTTGGTCGCGCCGTCAACCGCTGCGGATTCCAGAACATCTTTGGAAATATTCATCATCGCAATATAGAATAAAACCATCGTAAAACCGATATACTGCCAGGTATTTACCGCAATAACCGTGCCGAGCGCAGTGCTCTTCTCCCCGATCCACGCATGTGTCAGATTGTCAAGACCAACCAGGCGCAGCAGCGTATTGACCAGACCAATATCCTTGTTCAGCATAAACTTCCACATAACCGCCACTACAGAAGCGGGGAGGACGACCGGGATATATAAAGCTACTTTATAAAACTGCTGCCACTTCGGAGTCATATAATATACTGCAAATGCAAGCAAAAAACCGAGGGTTGTCTGAATCAGTGTGGAAACCACTGCAAAAACCAGATTGACCTTGATCGCCGCCCAATATTCGTCATTATGAAACAGCTCAATGTAGTTTTTCAGTCCAACAAAACTAAAATCCGGACTGAATGCATTCCAATCCGTAAAGCTCCTGACCAGGCTCTTAAAAAACGGGAAAACAAGAAAGCATCCCAAAAATACAAAACCGGGAATCAGGAAAACATATCCCATGAGCTTTTGCCTTGTTTTATAATTCATTTTGCTCTTCATATCTTCACCCTTTCAAATAGGGCCGGCAGTCCATTTTCTGCCAGCCCTATTTCAGTTTGCCGCTATTTATTACTTACCGTTTTCTTCAAGTAATTTGACGTACGCATCTTCGATCTTCTGACCGAATTCTTCAGGAGTTTCGGAAGGATCGGAGAGAAATTCTGCTTCCAGATCACCAGTATCTGATCCGATATCGCCGGCACTGTAATCATAGTTTTTTCTGTAGCTCTCTGCGCTGGAGAAGATTTCTGCAAATTCGCTCTGGTTTGCATTGTCATAGGTGCAGTCCTTATTTGCCATTACAGACAGTGTCTCGTTACCGAATTTCTGCTGTACATCTTTGCTTGTGATATATTTTAAGAATCTTGCGGACTGTTCCGGATACTTGGTACCGGAGTAAACCATGAATCCGTCAACACCAAAGTTGTGAAGCAGGGTAGGCGTGCCTTCGGGTGCAGGGAACGCCATAACGCCAATTTCGAAACCGGCTTCTGCGGAGTTCTTTTCAAGATCTGTCAGTTCATTGTTGTTTACGAATGCAAACAGACCTTTCTGCAAATAGAACTGACCGGTAGCATCTTCTCTCGTCATAGCAAGAGAATCCGCATCAATGTAACCTTTGTCAACCCAGTCTCTTAATCTTGCTCCTGCTTCAGCATATTCTTTGGCAACATCCGTATAGTGACCTGTCAAATAGTCATTGTTTTTAAGATATCCTGCATCGTACATGTAATGCAATGCAAAAGTCTCAACCAGGGATGCAATCTGAAAGCCATGAGGATTACCAGGCGTCAACAGAGGTGTTACTCCGGTCTTTGCAGCTTCGCCGAGCAATGTTTCAAACTCTTCCAACGTGGTGGGAACTTCCCAGCCGTTCTCTTCCATCATCGTCTTGTTATATGCAAGCACGGTACAGGTTGTTCTGAACGGTATGCAGAAGACCTGATCGTTAACAGTACCGGACTGTACAGCGGGTGCCAGCAGGGAATCTCTCCATTCATTGTTATTCTCTTCCAAATAAGGAGTGAGATCGTATGTAGCGCCTACGGAATTGAACGAACCCATCTGGTTTGCCCAGCAGCATGCTACATCAGGAGCTTCGCCAGCAGCGAAGGCTGTTGTCAGAGTCTGTGTCAGAACGTCCCAGGTGATCACCTGTGTCTCAACCTTGATATCCGGATTTTCCGCTTCGAAATCGGATATCATCTGTGTGAATTCCGCTTCGTACTCCGGCCAGTCATGCATGAAAGTGATGGTCACCTGTTCGCCGTCAGTCGTCGGAGCTGCTTCCGCTGTGGTATCTTCCTTTTTTTCCGTCGTCGCAGCGGTATCCGCAGGAGCTGTTGCTCCTGTAGAGCCGCAGCCTACAAGAGCGGATGCAGCAGTCATGACTGCCATCACAATCGCCAGTACCTTTTTGTTTTTCATACCATGTCCTCCTTTTATTTCCGACACAAAAACGAATCTTTTTTGTGTCTATCTGCTTTCTGCAGATCATTCACTTCATTTTCCCCCTGATGTCTTCCCCTTCCTGTCAGTCGATATCCATTTGCTGAATGTAAGCCTGCTGCCGTTTCAGCATTTTCTTAAAGGCATGATACACGCCATCTGCATTTTCTTTCAGGGTTCGTTTGGAATTCGTATGCGGATTGATGCTCGTCGCGTAATCCAGCTGGCTGATCCAGTCTGCGGGAATTGATTCACTTCCGGAAAGCGCTCCGGCAATTCCACCGGCAACTGCCGCAACACAGTCTGTATCACGTCCCATATTTACGCCTGCAAGGATCGCTTCCTTCGTATTTCCATGAACCATCTTAAAAATAACAACGCCCTTTGTGACAACTTCATTCGCATAGCTGAACGGATACGGCATTCCAAATCCGTTATAAATGGAATCAAAATGCTGTCTCAGCTGAAAAATGTCACTGCAGCCTGCCGCTTTTTTCAATTGCTCGTCAATCTCTTTCACAACGACGTCGGGATCGCAGTGATCAAAAATTGCCCCGATCACAGAATCCACGGTTGCGCCGGGCTTCGTTCCCTCCGCTATTGCTACGCCAGTGACACATGCCCATTTCAGCCCGCGGCTGTTCGTTGTCTGATACAGCTGTCCGACCTGAAGGATATCCTCTTTTGCGCCTTCTACATTGCCTGCGTTGATCAGTCCGATCGGATGACACGCCCTTGCAAAGCTGTTGAGTCCGGCGTAATCGCAATATCTGCCAAGATCAGTTGCCGGTATTCCGGTTTTTGCCATTTTCAGAAGAACCCCTTCAAACGGTTCGGATACCCAGCCTCCTGCATTCGGATTTGCGTATTTGTTCCAGGCAGCCCTGACGTCCTCCGCTGTGACCCTTCCCTCTTTTTCCATAATCGCAGAAATCATCAGCTTCTGCCGTTCCACGCCGTCCTCTGTCGTTCCGGGTTCCCTGTCCCAGCCATTTCCGTAATGCTGGTACGGAAGATACCCGTCTACATAGCCATACTTCCTGTCAATTTCTTCATAAGTCATTCCCTCAACAGGAGCTCCCATCGCTGAACCGATATGACAGCCACAGATACAACCGAAAAACTTGTCCTGTAAAATTATACTCATATCGTCTCCTTTTTAGCTGTAATTTTTATGCAGTTTTGTTATAGAAATATATTACTTCTACTTTATACGTTTGTCAATATGTTGCATATACATTTATTTCTGTCTAGTTTACTGGTAAAATCGCATCATATTCATATGCTACAAGCAAAAATACCGTCCAATCATCTTTTGACAATTGAACGGTATCAGTATTTCCTTATTCAGTTTTGTCCCTTTCCTTCCAGCTCAGCGCTGCAATTCCAAAGTTATCCTTTTTTCTCGTCAATTCTTCCTCGCTGTATTTTTCAATTGCGATCTCTGCAAGATACAGCACTCTGCAGCCTTCCTCCAGATGTCCCAGATACGAAGCCTCCGGTGTTGCCATGCAGATATGGATATGCGGCTCCCCGTCTATGATTAGTCCCTGCCCTGCTGCAACTTCAATCGGTCCTTCCACGGTATAAAAGCCGTTGGTCGGATCATCCTCGGTCGTCTGGATCATGTGATATCGCGCCTTATCCAACGTTCCAATCATAGATACGACTGCTCCGTTTTTGATCTTGTGTTCGGTAATGGCCTGATTCAGGCACTGCAGCATATCATCGCCTTTTCCCAGATGAAGCAAAATGACATCTCCTGTTTTCCTGACATGAAATGTGTTCATTTTGTATTCTCCTATTTTATGAATCCGTTCTTATGTTCTTTGTATCTGTTGTGTTTTCCGGTGTTTGTGTCCGGAGAACTTTCCGAAACAAAATAAAAAATGAGCTTCCGAGCATAATGCTGACGCTGATCCATGCAGAGGCTTCTGCAGCGGCAATCCCCATAAAGCTGTGCCTGCCAAGCCAATATCCAAAAATCAGTCTGCTGAAGACTTCCAGTCCACCGGAAAGCATCGGAATCCATGTATTGCCCATTCCCTGAATGCAGTTTCGAAATACCATCAGAAATCCCAGGAAAAAGACAAAAATCCCCACAATCAACAGATATTGTCTGCACAGCTCAAGTACCGGTGGATCTGTCACCATCAGCGACGCGATCCTTTTCCCGCCGAAAATCTCAACAGCGGACAGTGGAATATGAATCAGGATAGAAAGAAGCACTCCCATCCGAACCCCTGCTTTAATTCTGTCATATTTCTGCGCGCCGTAATTCTGACCGACAAACGTCATAAATGTCATTCCCAGCGCATTGCTGAATTCTCCGATCACACTGCGAATTTTGGTGGACGCCGCATAAGCCGCCACTGCAGACGCACCAAGATCGTTTACAAAAAACTGCAGGATCATTCCACCGACTGCCGTTACCATGCTCATAATTCCGACCGGCAGCCCGGTTTTTAACATTCTGACTGTCAGGCGTGCATTTTTGCTCTTACTGCCGTCCAAAATACTGACAAATTTCAATCTTTTCAAACCTGCGGCACAGATCGCAAAGGAGAACACCTGAGACAACACCGTTGCCGCAGCCGCTCCCTGCACGCCCCACTTCAGCGTGAGTACAAATACGCAGTCCAGACCAATATTTGTCACAGAGGAAACGAGCAGCGCCCAAAATGGCGTAGACGAATCCCCCAGAGACTGCAAAACGCTCATAAACAGGTTGTTCAAAACTGTAATCACAAACCCCAGCAGGATCACTTTGATGTAATCCAGCGACTGCTCCAGAATTTCTCCGGGCGTATGCATCAGAATCAAGAAATCTCTGATCGCCAGAGATCCGACAATTGAGATCATCGCTCCCACAATCAGCGACAAAACGGATGCAACAAAAAATCCCCGGTTTACCAGATGATAATCCTTTTTCCCGTAAGCCTGTGAAATATGGATGCAAAATCCTCTTGTAAGCCCCATTGCAAATCCGAGCGTCAGCCAGACTACAATGGATGTCGCGCCGACTGCCGCCAGCGCCTGCGCTCCGATTCCCCGTCCGACAACGACGCTGTCCACAAAGCTGTAAAGCTGCTGAAACAGACCGCCAATTGCCAGTGGAATATAAAACAGAATGATATTTTTGGCAATACTGCCTTCTGTCATATCCCTTGCCTGTGTTTTCATAAGTTTACCCTGCAAAAGTTCTGCCCTTTCTTTTAATATCAACGATTGTTCAGGTTCATGTAAAGTTCAATGATTACCGGTCCTCCTCCCTGAACCAGAAATTTGATTGCTTAAAATAATTTTACTCTATTTTCGTCTTTTGTACAGAATAATTTGCTTTTAGATATCTGAAAAACGGTATATTAAAAGGATCAGCCCTTTGAATGCCAAGTGATCTGCTGAAAAGAATGTCTGCCCTTTCATCAACAAGGAAAAAGAACAGCTCACCAAGAGTTCTTTGTCTCTGGTTCTTTTTGATTGCCCACTCATTTTTCTCCAAAATCCAACGGCTTTGCCGTCTCCATGCATTTTTCGCCTTATGCCGGTGCTTGCAAGCGCACACCGCCGCAAGGCTTTGTTTCTCATCTTAGTACAGCTTTGCACCTGCCGGGATTCTGTCATTTACCATCAGAAGGTTCAGTCCCTCATGACCGTCTTCCTCGTGTACTGCTGAGATCAGCATACCTTCGGAATCGATTCCCATCATCTTTCTCGGCGCCAGGTTCACGATAGCGATTGCTGTCTTGCCAACCAGCTCTTCCGGCTCGTAATACTCGTGAATACCGCTTAAGATCACGCGATCCTTGCGTTCTCCGTCATCCAATGTGAACTTCAGAAGCTTCTTGGATTTCGGAACTGCTTCACAAGCCAGGATCTTTACTGCACGAAAATCTGATTTTGCAAAGGTATCAAAATCTACCATTTCTTCAAAGATCGGCTCGATCTTCACGTTGGAGAAATCAACCTTCTCCGCCAGATCGGCTGCAGCAGCCTTTGCCGGTGCAGCCTGTGCTGCGTTGTTTGCGGCATTTTTCGCTGCGCCCTGGCTCTTCATTGTCGGGAACAGTAATACGTCTCTGATCGCAGGGGAATTGGTCAGCAGCATTACCATTCTGTCGATACCAAAACCGATACCGCCCGTAGGAGGCATACCGATCTCCAGTGCGTTCATAAAGTCTTCGTCCGTTGTATTTGCTTCTTCATCGCCCTGGGAAAGCAGTTCTTCCTGTGCCTTGAAACGTGCTCTCTGGTCGATAGGGTCGTTTAATTCAGAATAAGCGTTTGCCATTTCCCAGCCGTTCATAAACAGCTCGAATCGTTCCACATAATCCGGATTTTCAGGCTTTCTCTTGGTCAGAGGAGAAATTTCTACCGGATGATCCATAACAAAAGTAGGCTGAATCAGATGAGCTTCTGCATATTCTTCGAAGAACAGGCTCAGGATATCGCCCTTCTTATGGCGCTCTTCGAATTCAATGTGATGTTCTCTTGCAACCGCTTTTGCCTCTTCATCGGAATGGATTTCATTGAAATCCACACCTGCATATTTCTTAACAGCATCCAGCATGGTGATGCGTTCAAAGGGCTTGCCCAGATCCAGAACATACTCGCCGTAAGGAATCTGTGTTGTGCCCAGAACCTCCTGCGCAACGAAACGGTACAGGTTCTCTGCCAGATCCATCATGCCGTGATAATCGGTAAATGCCTGATACAGCTCCATCAGGGTAAATTCCGGATTATGTCTGGTGTCAACACCTTCATTACGGAATACACGGCCGATTTCGTAAACGCGCTCCAGACCGCCTACGATCAGTCTCTTTAAATACAGCTCCAGGGAAATACGCAGCTTTACATCCTCATCCAACGCATTGTAATGCGTCTCGAAGGGTCTTGCAGCAGCGCCGCCGGCATTTGCAACCAGCATGGGAGTCTCCACTTCCATAAAGCCCTGTCCGTCCAGATAACGACGGATGGCGCTGATGATTCTGGAACGTTTTACAAAAGTATCCTTAACGTCCTGATTCATGATCAGGTCGACATAACGCTGACGATAACGCTGGTCAGTATTGGTCAGACCGTGGAACTTCTCAGGAAGTACCTGCAGGCTCTTGGTCAGCAACTCCACTTCGGAAGCATGTACAGAAATTTCACCGGTTTTGGTTTTGAATACTTCACCCTTTACACCGATGATATCGCCTACGTCATATTTTTTAAAATCTGCATAGGGCTCTTCCCCGATGTTGTCGCGGGCTACATACACCTGAATGCTTCCCTTTAAATCCTGAACATTGCAGAAGGATGCCTTGCCCATCACACGCTTGAACATGATTCTGCCTGCGATGCTGACGGTCTTGCCCTCCAGCTCTTCAAAGCCTTCCACAATGTCCCTGCTGTGTGCAGTCACGTCATATTTTACATGACGGAACGGATCCTTTCCGGCTTCCTGCAGTGCAGCAAGCTTCTCTCTTCTTACCTTCAGGATCTGGTTCAGATCCTGCTGCTGATTTTTCTGATTATTCTGTGCGTCTGCCACCTTACTTACTCCTTTTCCAGCTGGTCAGATCGGACCTGTCCTTAGTTGGAACGTTCAATCTCCAGCACTTTGTACTTAATCACACCTGCCTGGGTTTCTACCTCTACAATATCTCCGATCTTTGCACCAATCAGCGCTTTGCCAACCGGAGATTCGTTGGAAATTTTACCCTTTAAGCTGTTTGCTTCTGTAGAGCCGACGATTTTGTAATCCAGCTCTTCATCGTATTCCAGATCCAGGATCTTAACCTGACAGCCGATGTTGATGCGGTCTAAGTCAACCTCATCTTCTACAACAACCTCTGCATTCTTCAGGATCTTTTCCAGCTCTTCAATCCTTGCTTCGATATCGCGCTGTTCGTCCTTTGCTGCATCATATTCCGCGTTCTCGGAAAGGTCACCCTGTTCTCTTGCTTCTTTAATCTTCTGTGCTACTTCCTGACGTTTGACAACCTTCAGGTCATGCAGCTCATCTTCATATTTCCGAAGTCCCTGATAGGTAAGGATATTCTTTTTTTCTTCCATTTTGCTTTTCCTTTTACCTCATGAAAAATCTCGGGCGCAGGGATATTTTCCCGCGCCCTTTCGTTTCTTTTAATCAAATCGCATTATACCGTGCTTTCAGGGCAGTGTCAAGGTAATTTCGGGCGGAGATATAGGAGATATCGGCTCTTTTTTCCCTGATTTGCCGCCTTTTTTCGACATCAGACGTCAAATCCACATACAGGCTTCCAAATTCCGGATGTTCCTTCAAAATCCGGGCATTTACCCGAAGCTCCACAAGAACGGTTTTCCGTCCATCCGTTTCTGGTATTCTATTTACAAAACAGACTGGCAGACCGCTCTCCTCATACAGCCAGTCTGAAAAATGCTCCCACGCTGCTTCCTTCTGCCCCACCAGATACAAGCCGTTTAAATCCGCTGACACCAGTCGTAAAAAGTCCTCCTGCCAGAGACGAGACACGGGACGGATACCGTTTTCGCGTCCACGGCTCCATTGTCCCGCCGTTTCCTCTGCATCCGCAAGCAGCACCAGATTTTCCCGAAACGGCTGACCGCGCAAAATTTCTGCCGCCAGCGCTGCATCCGGCAACGGCGGCTAATCCTCCCAGGCGGCTTCCAGCTCCGGCGTAAGCCACAGCGCAGTCCCCTGCTCTTCCAAGGCGCTGCCAATCCGCTCCATCCACCAGCGCAGTCGCTTCGTGCCCTCGAGGCGGCATGGAAACAGATACAGGCTGACCCGATAGCCGCGCCACAAAAAACGTTCCAATCTCGGCGTTTCCCAGCGAAGTGCGCGGCTGCCCAAACGGGAGAACAGCGCTTCCCTGGCACGCGTCTCCAGCATAAAGTAAGCGATTTCTCTCATACACCAGTTTATGCCTCCAGCAGCAGTTTCATTCCCTCCATCAGCTCTTCCATCGTCTCCATGCTGTTGATCTGTCTGCGCAGTGCAGCCGCATGCGGCAGTCCGGTCGTGTACCACGCCAGATGCTTGCGCATTTCGCGCACAGTGATATATTCACCTTTGTAGGTACAGGACAGCTGTGCATGGCGGAGGATCATCTCGTACAACTCCCGGCGTGCCGGAATTTCGCGGTCTTCCAGTGCTGCCAGAATTTCCCGGAAAATCCACGGGTTGCCCTGTGCGCCACGTCCGACCATAATGCCGTCGCAGCCGGTCTGCTCAAACAGCCGCAGCGCACTTGCCGCGTCCACAACATCCCCGTTCCCGATAACAGGAATTTTTACCGCCTGCTTTACCTGTGTGATGATGTCCCAATCCGCCGTTCCGGAATAATACTGCTCCCGCGTCCTGCCGTGCACCGCAACAGCCGCAGCGCCGGATTCCTGCGCGATTTTTGCCATTTCAACCGCATTGACGTGCGCATCATCGAAGCCCTTGCGAATTTTTACCGTCAGGGGCTTTTGAATCGCTTTTGCCGTTTTTTCTATAATTTTTCCCGCCAACAGGGGATTTTTCATCAGGGCACTGCCCTCGCCGTTGTTGACCACCTTCGGCACCGGACAGCCCATGTTCAGATCCATCACCGCAAACGGACGTTCTTCAATTCGTTTTGCCATCTCGCTGACGATATCCGGATCAGAGCCGAACAGCTGCAGGGAAACCGGTCCCTCGTCCGGATGAATCTGCATCAGTTCTTCGGTATTTTTGTTATGATAAAGAATCGCCTTTGCGCTGATCATTTCCGAACAGACCATTCCTGCCCCCTGCTCATGGCAGAGCAAACGAAATGGCAGGTCGCTGACACCTGCCATTGGCGCTAAAATCACAGGATTTGCAAGGCTCACGTTTCCGATCGTAAGCTGTTTCATAATCCTCCTTTTTCGGAAGCATTTTTACTTCCTGCGTTTTCCGACAGCAGAACACACCCTTCTGCTGCCCGGAACTTATTTTCCGCTGCAGTTTTTCTCGTACAGAATCCGCAGTCCATCCAGCGTCAGGGCGCTGTCGTAAATGTCGATCGTATCTGTTTCATCGGCAATAATCCGTCCCAGTCCGCCGGTCGCAACAACCTTCAGATCCGTGATACCGGTTTCTTTTTTGACCTGATTGATGATATATTCGGTCTGACCGATCTGTCCGTAAACCAGACCTGCCTGCATACTGGAAATCGTTTCCCGCGCCAGAATGGAATCTGGCTTTTTGATTTCAACCTCCGGCAGGCGTGCCGTATCCTCCCACAGCGCCTTTGCAGAAATTCGAATGCCGGGTGCGGTGATGCCGACACCGAATCTTCCGTCCTCTGTAACGAGGTCGTAGGTCGTCGCCGTTCCAAAATCCAGAACCAGCACAGGACCGCCGTACTTTTCATAAGCGGCGACTACGTCCACAATTCTGTCCGGTCCGATTTCCTTTGGATTCTCGGAGGTGATCTTGATGCCGGTTTTGATTCCGCTGCCGACGATCAACGGTTCGGTATGCAGATAGCGCACAACCGCGCCGATCAGCGCATGCATGACCTTCGGCACAACGCTCGCAATGATTGCGCCCCCGACCTTCCGGCGGTCGATCTGATTGTTCTGCAGCATCGCCAGAATCTCCGTGCCGTATTCGTCCGAAGTACGCATCGTCCGGGATGTCATCCGAAACGTCGTAACCAGTTTTTTGGACTCGTATACACCAAATGTAATATTTGTATTTCCTACATCAATTACTAAAATCATTCTTTCCTCTCATTTCTGCGCACGCCATTTGCGCATGCCGCGGGTGAACAGGAACTTATTTTTCAATCTTCTTCCTCCAGAAGCGCAGACACATCCTCACCGAGAATAAAAACCCGATAATACAAAGTCAGAGATTCCAAAAGCTCCTGACGGTTTCTTTTGATTTCCGCAATCAGAAGTCCGCTCGAAATTTCATCATATAATAAATCATCGTCTGCCGCATTGGTTTCAAACGCGAGCGTTCCGTCCTCTTCAAATACGATCGTAAAAATTCCTCCCACTTCCCGGGTAAACAGCACGCAGATAATGTGCAGTTCATCCTGAACGGACTGCGGGATTTTGCTGAATCTGGGATTAAAATAATATTTCTGCTCGTAGGCGTTCGCCCCGCAGAGCACGATTTTTTCTCGCAATTTTCCTGTTTCAGACATATCCATATATTCCTCTCACTGATACTTCTCCGGCATAGACCGCTTCAACGGAACCGTCCTTTCTCTGGACAAGCAGCTCGCCGGTCTTCTCAATGCCGATTGCCGTTCCCTGCCATTCACCTTTGGGATCCAGCACCTCCACAACGCGTCCTTTGTTGACAAGAAAGCTCTCGTAAAGCTCTTTTTGTCCGCTCAAATCCATTGTTTCCAGAAAGCTGTCGTAGCAATCCAAAAAATGTCTCAGCACGGACGCAAGAAGTACTTCCCGGTCCACATCGGCTCCCAACTCCAGCGCCAGAGAATCAGCTGTCTTTTTTACCTCTTCCGGAAATTCCTTCTGATTGACGTTGATTCCCGTCCCGATCACAAGGAAAAAGCTGCCGGCTACAGACTGATACATTTCCGTCAAAATTCCGCAGATTTTCTTTCCGTTTACCACCACGTCGTTCGGCCATTTGATCTTCGCATCCAGATGAAGCTCCCGTACGCCCTGCGTTACGGCGATCGCCATCAGCAGTGTAATCATCGCCACATGAGACGCTTCCGCCTGTGGGCGCAGCAAAATGCTGAAATACAGATTTTCTCCGGGCGGGGAAATCCAGCTTCTTCCCCTTCTGCCGCGTCCTGCCGTCTGTGCCTCCGCAACTGCGCACCTTCCTTCTTCTGCGCCCTGCCGTGCCCAGTCTTTGACAATCAGATTCGTTGAATCCACCGTTTCAAAGCACTGAACCTTTTCCCAAAACCGACAGCCTGTAAGGAGGCTGTCCAGCTTCTTTTGATCCAACATGAACTCTTCTCCTTTTCAGCAACAAAACACTTTGCGTCTGTGCTATTGTCACACACCGAAGCAAATGCTGCTGTCCTTCCGTTATACCTCTGTCGGATTTTTCCAGCCCAGTGTTGCCGCCATCACTGCTTTGATGGTGTGCATGCGGTTTTCTGCCTCGTCGAATACAACCGACGCGTCGGATTCAAAGACTTCATCCGTTACTTCCATCTCATAGATACCGAAGCGCTCTCCGATTTCTCTGCCGATCTGGGTGTTGCGGTCATGGTATGCAGGCAGGCAGTGCATGAAAATCGCATTCCCGGCATTCTGCATCACTTTGCGGTTTACCTGATAAGGCATCAGGTCTTCGATACGCTCCATCCATACCGCATCCGGCTCGCCCATCGAAACCCATACGTCGGTGCAGATAACGTCCGCATTCTTTGTTCCATTCTCTACGTCTTCGGTCAGCGTAATGCTGCCGCCGGTCTGCTTTGCAATTTCCTGACACTGCTCAACCAGAGCCTTGTCCGGGAAATAACGGGACGGAGCGCAGGCGGTAAAGTGCATGCCCATCTTCGCGCATACGACCATGTAGGAATTGCCCATGTTGTAGCGGGCGTCTCCCATATAAACCAGATTCACGCCTTTCAGCTTTCCAAGATGCTCGCGAATCGTCAAAAGGTCCGCCAGCATCTGGGTCGGATGGAACTCATTGGTCAGACCGTTCCATACCGGAACGC
>ERZ779895.1906-NODE-1906-length-20482-cov-6.781123_pt1 | contig 20482 bp, 20 predicted proteins | sample MGYA00511093_ERZ779895 | MGnify/ENA primary metagenome ERZ779895 (study PRJEB29588, sample SAMEA2142970) | human gut metagenome | biome: human gut; feature: human-associated habitat; material: faeces | place: Denmark | collected 2008/2010 ... | reverse complement strand
CTATCGAATCTTCACACGCATGAGGCCACTGGTTCGAGTCCAGTAGTCTCCACCAGAAATCACCGGAATCGCCTGATTCCGGTGATTTTCTTTCGTGATCCGCAACTTTTTGAGAGGCTTAATTTTCGCCGTTTCTTTAAGACTCACACACTGACCCACACGGGGCCGGAAAGTACCGGACAGGGCCAGACAGAAAATTTTCTGTCTGGCCCTGTTTTTTTACCGCATCTGCTGGCTGATGACCCCGCCGATGGTGTCGGCGGCATCCTGTTTCATCTGCGCCGTGGCGTGGGTGTAGGTGTTCAGCGTGAACCCCGCCGAATAGTGACCCAGCGCGCCGGACAGCGTTTTCACGTCCACCCCGCTTTTCAGCGACAGCGTGGCGAAGGTGTGGCGCAAGTCATGGAATCGAATGTGTTCCGCGCCGATGGCCTTCAAAATTTTATCGTGGGTTCGCCGGAAAGCGTCCGGGTCATACATAGTCCCGGTCTTGGGCGATGGAAACAGATACGGATTGCGAGGGTGTTTCTGATGTTCGGCGATCAGCAAATCCACCGCCTGATGCGGGAGGGCCAATGTACGGATGGAATTTCTCGTTTTCGGGGGGCTTACAACCAGTTCCCCGTTGATTCGGTTCACCTGCTTGGTGACGGCGAGTGTCCGGTTTTCAACATCCAAGTCCGTCCATTGGAGGGCCAGCAGTTCTCCCCGCCGCAGGCCGGTGGTCAGTTCCAGATAGAAAGCGGCGAGAAGCCCTCGGCGCTCCGCTTCCGTAAGGTACATCCCGATTTTCTCCTGCGGCAGAATTTTCATTTCCCGTTTCTCGAGCTGCGGCAGTTTGCAGCCCTGGGCGGGATTGCTGAGGATGAGCCGCTCCGCCACCGCCTGCTCCAGGCAGTTGTGCAGCAGCGTGTGGACGCCCCGCACCACTCTGGGGCTGAGGCTTTTGTCCTTGAGTTCAGGGAAGTTTTTGCGCTGGACTCGCCCGCTTTTTTGGAGGTTGTTGTAAAACCGCTGGATCTGAATGGTAGTCAGCTTGTCCAGCGGGACGCTGCCAATTCCGGGAATGATGTGGTTCTCGATGTAGTTGGTGTAGTAGGCTTTGGTGTTTGGCCGGATGCGGGGCTCGGCGTAGACCTCGTACCACGTTTTCACCCATGACGCTACGGTGTATGTCCCGGCTTTGGATACGTCTAACTTTTGGCTTTCGCTGATCGCAGACTTGAGCTTTTCCTTGACCTCGGCCTGCGTTTTGCCCAGCACGTTTTTGATGATCCGCTTTCCGGTTTCCGGGTCATAGCCCGCAGTGTAGCGTCCTTCCCAGCGGCCGTCTTTCCGCTTGCGGATGTTCCCTTCCCCGTTTGCTCGTCTTTTTGGCATGGTATCAGCCCCTTTCGCAACGAACAATACCGTAAGCAAGGGAACAAAGCTACCAGAAAACCGAACTGTTATCAAAAAGTTATCATTTGCGCTCCCTCAAGCAGGGAGCCTTATCTTTGCCTATTGCGGCGCAATTTTTGCACTGCCGGAGAGTGCTCTCTTTGATTTTAGCAACGCAAATTCTGCATTACCGAGGGCGTCCTCTTTAGTTACAGCGGTGCGATTTTGGAACGGCTGAGAATCCCTTTTTATTGACTACAGCAGCGCAAAATATGCGCGATCTGCACCGAAAATTTCTCTCGCTTGGAAATCACTTTTTTGAGTGGTTGAAAACGTTGAATCCCTCAACCGCCTGCGGAACGGTCACCTCGAAAAGTCTGTTGTCACGGGCATTTTCCGTCCCTCACGTTCACCCACGACCGCGAAAACGCCTCTCAAGGTGCACCTTAGACTGCGGTTTCCAGACCTCGGAAAGCCCCGCACTGCGGGGCTTTGAGGCTGAGAGGTGCCCAATTACGGGCACCTCTCTTTATCTTGTGCTAAAATCGAACGGCCCTCACCGCTCGAAAAACCCTCCTGTAAAGTTCGGCTTTTCGCTCAAAACCGTTCCCGCAACTATCGCCAAAAAGTTACCGCCACAACGCTGTTTCAAACCGCTTCTTATTCCGATTTTCAACTTCTCCTACAAACGCCCCACGTTTGCTTTCGTAGGCGAAAGCGGGTACACACTCGCCTTCGCCAACAGGATCGCACACAGCGGCTCACACGCCGAAACAGGTGGTGTTTTGGGTGGGGGTGGTATCACTACCCTCGGACCGTTCCGAACGTTCACGAATATTCCCGGGCCGGGTGTCAGAACGGCGTACTTTGCCGCTTTTGGGTCTTGGCCGGGTGTACTCCAGAAGAACGCAGAGAGCCTTCGGAACAGCGATGTGCTTATGCGCGTCGCGGCCCCGCTGGGCTGCGTGATCCAGTGAGTGCACTATTGATTATGTGGTGAGCATTTGTAACCCTTGATTCTGCCATGCTTTTATATACATACATTTCCCGGTTCCCTGTGAACCCTCACTATCAGCAACAGTTCTATCTCAGGCCATCTTTCATCGCGTTTTTCAACTTCCCTCACAAACGGCCCACGTTTGCTTTCGCGGGCGAAAGCGGGTACACACTCGGCTTTCGGAGAAAGATCGCACACAACGGCTCACACGGCGAAACACGGGGCGTTTCGGACGGGGTGGTATCATTACCCTCGGAGCGTTCCGCACGTTTCGGAAACCCTGCGCGGCCAGGCGTCAGAACGGCAAACTTTGCCGCTTTTGGGTCTTGGTCGGGAGGTGCTCTCGAAGAACGCAGAAAGCCTTCGGGACAGCGATGCGCTTATGCGCGTCGCTGTTCCGAGGCGTCGCGGCCCCGCTGGGCTGCGTTGCCCTGTTGCCGCTGCTCGTTCAGCATGACTTGTTTGGATAGTGGGATAGAAAGACTTGACCAGGCGTTCCGGCAGAGTTACTATCACACGCAACTTACCGAGCGGGCAGCCGTTTGGCGCTTGTGTGGGAACCGTTTCGGGCAGTAAAATGAGAGCCATCACGCTTGATTTCAAGGAGAGTCATCATGGACGGACATAACCTTACAAACGAACAGATCCTCGCGTTTTCCACGGCACTTTTTCAGGCGGAGCGGTCTCAGGCCACAGTGGAAAAATATCTGCGGAGTGTACGAGCTTTCTTTTTGTACCTGAATGGTCAACCTGTCATGAAGGATACCGTTTTAGCCTGGAAGAAGTACCTTCAGAGAGAAGAAAACTATTCGCCCTCCACTGTCAATGCGTCGCTGGCAGCCCTGAACTATCTGTTCAATTTCCTTGGCTGGGCGGACTGCCGTACACACTATTTGAAGATCCAGCGCCGCCTGTTCCGGGAGACCGGGCGGGAGCTGGACCGAGCAGACTACGAGAAACTGATCGCCGCCGCGCTCGGCTTGGGCCGGGAGCGGATCGCCCTCGTCATGGAGACCATCTGTGCCACGGGCATCCGGGTGGGCGAGGTGCGGTACATCACGGTGGAGGCTGTCCGAGCGGGCAGCGCCACCATCTCGTTGAAGGGTAAAATTCGCACGATTCTGCTGCCGGGAAAGCTGTGTAAAAAGCTGCTGAAATACGCCAGAAAACAAAAAATTATCTCCGGCGAGATCTTTCTCACCGGAGGCGGAAAACCTATGAGCCGCTGTCAGATCTGGGCGGAGATGAAGCGTGTTTGCAAGGCGGCGGGTGTGGATTCCTCAAAGGTGTTTCCTCACAACCTGCGGCACCTGTTCGCCACGGTTTACTACCGAATTTACAAGGACATTGTAAAATTGGCGGATATTCTGGGGCATTCCAGCGTGGAAACCACCCGAATTTACCTGCTGACTACCGGCACAGAGCACCGGCGGCAGTTGGAACGCCTGAGGCTGGTGCTTTAAACGGAATCGGTATTCCGTTATGTCTATCTGCAAAATCTAATCAAACAGGCCCATTTCACTTGATTATTTTATCCTGTTCCGAGGCAGAACACAAGGGATTTCATTGAAACCTTGAAATTTGGGCGCAAAAAGTAAGCCGTGGAGGTCAATTCCTCCAGCGGCTTCAATTAGGTAGCCATTTTCTCCACAGAAGAGAAAAGTGGCTGCTTTTTTCATGTGAAGATTGAAAATTAAGGGTGTTTTTGCACCCTCATACTTTATACGGAATACCGATTCCGTTTGCAGGCGTGGCCGGACCCATTTCAGAAAAATCTGAAGCTGACGATGGGTGCAGGCAACGACCGCAACACTCCCTCCCGCCTCTCTCCGCGTCGGCGCGGTGGGAGGTATTTTTATGGTATCGGATACAGCCAAACGGCCGGATGAAGCAGCCATGCGGCGCATCCTGGATCGATATTCGGATAGTCCAGAAGGGATTATCCTTCGTCTGGCGTGGCTGGAGGGCCTGAGTCGGAAGGAACTGAACGAGCTCACTTGGAATCAGGTGGATTTTGAGACACAGAATTTGCTTTTACAGGATCGGACGATTCCTCTGGAACCGTCCGTTGCTGAATGTCTGCAAAAGCGCTATGAGCAGTATAGCACTATATCTGACAGAGTGATTATCGCAGACAGGGGCAAGAAACCTATGACCTTAGTAAATGTTTCCCGGCTGGCGAAAAACGCTCTGGATAGCGAGGGGCAGGACGTGGCGTTAAAGGATTTGCGCCGGGATTGGATTATCCGGCAGATCAAGGCGCACGGTTGGGCCTATGCCGCACGGGTCAGCGGCATGGCGGTGTCCAGCCTGCGGGGGATATTTGCCGCAGCGCTGTGGAAGGGAACTGCTCAAACTGATGATTCGCAAGGCGGCGGAGACGAAACCGAATATATCCTCTGGCGTATTGTCCAACAGGAAGGGAGTTCCGCAGCTGGCCTTGCCATCTGGATGTGCTGGAAATTAGCCATGCAGCCGGGGGAAGTTGTCAATCTCAGTTGGTCTCAGACAGATTTCATCGCAGGGGTTTTGCACCTGCCGGATCGAGATGTCCCTATGGGCAACCGGATGCGGCGTCTCCTGAAGGAGACGTGGGAGCGGCAAAAAGATCTACCAACAGACAAAGTATTTGTAGCGCCAACTACTGGTAACCCTATGGATCAATCTCGGCTTTCGGTCGTTTCCCGCACCGCCATGATTCGGGGCGGACTGGAAGGTTTCAGCCTGCGTTCTCTTTCTGCTTGGGCCAATGCGAAGCGGTTGGATGACATCCTGATTCGGGGAGCGGAGGAGCGCGGCTATCTGGTGCGGGATACTGCCGCTGAATTATTGAATGTCACCCCGCGAACCGCTTGGGAGTACCTGACCCGCCTGAACCGGGAAGGCCAGCTCACGAAAGTTGGCATCCGCTATTATCCCGTAGGCAGCGCTATCCCAGTAGAAAATCAAGTGGAAGTTCTTCAGACATACCTGACAGAACACGGTATCGCAGGCCGTCAAGCACTGGCAGAACAGTTGGGAATTACTCCTTGTCAGGCTACCCATATTTTGCAGGGAATGGTTGCACGGGGAGAATTGGAACTGGTAGGAAAACGCTATCGCTTGCCCCAAAAGGCACCGGAGGGAAAAATATAAATATATACTTTTTGAACAAGTTTCTTCCAGATTTCCCCCAAAAAGACACCTGTATTTACGCTTCTGTTACAGACTTCCAAAACCCATTTACAGGGCGAAAATAGGCTGTTACATTAGGCTTGCGAAACAGAACCGCGGGCAAACTGCCTCCAAGCTCCGTGCTTGGTGTAGGCCTGCACATTGCAGGTTCGGCTAGCCCCGACACGAAACCCGGAACCCGGGGGCGGGGAGCTCCAAGGGAATGTTTCGACATTTTATCAAGGAGGAAACCCCATGAAGAAGTTCCTTTCTCTGGTACTGGCTCTGGTGATGACCATGTCTCTGGTCACCGTCTCTGCTGGTGCCAAGGACTTCACCGACAGCAGCAAGATCACTTACAAAGAAGCTGTTGACGTGATGTCCGCCGTGAAGGTCATCGACGGCTATGCCGAAGGTGACTTCCGTCCCACCGCCACCCTGACCCGTGGCGCTGCTGCCAAGATCATCTGCAACCTGATCCTTGGCCCCACCACCGCATCCGCCCTGGTGGCTGACGCCGCTCCTTACAAGGACGTCCCCACCAACCACACCTTCGCTGGCTATATCGCTTATTGCCAGAAGGAAGGCATCATCTCCGGTTACGCTGACGGCACCTTCCGTCCCGCCAACTCCCTGACCGGCTATGCCTTCATGAAGATGCTGCTGGGCGCTCTGGGCTATGATTCCGCTAAGGAAGGCTACACTGGCCCCAACTGGTCCATCAACGTTGCCAAGCGCGCTCTGAACATCGGCCTGGACGATGATCTGGTGGGCGATTTCAACGGTGTCAAGGCTGTCAACCGCGAGGAGGCTTGCCTGTACGCTCTGAACACTCTGACCGCTACCATGGTCGAGTATGAGAAGAACTCCACCGTCACCGTTGGCAACATCACCATCAAGGATCAGTCCTCTGCTAAGGACATGGCCAACACCGGCAAGACCGACGGTAAGATCTTCAAGGCTGACGGCAAGATGCAGTTCGCCGAGAAGTATTTCGACAACCTGTCCGTCACCAAGGGTTCCGACGATTTCGCTCGTCCCGCCAACGTGTGGAAGCTGAAGGCTGAGAAGATCGGCACCTACGCTGACACCGCTGATCTGACCTACACCAAGTCCGTTGATGTCTGCGACATCTACAAGGATCTGGGCCTGGGCTCCAAGATCGAGAAGAAGGACGTTTCCGTCTATGTGGACGGCGTTGTTGATCCCGAGAACAAGATCGTCCCCGTCGCCATCACCAAGGACAATGACGATGACAGCTATGGTGCCAACGGCGTTCTGACCGAGGTCTTCTATGATGACGATGCTGATACCGTCACCATCACCGAGGTCAACACCTATGTCGGCGAGATTTCCAAGACCGTCAAGGCAACCTCCAAGAAGGATGCTTATGTTGTTGTGATCCCCGAGGGTGTGAAGCCCACCAGCATGAAGAACAGCGAGGAGTTCGAGACCACCGCTTCCTTCGATGATGACGCTTATGTTCTGTACACCTACTCCGAGGATGCCAAGGAGATCAAGTCCGTTGAGGTTGCTAAGTCCGTCTCCGGCGAGGCTACCCGCATTGAGAACAAGGCCAAGGTTTGGGATGCCAACAAGGCTATCTACATCGAGAACACCGCTTACAAGTTCTCCAACAAGGCCGATGGCGTGAAGCTGGATGATGCCAGCGTTGGCAACGAGTACGATGTCTACCTGGATGCTTATGGCTATGCCATCTATGTTGAGGAAGTCGAGGAGATCGGCAACTACGCTCTGCTGGTTGACTATCAGAACAAGACCAACTTCAACTCCAACAAGGCTATGCTCGTCTTCGCTGACGGCACCGAGAAGGTTGTTGAAACTGCCAAGGATTACAAGGGCAATTCCAATAAGCTGGAGCTGGGCACCATTGTCACCTACAAGGAAGACAACGGCGTTTACACCCTGAAGCCCGTGGCTAAGACCATTGCTACCGGTACCTTTGGTACTGCCAATTCCGGTCTCTATGAGGGCACCTCTGAGCCCAAGAACACCACGAACAGTGGTGCGAATGCTGGTGACTTCAACCTGACCAGCGATAAGGCCGGCGTTCAGATGACTGCCAACAAGTTCTACACCATCGATAAGACCGGCAGCAAGAGCGTGGCTGCAAGCGATACCACTGGTACTAAGAACGTTCAGACCAACTCCAAGACCATCTTCGTGGTCTACAACATTGATGACGATGATTACACCGTCTACACCGGCATCAAGAATGCTCCCAAGATCGCTTCCACCGCTACCAAGAACGTGTCTGCCTATGCTTATGTCAAGGGCGGCATGACCAAGGTGATGTTCATCTATGCGGATGATTCTTCCATCATCTCTGACAGCAACAAGAAGATGGTCTTCCTGGCCAACGAGTCTGTCTCCAACCTGATCCACACCAAGAACAGTGACTACTACACCTTCAACGCTGTGATCAACGGCGAGATCAAGGAAGTTATGGTCGACTGGAACGTTGAGGTCAACGGCAAGACTCTGGCTTCTGCGGATGTCAAGTCCCTGAACGGCCTGTTCGAGAGCTATTCTGTGGATAAGTACGGCGTCATCACCCGTCTGACCAGCTACAGCACCGATGCTTACAATAACACCGATGCCAAGCAGGTCTTCAACAACACTCCCAAGATCGAGGGCGTTGACAGCAGCAACAATACGGTTACTGCGGTTGCTGCCAAGAGCACCATCGGTATCGACAAGAAGAGCGCTGACTACACCGTGCTGGTGAAATATGATGACACCACCAAGGACTTCAAGCACACCATCACTGTTGATGACAACGCCAAGGTCTACGCTGTGGACGAGGATGGCAACATCACCGAGAGCAGCTACAAGGCCATCACCAAGGACACCAACGATATGGTTTATGCCGTGATCGAGGACTATCTGGTGAAGGCTCTGGTCATCGAGGATGTCGATGATGGCAAGGCTCCCGAAGTTACCGAGGGCAACGGCACCTTCGACGTGACCGTTTCCAAGAATCAGGCTGGTGCGCTGGGGCTGTCTTACAGCAACTATGTTGTTGAGGGTTATCCCAATTTCAGCACCGCTTGGGAAGGCACCAAGGGCAAGGTTACCGTGACTCTGGTGGTTGACGGCGAGACCTTCACCCAGACCACTTCTTACAAGGGCACCCAGACTGTTCAGTATATGCTGGACAACGCTAAGATTCCCTCTATCACCCTGGACCTCGCCAGCGGCGGCGTCAAGGTGAAGGCCACCGTGACTGTCACCTTCGACGGTATGAACAACGATACCTACAAGCTGGTCGGCACCTCCGGTCTCTCTATCCTGGGCTAATCTCAGAATAGTAAAACAGCTTGTAACAAGTTGAGAAATCCCCCGGACGAAAGTCCGGGGGATTTTTTTGCCTCAGGCATCCATCTGGTACAGGGCCAGAACCCAGTATAGGGAATTGTCGGTGTTCAGTTGGTACTTTGCGTTATTGCTGGATACAATGGAAAGCTGATTGCCTGACCAGGACAACAATGCATCCCGGATCTGCGCACTGCCGCTGTCATAGACGATCAGACTGCCCTCGGATGCGCCGCCCTGCGCAGCAAAAAAGGTGCCTCTGCCCCGAACAAAAAAGACCGTGGGCATTTTGGGGAATGTGATTACCGTGGGGTATTCCTCACCTCGTGTTCCGGTACCGGTATAAGTGGAAATCCCTATTTGACAGTTTCCGCAGCTGGCCAGCGCCGTTTGCAGCGCCGCCGCTTTGTCGGCATTGCCTTTCAGCGCCGTGTCGATCTTGTCCCAGTTGTCATTGAATTCCGTGTGCAGGATGCGGTCCTCCGGGTCCCAGCGCTTCAGGCCGTAATTGCTTGTGTTTTCCATGCGATTCCTCCTTGTTATGCAGCCGTAACGAATTGCGTCCGCCATATTCGCCTCCGTTGCCCGCGAAACAAGATCGCACGAGTTGCCGCAATTACAGCAACAGCTTTCATATATCCCCCAAAGCATGACAAAAAAAGCCCCGAAGTTTTTCCTTCGGGGCTTTTTCAGTCGATTGATTCGATTCAGCTGCTTTTAGTCGGTGACGTAGGGCAGCAGAGCGATCTGACGGGCACGCTTGATGGCCTCAGTCAGCTCACGCTGATGCATGGCGCAGGTGCCGGTGGTCCGACGGGGCAGGATCTTGGAACGCTCAGAAATGAAACGACGCAGCTTGGCGGCGTCCTTATAATCAATGCACTCGCACTTCTCGGCGCAGAACTGGCAGACCTTACGGCGCTTGTTGCCGCGTGCGGGACGGGCGGGACGAGCTTCACGATCGAAAGCCATGATTGCTTCCTCCTTATAGTAATATCAGAACGGCAGTTCGCCGTCATCCTCGCCGATCTCGGCGAAGTCAGAGCCGCTGGCGCTGAAATTGCTGGGAGCGGCGCTGTGGGAAGCGGGGGCGGGAGCATAACCGGGGTTGTAGCCGGAATTGTCGCCGCCGTCGCGCTTGGAATCCCCGAAATACACATTGTCGGCCACGACCTCGGCACTGCGGCGCTTGCCGCCGTCCTTGTCGGTCCAGTCCCGGATCTGCAGGCGGCCCTCCACCACGGCCATGCGGCCCTTGGTGAAGTACTTGCTCACAAATTCGGCGGTGTTGCGCCAGGCCACGATGTCAATGAAGTCCGTTTCCTTTTCGCCGGACTGGGACTTGAAGTCCCGGTCAACAGCCAGAGAGAAGGACGTCACCGCCGTACCGCTGCCGGTGCGCCGGAGCTCGGGGTCACGGGTCAGGCGACCCATGAGAATGATTCGATTCAGCATGTGCTGCTCCTTTACTCGCCCTTGCAGACGATCAGGGAACGCATGACGCCCTCGGCGATTCGCAGCTTACGATCCAGCTCGCGGGGGAATGCCGGGCCGCTGACGAAGGTCATGAGCACATAGTAGCCCTCGGTCTTGTAGTTGATGGGATAAGCCAGCTTGCGGTTGCCCCACTCCTCAACCACGACGTCAGAGCCGTTCTGCTCGGCCAGGGACTTGAAGTTCGCAACCTGAGCGGCGATAGCCTCCTCACCCTGTGCAGGGTCGAGCACATAGACGACCTCGTAATTGGCAGTAATCTTTGCCATATTTGCACCTCCTTTTGGACAAATGGCCCTCATTCTCAGATGAGGGCAAGGATTTACTTACATATTGCAAGCCTTATCATTATATCCGAAATACAGCAAATGTCAAGGAAAATATTGAATTTTTTCGAAAAAATCCGAATTGATGTAACTTTCCCCGGGAAAACGGTTAAAAAAGCGGCAGGCCCCGGAAATCCGGGGCCTTGTTCCACTCAACCGCTCAAATATTCGTTGGGGTCTACGGCCTTGCCGTCCTTGGTGACGGCGAAGTGCAGATGGGGCTGTCCGGACTCCGCCGCCGCAGTGGTCCCCACCGCGCCGATGATCTGCCCGGCGGACACCGGGTCCCCGGCCTCCACGTTGGGCTTGGCCTGGAGATTGGCATAGGTGGTCTGATAGCCGTTGTCATGCTCCAGCACCACGGTGGTGCCCATCAGGGGATCGTCCGTCACCGACAGCACCGCCCCTGCGGAGGCCGCCAGTACCGTGGTTCCCTGCTGGGCGGCGATGTCCACGCCGTTGTGGGTACGCCAATCTCCCAAAGTAGGACTGTATACCAGCTCCTCCATGGAAAAAGCCGTCAGCACATCCCCTCGGAGCGGGGCCACCACCAGACGGGGTGCTTCCGCCGCCACAGGCGTGTGATCCACCTCCACCTCCGGCAGCTCCTTGGTTTCCTTTGGCGGGACCGGCACCGGCGCCGGCTCCAAAGTCTCCACTGTCGGAAGCCGCACCTCCGGCATTTCCACCGGCTGCGACACGGGGACCTGAGGCGTCACCGCCTGCTGGGGCAGCGGGTCCTCCCGGTCCTGCAGCAGGACCCAGCCGCACACCCCCACCACCAGCAGGCACACCGCCAGCGTGCCGTAAAAGCCAATGCCCGAAAGTACGTTTTTCACCTTGTTTTCCATACAATACCTCCCTTCCTGTTCATAGGTACGGAAGGAGTATGGTCAAAAAATCCAAAGGCTATACCAAACCCGGCAATTTTCCACTGTCAGCGGCGCGGAAATGAGAAAAAAGCTTTTTTTCTCCGATACGATGTGGTATAGTTGGGAACGTACACAGAACTTCGCGTGGGAGGGGATCTCATGAACTACACCGGAAGCATGATCCTGTTTATTTTTCTCGTCCAGTTGGCGGCGTACACCCTCAAGTGGCTCATTGGGTTCGGGAATCCCCTGATCTCCGCACCGCTGCTGGCCATGCGGCTGGACAACACCCTGATCACACCGGGCAGTCTGCTGCCGGACCTGGTCATCAACGGTCGGATCACTTGGCAAAACCGGAACAACTTCCGCTGGCGGGCCATCCTTCCCCTGCTGCTGGCCATGGTGGCCGGGGTGGTCCCCGGGACCTGGCTGCTGCGCTTCTCCCTGCCTTGGATTATCAAAACGGTTTTGGGCGGCGTTGTGGTATTTCTGGGACTGGAAATGGCCACTCGCCGGCTGCGCCCCATCCGCCCGGACCGTCGGGAGATCCCGTGGCTGCGGTATCTGGTGGCCTTCTTCTCCGGTATGTGCGCGGGGCTGTTCGGCATCAATATGTTTCTGGTAGCCTACCTTCAGCGCACTGCCAAGGATTACGATGAATTCAAGGGCAGCATTTGCTTCCTCTTTCTGGGTGAAAACCTGTTCCGCACCGGGCTGTATCTCTGCACCGGGCTCCTGAACCGCTCCTCCCTGTGCTTCAGCCTGATCTCGCTGGCCGCCGCCTTCTGCGCCGCCCGGCTGGCCCGGCTCCTCTCCCCTCACATCAGCGGAGAGCGGCTGCAAAAGCTGTCCATCGTGTTTTTCCTGCTGGGCGGCGTCAGCATCATTGTGAAATCCATTTTGCTGCATACATAAGAAACGCTCCCGCGCCTTTTCGGTGCGGGAGTGGTTTTATCTCAAATTCGGAACAGCCGTCTGCCGTTTTCCCACGTCACGCGGGTCATTTCCTCCGCCGTCACGCCCTTCCACTCCGCCAGTTTTTCGATCACATAGGGGAGATACCGGCTGTCATTCCGTTTGCCCCGCATGGGTACCGGAGCCATATAGGGAGCGTCCGTCTCCACCACCATCCGGTCCAGGGGCGTGATGGCCGCCACCTCCGGGGCCCGCTTGGCGTTTTTGTAGGTGATGGGGCCGTCAAAGCCCAGATACCAGCCCCGCTTCAGCAGCTCCGCCGCCATCTCCGGCGAGCCGGAAAAGCAGTGGAACACGCCGGTGACGGTGGGAAATTCCTTGATGATGGCAAGGCAGTCCCCGTGGGCTTCCCGATCATGGACGATCACCGGCAGATCCAGCTCCGCCGCCAGTGCCAGCTGCTTGCGGAATACCGTCTGCTGAAACGCTCTGGGCGGATTGTCCTCCCAGTAGTAGTCCAGTCCGATCTCCCCGATGGCCACCACCTTGGGCCGCTCCAAAAGCTGCCGCAGCTCCGTCAGGTCGCCGTCCTGAAAGCCGTCGCAGTCCTCCGGGTGGACGCCCACGGCGGCGTACACATGCGGGTACCGTTCCGCCAGCTCTGCCGCCGCACGGGAGGAGGGCAGGTCGCATCCCGGGTCCAGCACCAGCCCCACGCCGACCCCCGGCATGGCGGAAAGAAGTGCATCCCGGTCGCTGTCAAAGCGGTCCGCGTCATAATGGGCATGGGTATCAAAAATCGGCATAATCCTCTACCTCGTTCGTTTTTTGTTCCAGTATACACGGAAAGCGGCCGTTTGAAAAGAAAAACCGTGGGAGGACCCACGGTTTTCCGAAGTTCATTCTGTTGGCTCTTTGGGCAGCGTCACCGTGATCACGGTTCCCTTCCCCGGCTGGCTTTCCAGCCGGAGGGTACCGTGGTGATACGCCACGGCGTGTTTTACGATAGACAGCCCCAACCCCGTGCCGCCAATGGCCCGGGAATGACTCTTATCCACCCGGTAAAACCGCTCAAAGACCCGGCTCTGATCCCCCTCCGGGATGCCGATGCCGGTATCCCGAACCAAGAGGGTCACGTCCCGATCCGTTTCCGCCACCTCTACGGTGACGCTGCCGCCGGGAACGTTGTACTTCACGGCGTTCTCGCAGAGGTTCCGGGCGATCTCATACAGCAGCCGCCGGACGCCAAAAACCGTTCCGGCGGTGCCGGTCACGGAAATGTGCACCGCTTGTGCCGCCGCCTGTGCTGTCAGAGAGCGGGCCGCCTCCTGCGCCAACTCCAAAACGGATACCTGCTCATGGGGCAACGCACCGCCCTCGTCCAACTGGGACAGGCGGAGAATATCGTTGATCAGCGCCACCAGCCGGTCCGCCTCCTGATGGATACGGTTCAGGAACCGAGGCTGATCCTCCGGCTTCACCAGACCGTTTTCCAGCAATTCCGCGCTGCCGATAATGGACTGCAAGGGCGTTTTCAGTTCGTGAGACACGTTGGCGGTGAACTCCCGCCGCATCCGCTCGGCTTCCGCCTGCTCCGTCACATCAAAGGCCAGCAAAACCGTACCCAGCACCTTGCCGTTGGATTCGATACGGCTGAAATCAAGCTGGTATTCCCGGCCTCGCCGCTCTGCCCGCAGCTGACTGTGCCCGGTCTCGGCGGCGTCATGGATGGCGGCGGTCAGGTCCGGATGGCGATCCACTGTCAAGAAATCCTGTCCTACGCAGGTACCGTCCGCATGAAACAATGCTTGGGCCGCCGGATTGATGCTGAGGATGCGCCCGCTGTGGTCCAGCAGCACCAGACCTTCCCGCATACTGCCGGTGATCTGTTCAAATTCGTCCTGCCGCTGCCGGAGGTCTCTGGTCCGATGGCGGATCTCCTGCTGCTGGGCGTAGACCCGCCCCAACAGCGGAGACAGCTCCTCATAGGCGTTGTTGTCCAGCGGGTGCTCCAGATCCAGCCGGTTCAGCGGCTCCACCACCCGTCGGGCCGCCCGGCTCGCCAAGAGTGCAGAAAGTCCCACCGCCAACAGCGCCACCACGATGACGGCGTGGAGCATCCCAAGAACCAGCATCCATACCGTTTTCTGACTGCCGGAAATGCGGAGCACAGAGCCGTCCGTCAGGCGCACCGCCTGATAGAGCATCTTTTCCGTCAGCGTCTCGGAATAGCGGGCGCTGCTGCCGCTGCCGCCGGTGAGCGCCTCTCGGATCTCCTCCCGCTGGCCATGATTTTCCATGGGCTGCGTATCCGTTCGGGTGTCATACAGCACTGCGCCGTCCGATGCCACCCAGGTCAGCCGCTCCGCCGTGTCCCGGACGCGGGCCAGATAGTCCGCGCCGTCCGCTTCCACCGCCGCCGCAGCCAGTGTCAGTTCTGTCTGAAGCTGCTGTTCCCGCACCGTGCCGAAATAGGTGTAAAGGCAGCCGGTGATCACCAGCAGCGATGCCAGCAGCACCGTCAGTGACGCTGCCAGAGTCGAACGAAAGATCTTCCCGGTCATAGGCCGGTCTCCATGCGGTAGCCCACGTTCCGAACGGTCTCGATCAGCTTGCCGTAGGCCCCTAACTTCTGCCGCAGGGTGCGGATGTGCATATCCAGTGTGCGGCTGTCATCCATGTACTCCATATTCCACACCTGTGTGAATAGCTGTTCTCTGGTGAATGCCATTCCCGGATGGGACAGAAACAGCCGCAAAAGCTCAAACTCCTTATAAGTGAGCTGGAGCCGCTGGCCGTCCGCCGTCACGGTGCGGCAGTCCAGGTCCATAGAAAGGCCCCCGGCAGAGAGCACATGGCCCGTGTCAGCGGGATGACACCGCCGCAGCACCGCCTTCACCCGGGACACCATCTCCATGACGCCGAAGGGCTTCACCAGATAGTCGTCTGCCCCTAAGTCCAGACTTTGAATTTTGTCGTATTCCGCGCCCTTGGCCGTGGCCATAATGATGGGGATGTCCCGCAAGGCCGGCGCGGCCTTCATCTTTTTCAGCAGAGACACACCGTCCTCCCCCGGCAGCATCACATCCAGCAGGACCAGCTCCGGCGTTTCCGTCTGCAGCGCCTCCCAGAAGGATGCTCCATCGTCAAAGCCTCTGGCCTCAAAGCCGGTGGATGTCAGGGCGTACAGCTCAATATCCCGGATACTGGCGTCGTCCTCCACGCACCAGATCATAGCAATCTCCTTATGTCAGTGTGATTTCGTCCTTGTGGGTCCCGGTCACGGAGTAAATGACCCACTCGGCAATGTTCGTGGCGTGATCGCCGATACGCTCGTAGTACTTGGCGATCATCAGCAGGTCCAGGGCGTATTCGCCGTCTGCCGGGTCTGCCGCGATCTTTCCGATCAGGCTCTGCTTGACCCGGGCAAACTGCTCGTCCACAACATCATCCGCCGCGATGACCTTTTTCGCCAACATTATATCACATTTCACATAGGCGTCCACACTTTCCGTCACCATTTGTATGACAGCCTTTGCCATTTCCTTCAAAAGGGCGTCGTTTTCCGCCTGCCTCCCGTCTAAAAAGGCTACGATCTCTGCGATGTCCTCCGCCTGATCGCCGATGCGTTCCATGTCGGTGATCATCTTCAATGCGGCGGAGATCTGCCGCAGATCCCGGGCCACCGGCTGCTGGCGCAAAAGCAGCTTCAGGCAGAGGTTTTCGATCTCCCGCTCCTTGTGGTCGATCTCGCTGTCCAGAGGAGCTACCTTGGCGGCCAGCGCCGTGTCCCCCTCCGTCAGCGCCTGAGAGGACAGGGCGATGACCTCCTCGCACAGCGCCCCCATCTCGATCATCTCGTGGTTGAGCTGCAAAAGCTGTTCGTCGAATTTGCTGCGCATCTTACCCAAACCTCCCGGTGATGTAATCCTCCGTCCGTTTGTCGGCGGGGGTGGAAAACAGCTGCTCTGTCTTGCCGAACTCCACCAGCTCCCCCAGCAGGAAAAAGGCGGTGTTGTCGGAAATACGGGCGGCCTGCTGCATATTGTGGGTCACCATGACCACGGTGTACCGGCTTTTCAGCTCCGCCGCCAGATCCTCGATCTTGGAGGTGGAGATGGGGTCCAGAGCGCTGGTGGATTCGTCCATCAGCAGCACCTCCGGCTCCACGGCCAGGGCCCGGGCGATGCACAGCCGCTGCTGCTGACCGCCGGAAAGCCCCAAGGCGCTTTTCTTCAGCCGGTCCTTTACCTCGTCCCAGATGGCGGCGGAACGCAGAGAGTTCTCCACGATCTCGTCCAGCTTCACCCGGTTTCGGATGCCGTGGGTCCGGGGGCCGTAGGCCACGTTATCGTAAATGCTCATCGGGAAAGGGTTGGCCTTCTGAAACACCATGCCGATCTGCTTGCGGAGCCATGTGGGGTCCACAGAGCTGCCGTAGAGGTCCTGTCCGTGGAAATCCACCTCGCCGCTGAGCTTCACACCCGGGATCAGGTCATTCATCCGGTTCAGCGTCCGCAGAAAGGTAGATTTGCCGCAGCCGGAGGGCCCGATGAAGGCGGTGATTTCGTGCTCAGGAATGGCGATGGATACATCGTGAAGGGCATGGTTGGGGCCATACCAGAGATTCAGTTTTTTTGCTTCCAAAATTGGTTCCATAGGGTCTCCTCAATTCTTTTTCAGCTTCCGCCCCAGAAACACGGCGGAGAGGTTGATGAGCAGGGTCAACAGCATCAGAATGGTGGCGATGGAGAAGGCCACCGCCGTCTCGCCCCGTTCGTTGGCGTAGACATACAAAGCCACCGTCAGCGTGGCGGAGGAGGAATGAAGGGCCGTGAAAAAATCGTTGAGCACCAAACCGAACCCGGCGGTGTACAGCAGTGCCGCACTTTCCCCCACGATGCGGCCGACGGCCAAAATGCAGCCGGTGACGATGCCGTCGATGGCGTTGGGCAGCACCACGGTACGGACCATGCGCCACTTTCCGGCTCCCAGCCCCAATGCTCCCTCCCGGTAGGACTGGGGCACGGTTTTCAGGCTCTCCTGGGTAGTGCGGAGAATGGTGGGCAGGATCATCACCACCAGAGTCAGTCCGCCCGCCAGCACACCTGCCTGCAAATTCATTTTCTGCACGAAAAACAGCATACCGACAAGGCCGAAGATAATGGATGGGATTCCCGTCAGGGTCTCGGCAGCGAACTCAATGAGGCTCACCAGCCGCCGGTTTTCCGCGTACTCCGTCAGATAGATGGCGGCCCCCACGCCCAAGGGCAGAACGATGACCATGGCCATCAAAATGATATACAGAGTGTTGAGAATGTTTGGTAAAATACCAATCGTATTCTTAATATAGCTGGTCTGGCCGGACAGCAGCTCCCAAGTCAGCCCCGGGATCCCCCGGCAGAAAATGTAGCCGATCAAAAATACCAGCAGTGCGCAGGTCAGTCCGGCGCACAGCCACACCAGCGCACGCATCCCCCGGTTGTAGACCCGGCGGAGAAGGGATAAGGTTTGTCCGTTCATGTCAGCCCTCCTTCCGGTTCTTGACGCACACGTTCAGAAACACATTGATGAGCATGATAAAGAGGAACAGCACCAGGCCGATGGAATAAAGCGCCTGCTGATACAGGCTTCCTACACTGGCGTAGGCCATGCCGGAGATAATGCCGGTGGTGAGAAAGCGCACCGGCGTAAACAGCCCCGGCATATTGGACACGTTGCCCGCCACCAGAATGATGGCCATCGCCTCACCGATGGCCCGGCCCACGCCCAGCACCACCGCCGCCGCGATGCCGCTGCGGGCGGCATGAAGGCTCACCCGGAAATAGGTCTCCATCTCCGCCGCGCCCAAGGCGAGACTGGCCTCCTCGTACTCCTTTGGAACGGCCCGGAGCGCCGTATCCGACACGTTGATGATGGAGGGCAGGATCATAATGGCCAGCACGATCATGGCGGCCAGCAGGCAGGCGCCGGAGCTGAGGTGGAACAGGTTCCGGATGGCCGGCACCAGCACGATCATGCCCACCAGACCGTACACCACCGACGGGATGCCCGCCAGCAGCTGTACCGCCGTGCGGATCACCGCCGCCAGCTTCGGCGGGGCCACCTTCGCCAGAAATACAGCAGTCAGCAGTCCCACAGGAACGCCGATGACGATGGCCCCGGCAGTGCCGTAAACAGAGGTCAGAATAAAGGGCAGAATTCCGTACTGTGCGCCGGTGGTGGTGTTGGTGGGATCCCAGACCTTGCCCAGCAGAAATTGAAACAGGCCAATCTGCCGAATGGCGGGCAGGCCGGAGAGAATGAGATAGATGCTGATGAGCAGCACAAAGGCCACCGCCACGATGCCGCACAGCAAAAAAATCAAATGGATGATCTGCTCCACGGTTTTGCGGGCACGGTAGCTGCTCCGCTCCGGTGTATGCGGGGGATTTGTAATGCTTTCCACCGCGTTGACGGCGGTCAGAATTGCGTCAGAGTCCATGTCTGGCTCCTTTCTCGGTTTTACAGGAAGCGCCTCCACCTACGGTGATAGATGGAGGCGGGCTTGTCATGCTGTGGGAAGGAAGGGTGTGGGAGGAACCCTGTGGGGGTCCTCCCCACTTCTTTGATCGAACAGATCTTAGGCGATGTACGAGATCCGCGCCGGTTGCTCCCTTATTTCGCGACAGGCACCGCACCGGCAGCCTTGATCAGCTGGCTGGCAGCGGAAGAGGTAGCGTAGTCGAAGAATGCCTGGGCTGCGGGAGACAGGGTCTCGCCGGTCTTGGTCACCAGCACGAAGGGCCGCTGAATGGCGTAGCTGCCGTTCAGAACAGTTTCCTCCGTGCAGGCCACGCCGCCTACGGTGACGGCCTTGACGGTGTTCTTACCCTCTACAGCGGAGAGGGATGCGTAACCGATGGCGTTGGGGTTGCCGGCAACCGCCTCGATGACGCCGCCAGTGGAGGTCAGCTCCTGATCCAGCTTGCAGGCGTCCTTGGTGCCGGTGATGGACTCGAAGCCGTCCCGGGTGCCGCTGCCCGCCTCACGGCCGATGCAGGAGATGGTACCGGCATCGCCGCCCACCTCGCTCCAGTCGGTGATCTCACCGGTGAAGATCTTGCCGATCTGCTCCACCGTCAGATTCTCCACCTTGCTGTCAGCATTGACGATGACGGCGATGCCGTCCAGCGCCACGACGGTCTCGGTCAGACCGCCGGCCTTCTCCTCGTCCTTCAGGGCGCGGGAGGCAAGGCCGATGTCGGCGCTGCCGTTGCTGGCAGCCTCAATGCCTGCGCCGGAGCCGGTGGGATCATAGGTGACGGTGACGCCGCTGTTGTCGGCCATGAACTGCTCACTCAGAGCGCCGATGACCTTTTCCATAGAGGTGGAGCCGTTGGTGGACACACTGCCGGAGAGGGCGGCCTCAGCCGGAGTCTCCGTCTGCGCGCTGCTGTCGGTGTTCGTGTCAGCAGGCGTTTCCGTCTTGGATCCGCAGCCGGTAAGGGCCGCCAGGCTCAAGGCCAGGGTCAAAATCAATGCAAGTGTCTTTTTCATGTTTGTCTTCCTCTTTTATTTGTATTTGATATTTGGGTTTTCCCCTTTTCACATTGTCAGTGTACCGGCTGTATGTAAAGGACAAAAGACAAACCATGTAAAATCCATGTCAAATCATTCCGCAAATCACTTCTCTGCCGAAAAAAAGCAGAGAAAAAGCGTCTTTCCGCAGTGCGGAAAGACGCTTTTTGAAGCACAAACAGTCGATTCGGTTATCGCTGACCCTTGTCGTAGGGAATACCCTCCGCCTTGGGCGCGCGGGAATTCTTGGAGGTAAAGGCCAGCACGATCAGGGAGATGATGTAGGGCAGCATATTGTAAACGGAACTGGGAAGGTTCATGACCTTCAGGAAGGCAAAGCCGGTGTAGACGTTGCCCAAGGCCCGGAAGAAGCCGAACAGCAGCGCTGCCAGCGCGATGCGCTGGGGCTTCCACTGGCCGAAGATCATCACCGCCAGAGACAGGAAGCC
>ERZ779895.1903-NODE-1903-length-20541-cov-5.426584_pt1 | contig 20541 bp, 17 predicted proteins | sample MGYA00511093_ERZ779895 | MGnify/ENA primary metagenome ERZ779895 (study PRJEB29588, sample SAMEA2142970) | human gut metagenome | biome: human gut; feature: human-associated habitat; material: faeces | place: Denmark | collected 2008/2010 ... | reverse complement strand
AAGCTGTCCGTCCCGGCGGCCGCAGCCAGCTCCTCCATCGTGCGCAAAAAGCGCGCCCGCGCCAAAACAGACGCCGCTGCCACCGCCAAATCGCTTTCCGCCTTGGGCTGCTGCCGCACCTGACAGCCGGGAAAGCGCCGGGACAACTCCCGCACGTTGACGGTAGAAGTAGTAAACTGGTCGATAAGCGCCCGGCCGCAATCGGAATGGCTGGCTTAGAGCCGCTACATGACCGTAGCCCAGCAACTGGTTCAGCTTGCCGCCCTCCGCCGCCACCTGTTCGTAGCGCAAATTATAAGCTCTGGGCTTCAGCTCCAGCACGCTGTAATCCACAGCCGCAGCCTTAATGGCATCCTCCAGCTCCAAAATTTTTTTATCCGTCAGCAGCTTGCAGTCCTTTACTCCGGCAGCACGCAGCTTACCGACAGTCGCAGCGTCCACGATGACCGCAGCCACCACCAGACTGCCGAAAAAATCTCCCTTGCCCGATTCATCGCTCCCGGCCCATAAGCCGTCAGCCGCAAGCTTGGCGGCAGGCGCAGACTGATTCGCTACGTTATCTGCCTCGCCGTTTACGGCGGCCTGCACTTTAGCTATTAAAGCGCTGGCGCCGCTGTAAACTAAATTCAGGCCCTTTTTGCCATTATAAATATTCAGCGTCATCTTCGCGCCGCTCTGCTCCACTACCAGCTGATGCCCGTAATTGATGGGCTTTTCCCGCGCAACGCCGGCTACAGCGCTTATCTTGGTGCGAATCTGCTGCAAATAGGCGGAAAACTCCGCTTCCGTCAATTTATTCATAGTCAGCTCCTCATTTATTCGCCCTTAGCGACATAATGCTTCTCTTTCCAATCCTCAAAAAGCAGATAGATCAAGGGCACTACCACCAGCGTCAGCAAGGTGGAGGTCGTCAGGCCGCCAATCAGAACCACGCCCATGGATTGGCGCAGCTCCGCACCCTCGCCAACGCCCAGCGCAATGGGCAGCATACCCAGCAAGGTGGACAGCGTAGTCATAAAGATAGGACGCAGACGTAAGGAGCAGGCCTCCAAAACCGCCTCGCGCAGCGGCAGCCCGCGCTCCCGCGCCTGGTTGGCATAGTCCAGCAGCAAAATAGCGTTCTTCGTTACCAAACCCAGCAGCATCGTAAAGCCAATCAGGCTCATCATATTAGCCGTCTGGCCTGCGACCAACAGGCCCAAAACTGCGCCGATAACGGCGAAGGGCAAAGAAGTCATAATAATCAGCGGCTGGGAAAAGCTTTCAAACTGCGCCGCCAATACCATGTAGACGACGACGATAGCCAGAATAACGGCCTTGGTAATTTCCGCAAAGGAACGCGCCATGTTATCCGCTTGGCCGATCTTTTTATAATTGTAGCCCGGCGGCATATTCATCGCCGGAATATATTCGTCGGTAATTTTAGTAATCAAATCGCCCGGCGAAATACCGACGGTATTGGCGTACACCACAATCTGGCGCTGCTTGTCCTCGCGCTCGATACGGGTCGGGCCGCTGCCATATTCTACGCTGGCAATATCGCCCAGCCGCACGAAGGTGCCGTCGCTGGAAGAAATGCGCAGGTTCATAACGTCGTTAATATCCGTGCGCCTGCTATGGTCCATCTGCAAAATAACGTCGTAATCGTTATCGCCGATGGTGTAGCTGTTGCTGGTACTCTTGCCCATAAAGGCCATTTCCACTTCCTCACCCACGTACGTTGCGTCCAGCCCCAGCTCACTGGCCTTAGCGTGATCCAAGCGGATAATAATTTCCGGCTCCTCTTCCGAATCGGAAATATCCACGTCCGTTGCGCCCGGCGTATTGCGCACCATTTCCGCCAAATCCAGCGCATACTGACGCAGCTCTTTAATATTATTGCCGCGCAGGCCAATCTGCACCGGACGGCTGTCGCCGCGGCCGCCGCCTTGGTTGGATACGACAGTTACCTTCAATCCCTCCACATTGCCGAAGCGGCCGCGCAGCTCGTCCATAATTTCCTGCATGGAGCGCTGGCGCTCGCTGGAGGGTTTCAGGCGGATATCCAAAGAGCCCTGGTTTACAGGGTTACGGGCGTTGCCGATATTCAGCGCTACAATGCGCACCTCCGGCAGGCTGGAAATATACTGCTGCAGCGGCGTAGCCATGTCGACAGTTTTCATCAGGCTCGTGCCGTAGGGCGCTTTAAAATTAACGCTAAACTCACCGGAATCGTAGGTCGGCTGAAATTCCGTACCGACAAAGGGCAGCAGCAGCAAATTTAAGCCCAAGGAAACAACGCCCACGGCCACAACGCTCTTGGGGCGTTCCAGCGCCCAGGCCATCAAATCGTTATACATTTGGCGCACGCTCTGAAAGCCCGCTTCAAATTTATCCAACGTCAGCTGCAAATATTTATTACGGCTCTTAGCGCTTTCCTCTTCAGTCTCCACCTTAATCCAATAAGCGGACACCATGGGCGTAAGTGAAAAAGCGACAATCGTCGAAAACGCCACGGCAAAGGCTACCGTTAGGCCAAACTGCTTAAAGAACTGCCCGATGATTTCGCCCATATTGCCAATCGGCACAAATACGGCCATCAGCGTAAAGGAGGTTGCCAAAATAGCCAGCGTCAGCTCCTCCGTAGCCTTGCGCGCCGCCACGAAGGGAGTCTCTCCCATTTCAATATGGCGGAAAATATTTTCAATAACAACAATCGCATCGTCGATAAGCATACCGATAGCCAGACTCAGCGCCATCAGCGACATATTATTCAGCGTAAAATCCAGCGCCTTCATCATAAAGAAGGTCGCTACGACGGACGTGGGGATACACAAGCCGCCCACAATGGTGGCGCGAAAATTGCGCAGGAATAAATAGGTTATGAGCAGCGCCAGAAAACCGCCGAACAAAATGGTATTCCATACGTCGGCAATATTTTCGCGGATATAGGAGGACTGGTCGCGCACCTTTTCAACAATAATATCTGGCGGCAGATTGGATTTTTTCAACAGCTCCATCTTGGCGTTGACATTATCCGTTACGTCCACCGTATTGGTTTTGGACTGCTTGCGCACGAACGCCATAACGCTGGGAACGCCGTTGGCGCTAGCAAAGGTATCCTCGTCCTCCCAGTCGTCCAGCACGTCGGCTATCTCGCCGATATAAACCGGCCGGCCGTTGTCGTTGGCCACCACAACCTTTTTCACATCGTCGACTGTATTATACTTGCCCACAGTACGCACCGTGATTTCCATGTTCTTACTTTTAGCCTTGCCGCCGGGCGTATTGTAGTTATTTTTATTGATAATATCTCGAATCGTATGGTAGGAAACTCCGTACTCGGCCATTTTTTCCGGTTTCAGCACAATGCGGATAGCACGCTGGCTGGCGCCCAGCACCGTAACCTCGGATACGCCGTCCACCATCTGCAGCTCGTCCGAAATATTATCCTCGATAATACGGCGGATCTCGCCGCGGCTGCGGGAAGCGGAAGAAAACGTATAAGCCACGATAGCGCGGGCATTCAAATCTACGGTCTGCGTTACAGGCTCGTCGATATCATCCGGCAGCGCGCGGCGCACGCTGGAAACCTTTTCGCGCACCTCGCTGGCCTTAACCTGCGGGTCCACACCCAAATTAAATTCCAAAACCGTTTCGCTGTAGCCCTCCAAAACCGTGGACGACAACGTTTTAATACCCGATACCTGGCTAACGCGGTTTTCGATAGGCTTCGTAACCAGCGTTTCCATTTCCTCCGGCGAAGCGCCGTCATAAGTAACGCGTACGCTGACGATGGGCAGATCCACATCTGGGTTCAAATCGACGCCGATTTCCGGATAACAACGGATACCGAATACGACCAACAGCAAAATAAACATGGTCGTAAATACAGGCCGTTTAATAAATGTACCTATCATGCTTATTTACCAGCCTTTTCTATATTTATACGGCTGCCCTCGCGCAACTTGTTCTGTCCCCCGGTAACGATAAGATCGCTTTCCTCCAGACCGCTTAAAACTTCGGCCACCTCAGCGTTGGAATAACCTAAGGTCAACACGCGGCGCTGAATAACGCCCTCGGCGTCAGCCACAAAAACCGTCTGCTGGTCGTCGCGCATTACGATAGCGTGTACGGGAATCGTCAGCACATTTTTCTTGGGCTGAGCCACTAAATTTACATTGGCATATACGCCGGCCAAAAGACCCTCGCCGTTGTCCACGCTGATTTCCGTCGCAAAGGTGTGGGACGGCAGGTCGGCCACCGGCGCAATGCGCGTAATTCTGCCGATAATTTTTTTATCGGGATACGCAGGCAAATACACCTGCGCCTCGTTTCCCACACTGATACCCGCTACCTGCCCCTCCGGCACATGAATAACGGTTTTCAACACGCTGATGTCCGCCACGGCAAAAAGCGGCGTGCCCGACTTAGCGTAATAGCCCTCTTGATAATAACGCTTGGAAATAATGCCGTCGGCAGGAGCAGTCAGCACCGTCGCCGCCGATTTTGATTCCATGCTCTGCAAATTACCGCGCGCCGACTCCAGCTTAGCCGCGGCGTTATCGCGTGCGAAACGGTAATCATCCACCGTCTGCTGGGAAACAGCTCCCGTAGCGTATAATTTTTCATAGCGCCGCACGTCGGTTTCCGCCTTGCGCAAATTCGTCTTTGCGTCAAGATACGCGCCGCGGGCGTTCAGCAAATCTGCTTCCGTGTCCACCTGCTCCAAAATAGCCAGCACCTGGCCTTTAGAAACGCGGTCGCCCTCACGCACATAAACCTTTTCCAAACGGCCGTCAACCTTCGCCGCCACGTCTGCCTGCCAGTCCGGGTCCAGACTGCCGCTGAAGTGCAGCTCCGGAATAATGGTCTGTCGCACCGGATGCCCGGTTTCCACGGCAATAGCACGAGATTGCGACAAACTGGCCGCGCGCTCCCGCTCGTTTTGAATATTATTATAAATGCGAAAAGCAATGATTAAACAAACGGCAACGCAACTGCCCAAAACTATTTTGACCTTACGACTTTGCAAATTCATCGGCGTCACTCCTCATCCACGCTCTAAAAAAATTTATGCTCGATATTAAAAATCATTTCTAACTTATACCAGCTTTCTGAAAACCGGCTTAATGTCTGCTGCGTCTAACTTAATTTATAGAATCACATTTTATATTATACCCCTTTTAGCGGCTGATAAGCAAGAAAAGCTTCTAAGAAAAATGAGAACGAGGCTCAAAGAATTATTCGTAATTCTCTAAGCCTCGTTAATTTAAAATTTTGTGCGCGTGTCAGACTGTAAATGGATGAAAGCCAGCGTACAGAATTTTCCGGACGGCAAATTCTGCAAAAGCTTCTGCTCAAACAACTTAACCGCTTGCGCTTTGCTGATACGCTCCTCTTCTCTGGCCAGCTCAGCCGAATTTGTTAAGCCCAATTTATTTTCGATAGTCATGGTAACACCACACTCATTTTATAGCAGATACTATGTATCTATATATAGTATTATTTTAAATTTTAAATATATCCCTTGCTTCTTAATGCAAAAACCACATCTAATTGGCTATTGTAAGACTTTGGTACATTTTTCATTTTCGTTTCCCAAAATTCCCTAGGTTTAATTTTTTCCAGTTCTTCTTTTGGTATTTCATCTAAAATTACTAAAGCTTGTCTAGCATATTCTGCATTCAAATTAACTTTTCCATTATCTGCTTTAAACAATCCTACAAAAGTTTGTTTTTGGCAACTCTTCTTTCGAGAATTTAGATTGTCAATTAATTTTTCCGCACTCTCTTTCCAAGCTTCTTCAGGCTCTTTTCCTTGTTTAATTAACTCGTATGCCTCAATAGCCACTTCACCATATTGATAAAAAATCATTTTTCTTCCCCTTTCACATACCATCATTTCATATAACATAATTACAACTAGCATAGACTTATAACCATAGACATAACAACTAGTATTTTGATTTTTTCAATTAACAATTACATTCTTAATTCATCATTTCCAATTCCAAATCAAGATACCTCTATATAAATTCGTCCTCTCTGTAATGTTATTATCTTTGAAGTCATCATACGGCTTAAACGCTAACTTGCTACTCTCCTTAAACTTCAAAAATCCTGGATTTTTTTCATACTTATCCGCACTCAAACTTTGTGCTAATATATTATGTTCAATATAATGCTTTACTTTAGCTGAATACGGTTCTTTCCCATAAGAAGCATTAAAACTTTTTGGCAACAATAATAGATCACCAATTGTATTTCTTCTATTTAAAAATTGTCCTTCTTCACTAAATTCATCCTTATGTTCCTCATAAGCATCAGCCCAAATATGTTCTATTTCTATATCTTTTTTATTAAGCATATAGTCTGGCGCACCAGAATTTACAGCTACTATTTCAGTTATTAATGCCAGTAAAACTTTTATCTTTTGCTTATTTTGCTGATTCAAAATAGGAGTATTGGTTAAATCAGGCAAGTCAATAGGATTATTTTCAAGATGACTTTGCAAATCCATTATATTAATATTTCTAATTTCTTTAGCTAATTTATATATATCAGCTTCTAATGCACTTTGCGAAATAATATTTTGATTCCATACACGCCAAGAAAGTAATTTTGTCAAATATTTAGATACTATTTTTATCTTTCTTTCAATTATGTCATCAGAATCCATGTATTTAACTGACGCCATAATTAATGCTGGTTGTAATGTAAAACCATAATCATCATTGACTATTAAATAAAGATATTCACTAGTATTTCTAGAAGCTATCAATGAATATATTTTTCTATATACATATACAAAATACTCTATTTGATTTACAAAATCAAAAAAATTATTACTATTTTCAAGCTTCAAAAGCGTACTATTATCTCTAATCCATCTATGAAACTCTTTGCCTATCCTAACAAAATCTGAATCAGATTTTCCTTGTGTCATATCTTCTGCGTAATGAGTTCTCAAATATACCTTGAAAAACTCAAATTCTGCTTTCGACTTTGAACTTAACTTTATATCTATTAAATTTCTAATTGCTTGATCAAATTTTTTCATAGCTTTATTGCGCAAATCATTTTCTTCATCAATTTTTGCTAATAAATAGCTACGAAGCATCTCTACTTGCGTTAATGACAGACCCCTATCATTCATTGTTTCGAATATTACATATGCAAATTCATCATTATTTGTCCAAACTTTAGAAAAACATACCTTTTCCATTAACCAATATGCAAAAGCTACTGCATTATGATTATCAATATTATCATTCCAAATATCTTTTATTTCTGAATATCGTTCCACCAAATGATGAACAGATGATGTATCACTAACTTTCACATCATAACAACCCTTCATATAAAGCCCTAACATACATTCTCTTCTATCAAGAATATTCAAATTAAATTTATATTCCCCATAGTGATTGCTATAAATCAATCCATCTATTTCATTAGGAAAATTCTCTAATTCACCAAAGGTATGTTTCATATATATTAACAATAAAGTCAGACTAGTAATTCTCTGTTGTCCATCTATAATAGAAAAATTTACATCTTCTTTTTTCGCTAAAACAATTTCTCCCATATAATATGGATCATATTTCTCCACTTCAGAAAGAATATGCTCCTGATTCCATTGCCGCAAAAATTCCAGTGATAAGTCAGATATTAAATCCTCCATATGCTTTTTTGTCCATACATATTCTCTCTGAAAAAAATCTACAGTATATTTCGCATTTAATACTATTTTTAAAGGAAACACTTGACTTTTAACAGTTTTCAATGACATAACAAATCCCTCCCTATCTTAATTATACATTTTCTATTAAAATGTACTCGCTATTCCTAATTAAATATCCTATATTTCTTATTTTACCGTATCCACCGCCTTTCTTCAACAGAAATTCCCACGCCGTTTTAAGCTTTCCTCTCCCATTTCATATGGCTGTTTACAAAAGCTGTTTCTTTGCAACAACGCCAATTCCTATCGTAAAACGCGATACGAAAAGCATATTTGCCATATCCAACGCGGCTTGGAAAACAAAAAAATTTTAAAAATAACTTCTAAGCAAGAAAAAAACTCCGCAGCGTCCCTAAATGGTAACTGCGGAGTTCGCCGTTTAATTTTCAATTACAGATTATTTTACTTCGTAATCAGCTCAATCAGCTTTAAGGTCATCAGGCAGCTTTTTTCCACGGCGTCCATGGGCATAAATTCGCAGTAGGAGTGGAAATTATGCGCTCCGGTGAAATAGTTGGGCGTTAAAATGCCTTTCGTGGAAATAAAGGATCCGTCGGTGCCGCCGCGCATAGTCATATTTTTCGGCTCGATGTTCAGCTCTTTCATAGCTTCAAAAATATGGTCGATGCAGGCCCTGTTATCGTCGCGGATAGCGTCGGCAATATTGCCGTAAACGTCCACAATTTGCAGCTCTACGCCAGCCTTGGGATTTTTAGCCTTCACATAGTCCACAGCGTCGGCAATGAATTTTTTGCGCGCTTCGTACATCGCCTTGCTGTGGTCGCGAATCTTCAAATTCAGCACAGCCTCGGACACGTTGGTCTGCAAGGACTCTACCCAGATGAAGCCCTCGGTGCCTTCAGTATGCTCCGGCGTCTGCATTCTGTCCAGACAGTTGATAACGTCCACAGCCACCAGCGTCGGGTTGACCAGCGTATTTTTAGCGGACATGGGATGAGCGGTTACGCCCTTAACCTTCACGGTAGCGCTGCCGGCGTTAAAGGTTTGGTAGACAACCTCGCCCAGCTCGCAGCAGTCGATGGTGTAAGCAAAATCCACGGGGAATTTGCTGAAATCCATTTTCTTACTGCCGCACAGGCCCACTTCTTCATCGGGCACAAAGGCCAGATAAATATCGCCGTGCAAAATAGTCGGGTCGTTGGCCAGCGTTTCCAGCGTCACCATAATATTGGCGATAGCGGCTTTATTGTCGGCTCCCAGCACGGAAGTGCCGTCGCTGACGATTAAATCGCTGCCGATATATTTTTCCAGCTCCGGATGCTCGCTTACTTTAATGTAGATTTGCTTTTCAGCGTTCAGCAGCACGTCGCCGCCCTGATAATTTTCTACGATTTGCGGATGCACGTCGCCGGATAAATTGACGTTGACCGTATCCAAATGCGCTACCCAGCCCACCGTAGGCACCTTATGATAGCCTGCGGGCAGATTGGACGGCAGGCGGCCGGTTAAAACGGAATACTCGCTGATTTCCAAATCAACTACGCCCAGCTCGGCGCAATCGGCCTTCAGCAGCTCCGCCAGCTGGCGCTGACCGGAAGTGGAAGGAACTACGGGCGCACTCTCGATGCTTTGGCTATTGATAGCGGCATAGCGCAGAAAGCGCTGCGCTAAACGATCCTGCATGGCAGTTTTCATTATCATTACTTCCTTTCTGTTGTGAAAAAATATATTGACTACCGTATCAGAAACTAAAATCTTCTGGGATACACATAATCAGCCTGCAGCCCCAAAGGAATATCCAAGCCCCAGAAAACGTACAGCATAATGGTCAGGCTGATAAGCAGCGCCACGGTATAGGGCAGCATGAGGGAGCTCAAGGTGCCGATGCCGGCGCTCTTAACATATTTCTGGCAATACAAAATAATCAAAGGATAGAAAGCGAACATGGGCGTTACTACGTTTACGGCAGAGTCGCTGACGCGGAAAGCAACCTGAGTCAGCTCCGGCGCAATACCTACGGCCATCAGCATGGGGACGAAGATGGGCGCCAGAATAGCCCATTTAGCCGAAGCGGAGGTAATAATCAAATTCAGCAGCGCTACGAAAATAATGATACCGAAAACTGTAATCTGCGGCGGCAAAGCCAAAGACTTCAAAAATTCAGCGCCGGCAATGGCAATCAACGCGCCCATATTGGAAGCGCCGAAAGCGTACAGGAATTGAGCGGCGAAGAAATAGAATACGATAAGCTGTACCAAGGTCTTGGTAATATCTTCCATAGCCTTGGTCACATCCTTGGGGGATTTAAACTTGCCGACCATCGCGCCGTATACCAAACCAACAGCGCCAGTATAGATAAAGAGCAGCGAAACGATGGACTGCATTACGGGAGCTTTAAAGCTGGCCAGCATGGCGTCCTTATCGCGGAAGATGGAATCGGCGGGCAACAGCAGCGCCACCAGACCCACAACCATAATGAGCAGCACGCCGGAAGCCGCATAAAAGGCGCGGTTTTCTTTGGGCGTTACCGCAGTGTTGGCGTCCTCGCCCACATCGATATCTTTATCCAGCGGGCAGTTTTTCCACAGCCAGGGCTCTACTACGCGCTCGGTAACGTACCAGCAGATGGGAATAACGATGAAGGTCGCGCCAAAGGCGTAGAAATAATTACACAAAACGTTGACCTGATAAGTCGGGTCGATAATCTGCGCCGCGCTTTGCGTGAAGCCCTGAATTACGGGGTCGATAGCGGACGGCGTATAGTTGGCGGCAAAAGCGCCGGCAATACCGGCAAAGGAAGCGCCGATACCTGCCAAGGGATGCTTACCGCTGGCGTAAAACATATAAGCGGCTACGGGAATGATAATAACATAGCCGGTATCGGGGCCCAAATGGCTGAGCATGCCAACCAGAATAATAATGGGCGTAATTAAAAATTTAGGCGTAATGGACAAAATCTTTTTCAGCGCCGTATTGATATAACCGGAACCGTCGGCAATACCAATACCCAGGGTAGCGACGATTACCATGCCCAAGGGAGGGAAACCCGCATAGTTCGTAACCATCTTGCTGAGCAGCGTTACTAAATTCTGCCCGCTGAGCATATTATTGACAACAATTTCCTTGCCCGTCGTCGGATGCACATAGCCAAAGTGCATAGTGGATAAAATGGCCGACAGAACGCAGCAGATAACAAACGCACCGATAAACAGAATCGTAATATCGGGGATTTTGTTGCCGATGCGCTCAATCAGTCCTAGCAAACCGCCGGACTGAGTTTTTTCCTGAGTTGCTTGCATAGGATAAATCACTCCTTTGAATAAAATCGCTTTTAATTATATCATTATTAGTAGAATATTGCAAAATCGATAAAAGCTCCCCAAGGTTTTTATCTCTTGAGGAGCTGCATAAATTTTTTTGTTACTGCGCTGCGCGCTCCACAGCCTCGACCATGGATTTAACGTAATCGTAAACGTGAGCGGGCGCGTCCTTGCCGTACTTTTCTACTAATTTAACGATAGCGCTGCCCACGATAGCGCCGTCGCTGACCTTCGCCATAGCGTTAGCCTGTTCCGGCGTCGCGATGCCGAAGCCCACGGCCACGGGAGTGGACGTAGCCTTGCGTACTTCCTCCACGATAGCTCCGATATCCGTGGTAATATGGCTGCGCACGCCGGTAACTCCCAGGGAAGAAACCACATACACATAACCCTGCGCGATTTTAGCGATTTTCTGAATGCGGTCCTTGGAAGTGGGCGCTACCAAAGGCACCAGCGCCACCTGATGAGGCTCGCTGTAAGGACGCATTTCCTCGCGCTCCTCATAGGGAATATCTGGAACAATGACGCCGTCCACGCCCGTTTCCTCGCAGCGGGTGAAGAAACGCTCAGCGCCGTAAGCGTAAATCGGGTTGGCGTAGGTCAAAAACACCAGCGGTACCTGCGTTTCCTGCCGCAGCTCCGCTACCAAATCGAAAATTTTATCCGTAGTCGTACCGGACGCCAAGGCCCGCAGGTCGGCGCGCTGAATCACTTCGCCTTCCGCCACGGGGTCGGAAAAGGGAATGCCAAATTCTACGATGCCGACGCCGGCCTTAACCATAGCCAGCACCAGCTCCTTCGTCGTCGCTAAATCGGGATCGCCCGCCGTAATGAAACCGATAAATAATTTTTTCTTTTCCGCAAACGCTTTCGCAATTCTATTCATATAAATCAACCCCCATGTAACGCGCGATAGCGGCAACGTCCTTGTCGCCGCGGCCGGAAATATTAACCACGATAATTTTATCCTTGGGCAGCGTCGGCGCCAGCTTCATAGCGTAAGCCAAAGCGTGCGCGCTTTCGATAGCCGGAATGATGCCTTCCATTTTCGACAGGTAACTGAAAGCGTCCACCGCTTCCCTGTCCGTAGCCGCAACATATTCGGCGCGGCCGATGTCGTGCAGATAAGCGTGCTCCGGCCCGATGCCGGGATAATCCAAGCCTGCGGAAATAGAATATACCGGTGCAATCTGACCGTATTTATCCTGCAAGAAATAAGATTTCATGCCGTGGAAAATTCCCAGCGTTCCGTTGGCGATGGTAGCGGCGTTCTTCGGGTTATCCACGCCCAGCCCCGCGGCCTCGACGCCGATTAAGCGCACGTTTTCTTCCTTAATAAAATCGTAGAACATACCGATGGCGTTCGAGCCGCCGCCCACGCAGGCGATTAAAACATCGGGCAGGCGTCCCTCTTTTTCCAGCATCTGCGCGCGGATTTCCTCGCCGATAATTTTTTGGAAGTCGCGCACGATTTCAGGATAGGGATGCGGTCCCATAACGCTGCCCAGCACATAATAAGTATCCTCCACGCGCTCCGTCCATACGCGCAGCGCTTCGTTTACCGCGTCCTTGAGCGTACCGGTGCCGCTGGCAACGGGCACGACCTTCGCTCCCAAAAGCTCCATGCGGAACACGTTGAGCTTCTGCCGCTCGCAATCCTCCTTGCCCATATAAACGACGCATTCCATATTCATCAACGCCGCGGCGGTCGCGGTCGCTACGCCGTGCTGGCCCGCGCCCGTTTCGGCGATAACGCGCTTTTTGCCCATCTTCTGCGCCAGTAAGATCTGCCCCAGTACGTTATTGATTTTGTGCGCGCCGGTATGGTTCAAATCCTCGCGCTTGAGGTAGATTTTAGCGCCGCCCAGATCCTGCGTCATTTTTTCCGCGTAATATAAAAGCGACGGTCTGTTAGCGTACTCCCGGTACAAACGCGCCAGCTCGGCTTTAAACTCCGGGTCGTTTTTATATTTTTCATAAGCCGCTTCCAGCTCCAATACCGCGTTCATCAAGGTCTCCGGCATGTATTGCCCGCCGTGGATACCGTATCTTCCTTTGGTCATTTGTAATCTCCCCTTATCTTTTCTATAAACGCCGCGATTTTCTGCGGGTCCTTCACGCCGTCCGTTTCCACGCCGCCGCACACGTCTGCGGCGAAAGCGTCGGCCTCGCTTAATATTTCTAAAACATTGTCCGCGTCCAGCCCGCCCGCTATAAAATAGGGCCGGGCGATTTTTTTATCTTTCAGCGGCACCGCCAGGCGCTGCCCCGTACCGCCGTACTGCCCCTGCGCATAAGCGTCGAAAAGGAAATAGTCGACAGGATAATTCTCCAAACCGCGCAGGGATTCTTCATTGCGGACGCGCACCGCTTTAATCAAGGGCAGTCGCGTCAGTGCTTTTAATTTGCGGCAGTAGGCCGCATCCTCGTCGCCGTGCAGCTGAATCATATCGATAACGCCAGCAGCCGCCAGCGATAAAATAAAATCCATTTCCGCGTTGACAAAGACGCCCACGGCTTTAATCTGCGGCGACAAAATTTTTTTCAGCCCCCCCCCCTGCCGCGCCGTTACGTAACGCTTGCTTGGCGGATAAAAGTTAAAGCCGATAAAATCCGGCAGCAGTTCGTTGACGCAGGCAATATCTTCCCTGCGGCTCAGGCCGCAAATTTTTATTTTGATTTTACTCACCGCGCAGCTCCTTAATCAGCGCCGCCGGGTCCGCCGCCCGCATCAACGCTTCGCCAACCAACACCGCCTGCGCGCCCGCCGCTTTAAGCGCCGCCGCGTCGCTGGCGCAGGTAACGCCGCTTTCAGCGACAAAAATTTTATCCTGCGGGATTTTGTCACGCAAGCGCAAACTGTTCAACGGGTTCACGCTAAAGTCTTTCAGATTGCGGTTGTTGACGCCGATAATTTCCGCGCCCGCCGCCAACGCCGTGCTTACCTCTTCCGCCGTGTGCGCCTCCACAAGCGCCGCCATGTTGAGTTCACGCGCCTGGCACAAATATTCCGCCAGCTGGCTTGCGCTCAGCAGCGAGCAAATCAAGAGCACCGCGTCCGCGCCGATATTTTTCGCTTCATATATCTGGTATTCATCGACGGTGAAGTCCTTACGCAAAATTGGCAAGTTCACTCTTTGCCGCACCTGCGTCAAATATTCGTCGCTGCCCAAAAAATATCGCGGCTCCGTCAGGCAGGAAATCGCCGCCGCGCCGCCTTCCTCGTAAAGCTGTGCCTGCGCCAGGTAGCGGCGCTCAAAGTCCGGGTCAATTAAGCCCTTGGAAGGCGACGCTTTTTTCAGCTCGGCGATAACGCTGAGTCCGGGAGCGGCCAACGCCGCCTGAAAATCCTTGCCCTGCGGCCGGCCTTCGGCCTCGTCCCGCACAGCGTATAAGCTTTTTTGCTCCTTAGCCTTTGCCACGCGCTTTTTAGCGTATTTTGCAATTTCGTCCAGTATCGTCATCTTGCCACCGCTTATTTATTGCTCAACTCGATAAGCTTAGCCAGCGCTGCCAAGGCTTTGCCGCTGTCGATAAGTTCTGCCGCCAGCTTCACGCCTTCTTCCAAAGTCGCCGCCTTCTCGCCGATGTACAAAGCCGCGCCCGCGTTCAAAAGTACGGCGTTGCGGCGGTGTCCGCGCTCGCCGCCCAGCACGTCGCGCGTAATTTTGGCATTTTCGTCCGGCATACCGCCGCGCAAATCTTCTCTGCGGCACCGTTCAAAGCCGAACTGCTCCGGCGTAATCACATAATTTTTCAACCAGCCGTCTTTAAATTCGCACACCGTCGTCGGCGCGCTCAAAGAAATTTCGTCCAGCTTATCCTGACCGTAAACCACCATGCCGCGCTGAACGCCCAGGCTGATTAAAACCTGCGCCAAAGGCTGCACCAGATATTCGTCGTATACGCCCAAAAGCTGGCGTTTGGGACTGCCGGGGTTCGTCAGCGGCCCTAAAATATTGAACACGGTGCGGATGCCCAGCTCCTTGCGGATGGGGCCGACGTATTTCATCGAAGTGTGGTACTTCTGCGCGAAAAAGAAGCACATGCCGACTTCCTTCAATAATTCTATACATTTTTCCGGGCTCTGCTGAATGTTCACGCCCAGCGCTTCCAGACAATCCGCCGTGCCGCATTTGGAAGAAGCGGCGCGGTTGCCGTGCTTGGCCACCTTCATGCCGCCTGCAGCCGCAACCAAAGCCGACGTCGTGGAAATGTTGAAGCTGTTGGCGTGGTCGCCGCCGGTGCCGACGATTTCAAAAATATCCATATCCGTTTCCACTTTTAACGCATGGTCGCGCATCGCGGCCGCGCAGCCGGCAATTTCGTCGGTGGTTTCCGCCGTCGTGCTCTTGGTCGACAGCGCCGCCAAAAACGCCGCGTTCTGCGTCGCCGTAGTTTCGCCGCTCATAATCTCGTTCATCACGTCGTAGGCTTCGCGGTAGCTCAAATCCTGCTTGTCAACTATTTTTTCAATCGCTTCTTTAATCATGGTATATCGCTCCTTATTTTTTCTTTCGGCTCCCTGCAAGGGAGCTGGCTCTGATATGTTATTTATAATTTTAAGAAATTCTCCAGAATTACCCGCCCCTGCGGCGTCATAATGGATTCGGGATGGAACTGCACGCCGTACACCTGATATTCCTTATGCTGCAGCGCCATGATTTCGCATTTTTGCGTTTGCGCCGTAACCTCCAGACATTCCGGCAAGCTTTCGGGCTCCACTATCAGCGAATGGTAGCGGGCCGCTTCAAAGCCGTCGGGCAGACCCGCCAAAAGCGGCGACTCTTTGACGATGTAAATTTTATCGCTCTTGCCGTGAACAATTTCCGGCGCGCGCACTACCTTGCCGCCGAACGCTTCGCCAATGGCCTGATGACCCAGGCACACGCCTAAAATCGGATATTTGCCGCTCAATCGCTTGATGACCTCCAGGCAAATACCCGCCTGCTGCGGATTACCCGGCCCCGGCGAAATGATAATGTGGCTGGGACGCAGCGCGTCGATTTCCGCAACCGTTATCTTATCGTTGCGCACGACTTTAATATCCGGGTTGATTTCGCCAATCAGCTGGTACAGATTATGGGTAAAGCTGTCGTAATTATCGATAATCAAAATCATGCTTACTCCTCCTCTGCCGTCAGGCGCAGCGCCGTCATGCAAGCGCCGGCCTTATTAACCGTTTCCTGAAATTCATTGTCCACCACGCTGTCGAAGACGATGCCGCCGCCAGCCTGAATATATACGCGGTCGTTTTTCTTGACCATGGTGCGAATCGTAATGCAAATATCCATATTGCCGCCGAAATCAAGATAGCCCATGCCGCCGCCGTACACACCGCGTCGCTCCGGCTCCAGCTCGTCGATAATTTCGCAAGCGCGGATTTTCGGCGCGCCGCTCAAGGTTCCCGCCGGGAAAACCGCCTTCAAAGCGTCCAGCGCGTCCTTGCCCTCGCTCAGCCTGCCCGTCACTTTACTCGTTATGTGCATCACATGGCTGAACCGCTTAATCGCTTTATAATCGCTGACCTTCACCGTGCCGAAGTCGCAGACGCGGCCCACGTCGTTGCGTCCCAGGTCCACCAGCATATTATGCTCCGCAGTTTCCTTGGCATCCGCCAAAAGCTCGCGCTCCAGCGCCAAATCCTCCGCCGCAGTTTTGCCGCGTCGCCGCGTACCGGCAATCGGCATGCTGATGACCTCGCGCCCCACGACCTTGACTAAAGTTTCCGGCGAGCTGCCGGCAATTTCCACATCGTCGTTGTGCAGAAAAACCATGTACTGCGACGGGTTCGTCGTGCGCAAATAACGGTAAGCGCTGAACAAGCTTTGGTCATAGGCAGCGCTGAACTTTTGCGCGTAGACAATCTGAAAAGCGTCGCCGTTTTTAATATACTCCTTGCACGCCAAAACATTTTTTGCATACTGCTCGCGGCTCTGGTTGCTGGTAAATTCTCCCAGCTTCGCCTTTGCCGGCTTAAAGGGCTGCACGGGCATAAAGAGCATTTCCTCCATCGCCGCTATCTCACGCTCAGCTTTAGCGTAATTAACCTCCACGTTATCCGTCTTGACGTTGGCAATTAAAAAAATCTTTTGCTTCAAATGGTCAAAAGCTATCAGCTTATCGAAAAGCATTAAATCCACGTCGGCAAAATCGGTCTTGCGCTCTTTGTTTACGCGCATCTCCGGCTCGCAGTAACGCATAAAGTCGAAGCCGAACACGCCCACCAGACCGCCGGTAAAATTGGGCAGTCCGTCGATTTGCGGCGCTTTGTATTCCGCCAAAATATTGCGGATACAGTTCAGCGGGTCCTGCTCCTTGTACTTCACCGCCGCGCCGCTGATAATTTCCGCGTCGCCGTCGGTAATTTTCAAACGCAGCACCGGGTCGTACCCTACGAAGGAATAGCGCGCCCAATGCTCGCCGCCCTCGATGCTTTCCAGCAAAAAATAATTGCGGCTGCTGCGCCTTACATTAGCCAGAAACGCCAGCGGCGTCAGCATATCCGCTAGGCATTCCTTCGCCACGGGCACCGCTTTGTATTCCTTAGCGTATGCCTTAACCTGTTCCAAAGTTAAATTTAACATTTTAACACCTCATACCAATAAAAAAGACCCGTCCTCGATTTTACTCAAGGACAGGCCATAATAAACTTATACCTGCGGTACCACCTTGTTTCGCCGCCACGCGGCGCTCTTTCGCAGAATGCCAACACATTCCTCACCCTTAACGCAGATGTTACGTTGCCGAATACTCTCGCTCAATGATTTTACAAATCACTTTCAACGATTTGACAGCACCCTCGACGGTCCATTTATCGGCCTGCATCTCTACCCGGCTTTCAGCTCCCCGGACTCTCTGTAAGCGCATCTACCGACTTGATCTCCGTCTCAACGGTTTGCGGTTTTTTGAAGTTGTGCTTATTTTACTACCGGCTACGCATAGCGTCAACTGTTTTTTACAAAAAAGTTTTTTACTGCGAAGATGCAATTCATTTTGTAAAGTAATTTACAAAATGAATTGTACACCGGCAAAAGCGAGCGCGACTTGCCAAACGCAAAGCTCACTCCACCTTCAGCATTCTATACCCCATGCCGAAAATCTTCTTCGTACAGCTCCCGCAGCATTTTGATTTCCGCCGCGTAGCCCGGCAGCTCGTTCGGCGTTTCCAAATAAAAAGGCAAATTGCGCAGCGCCGGGTGCTTCGTCACCGCCGACAACGCAGCAAGCCCGATCGTTCCTGCTCCGATGCAGGCGTGGCGGTCCTTATGGCTGCCCAAAGGATTCAGGCTGTCGTTCAAATGTACGGCGCGCAGCTTATTCAGACCTATAACGCGGTCAAAGCTTTCTAAAACCCCGTCCAGATTATTGACAATATCATAGCCGCCGTCAAAAATATGGCAGGTATCCAGGCAGATGCTCACTTTTTCGTTCAGCTGCACCTTGTCCAAAATTGCGGCCAGCTCCTCAAAGCTGCGGCCAATTTCCGAGCCCTTGCCCGCCATAGTTTCCAAAAGCACCGTGGTATGCAAATCCTTATGCAGCACCGCGTTGAGCAGCGCGGCGATTTTTTCCACGCCCACCTCCGCGCCCTGCTTCACATGGCTACCCGGATGAAAATTATACATATTGCCCGGCAGATATTCCAGCTGCGCCAAATCGCCCTCCATAACCATGCGGGCAAAGTCTAAAATGCGCGGCTCGGCGGCAGCAGGATTCATAGTGTAAGGCGCATGCGCCAGCAGCGGCGCAAAATTATGCTCCGCGCACAGCTGCGCCAGCGCCGCCGCGTCCTCCGGCTTTACCTCTTTCGCTTTGCCTCCGCGGGGATTGCGCGTAAAAAATTGAAAGGTGTCGGCCCCAATGGACAGCGCCGTTTTACCCATAGCTAAAAAGCCTTTACTTGAAGATAAATGACATCCTATATGCAGCATCTTATACTCCTTTACGCAAGCGCGGTCAAACTATGCCCGCGATTTTTTCCAGCGATAATAATACGACCTGCGTCCCGGCAAATCCTTTTTATTTTACAAATTCCTCACTAAAAAAATTTGTCGCCCGCTACAGATAATAGTATACTATATTTAAGTGATTTGCGTTTATTTTTTCTCATTTGGCAGCGAAGCTGCGTTTCGCAAATTGGAGGTATGCATCATGTTTAAAAACCGTAAGGTCGTCATCGTCGGCGCGGGCCATGTAGGCTCCCATGTCGCTTTAGCTCTCATTCAATCCGGCGAAGCCGACGATATTGTGCTCATCGATATTCTGCCGCAAAAGGCCGCAGCCCAGGCGCTGGATTTGGACGACTGCGTCAGCGGCTCCTTATCCGGACGCGACGTAAGCATCCGCGCAGGCGGTTACGAGGAGCTGAACGACGCCGATATTCTCGTTATGGCCTTTGGCCGCAGCCGCCGCCCCGGCGAAACCCGTCTGGATATGTTCGACGATTCCATAAAAATGGCGGACGAAGTGGTTTCCCATCTCAAGACCGTGGATTTCAAAGGCATTATGCTCAGCATTTCCAATCCGGCCGACATTATTTGCGAATATATTCGCCGTGAAATGAACTGGGAGCCCCACCGCTGCTTCTGCACCGGCACCAGCTTGGAAAGCTACCGCCTGCTGCGGGTGCTCAGCGCCGCCACCGGCTAAACGATCATCGTCGGGCAGGAGATCATCTGCATGGGCGAGCACGGCAATTCCAGCTTCATCGTCTGGTCCCGCATTCGCATCGGCACCAAGCCGTTCCTGCAGCTGCGCGCCGAACGCCCGGACATCGCAGTCATCAATTTAGAAGATTTGCAGGCGCAAGTTAAAAAAGCCGGCGATATTGAAATCGACGGCAAGGGCTGCACCGAATTCGGCATCGCCAACGCCGCCGTGATGATTATCAGCGCCATCTTCCACGACCAAAATTTGATTTGGCCCTGCTCCACCGCGCTCAACGGCCAATACGGACAGAAGGACGTAGCCGCAGGCGTGCCCTGCGTTATCGGCAAAAACGGTATCGAAGAAATTTTAGAAGTAGCGCTGGCAGACGAAGAACAGGAAAAATTCAACGCCTCCTGCGATATTCTGCGAGGCTTTTTGGAAAGAGCGGCTTCGCTGAAAAAATAAATTTTATCCCCGCGCATAAAATTAAGGACTGAACTCTGAAAAATTTTTACAGGGTTCAGTCCTTGTTATATTTTGCGGCTAATGAACGCGCTGCGTTTTACAAATTATGCTCTCAGCTTTGCTTTATAAGCCTCGGCCACCTGAGCGATAACCTGCTTCATGCTGGCGTCCACCTCGGCGTCGGTCAGGGTGCGGTCGTCCGCCTGATAGGTCAGGTTGAAGGCCATGGATTTGCAGCCTGCCGCGACCTGCTTGCCGGTGTAAATATCGAACACGCGGACTGTGCGCAACAGCTCGCCGGCGTTGGCGCGGATTACGGCTTCGATTTCCTCGTTGCTTACCTCCAGCGGCACGACAACGGCAATATCGCGGCTCATAGCGGGATATTTAGGCAGGTGCTGGTATTTAGGCACGGCGG